>Ga0172378_10004520_pt1 | contig 13021 bp, 19 predicted proteins | sample GrowelOW332metaG_FD_119755 | JGI IMG/M metagenome (GOLD analysis project Ga0172378, IMG submission 119755) | Groundwater microbial communities from an aquifer near a municipal landfill in Southern Ontario, Canada - Pumphouse #3_1 metaG | ecosystem: Environmental > Aquatic > Deep subsurface >...
AATTTGTGCGATTTTATATCCTGCATTTAATAAATCCATGAGATTAATAAAATCAGTGTAATTAAGATCAAATTTTGCGATATAGGGCCAGTAGATTTTTACCCTCTTTCTTGTGAGTCTTGCAAAACTGACTTTGATATTGTTCAAAATATCACTTTTTAATTTAAGCATTCCTTTTCTCTCACAGAAAGCTATCGACTTCCGATGAATATACACAAAGTCGATGCTCTTAGAGTATCTATCTTCCCAAGGATTGAGTTTCATCATCCAAAATGGTGAATTGTTTTTGTCTGGTTTCTGCGGATAATGAGCTATTCTTGTATCCCAACCAAGCCCGGAAATTGGTGATCTACCGAATGAAACAGCAAATTCTTTCGCAATGTATGTTTTAGAATTACTATCAAACTGATACGTAAGAATTCTTTTTATGTTTCTAATTTCGTCATTTTCATAAACACTTAGATTAAGCAAAACTATTGATATTTTTTCTTTGAGCGTGACTTTATCAATGGTGCGTATAGCTTCCCATTCTTGATCTTCGTATCGATCCTTAACCGCAAGATTTATACATACAATTACTCGAGAATATAAATTATTCGTATTTGTATTGGAACGAAACTGTTTATAGGTGACTCGATGCTTTTTTTCTGACCTCGTAGTCGTTTTAATAAAATTGTCCTTACGCTTAAAGACTATGACATCGAATTGATCTCTACAGAATTGCCAGAAATCACGTGGTGGTTTTAAATGGTTATTCCAGTAATAACTAGCATTTTTAATCATAGGTCAAGCCCCACAAACTCGACATTATCATGTTTTTTTACCTGTTTTTTGGCCTTTTCTTGCTCAAGATATAGCCCAATTTCTTCAATACTAGGCTCTTTATAAATCACTTTTTCAACTTCGCGCACAACTTCCTTTATGACTTCTATCTTTTCTCCTTTCGCCGGTGGCAAGACTTTCAGATCTAATGTATCGATTTTGTCTTTCAAATAATATTCCCGACACCATTTCTGTTCCATTTCAGGCGTTACATCAGCTACACCTTTCATTGCGATAGCTGATCCCTTTGCATACAAATACTCTGTTGCCTGGTTGATATTGCGATCAGTTTTTAATATCGACTTAACTAATTCTTCATCGTCTGTATTGCATAGCCATATATGCAATCTTTCAGTAATTAATGATTTGCTTTCTTTCATTTCATCAAGCATTTTGTTAATTGCTTGATTTCTAACTAACTCTTTCATGGTTGCTCCAATCCAGTGCTTGTCCACAATTAGGGCAGAAGTTAAACTCATCATTTGAGTATTGACCAATTATCTTGTCACTCTCGCATTTTGGGCATATTACTTCAGCTCGGATCCACTCTACCTTTTTTGGTGTTGCTCTATCAACGAGCTCTTGCATTGTTTTATCACATTGTTTCAATTCTTTTTCGGTTAAACCTGTTGGTATAACCTTATCGTAAAACATGTTATCTAGCGCTTCTTGGTATTTACTCATCTGTTTCTCCTTTGATCAAGCCTATCAATTTTGGCTTTTACTTGTTTTTTCATATCATCTAAATTTTCATAGCCTAGAAACTCCCACTTTTCTTTTTCTGGTAGAACATCGATTATTCTATTTTCTAACGTATCAAGATCAGTTATTTTATCACCATATTCGATACATGCTTTTTTGATAAAATTATCATCAACTTTGTTTATAGTTTCTTCCCACCGTTCCAACTCTCCATCTCGTTTGTTATAGCAATAGGTTTCATATAACTTTTTGATTTTTTCTTTAGTCATTGAATATCTCCTTTAATTTGTCTTGATTAGATTGTTCAACAACTTTCTTCACCTGTTGATTCTTCAAAGGGAACACGCCTTTCCATGTGTTCTCGATGCTCTGATTTACTATCGCTATCTTTTCACTGTCATCTTCTGCTATTTTTGACAGTTTATTCAAAATGAGATTTAATGCATTAACTGAAAACCCTTTGCTCATTTTATGACGCATGTCATTGTAGTCTTTTAGCACTATCTTGAGATTATCATTATCGGTATATTCATTAATCAAACCAGTGAACGAAGTGAGCGCTATATCTTTGTTTTTATCTTTATCTTTAAATTCTTTATCTTCTTCTTTATTCTTATTCTTATTCTGTTGCGTTACATCGGTGTTACTGTAATGATCTTGTAACGCTCCTGTAACGCTATTATCGTTATGTCTGCTATCTGCTATATGTTTTTGTCTATGTTCATTTACTCTTGATCTTGTTTGTTCTCTTATTTTCTCTAGCTTTTCTGCGTTTTGATGTTTTTCCCAATTTAGCAAACATATTTTTTCTTCAATGATTTCTATCATCTCAAATCGTTCAAATATATCTATTGCTTCATCAATATATTTTGAGTCTCTAGGAAATAAATTGGCTAACATATCTGTACTATAAGGAATCTTGTCAGTTAACATTAAGAATCCGTTTGAGTTTGACTTCCCAGCCAGGCACAGTAATTCAAACCAAATTACAATAAATGTATCACCTTTCTTCATTGCTTTAATTTGTCTTATTTTTTCATCATCAAATAGATCTGTGACTATTTTTATCCATTTAATTTCAGTCATCTATGTTTCCTCCTAAAATGGCAAATCATCAGAATCAATATCTAGAGCTGGAAAATCATTTACATTATCGTTATCAAAATCAGAATACTCAGCTGAGGAATTTTGATCGTATGCCGGCTTTTGTTGTTGTGTACTTGACTTACTCTCAAGTGCCTTAATCACTCCAACCAACACCTCTTGCACATACTGCTTTTTACCGTTTTGATCATCCCGTGATCTTGATTGTATCTTACCCTGGATAGCTACTAGCGACCCTTTGTGCAGATTATTTGCGATAAATTCTGCCTGTTTATTCCATACAACACAGTTAATAAAATCAGTTTTTTTCTTGTCTTCAAATCCTGACTCACAAGCCACTGTGATATTTATGACACTTAACTGTGTTTGTGTTTTTCGAAGTTGCGGATCTCGCGTAAGTCTTCCTACTAAAATTGTTTGATTAAGCATATTTTGAATCCTCCTTTAATTTGTTTTTTATGACGTATGTTTATTTAAATATTTATATAAGTTATAATTATTAAAATGTGAAACGGAGTAAAATATGAAAGATTATTTAAATAATAATTGGGTTGCTATTCTTGGTGCAGTAACAGGAAGCGTTAGTTTATTTATTCAAATCTTCAGATATTTAAAAGAAAAGCCAAAAATTAAAATAGATATATTAGATAATTCTTTATATTACTATGATGAATTTACAATAACTGATAGTTTTTCATCCCCTCCAGTTATAACATTTAGTAAATTAAACCAAGCAGTGACAAATTTGAGAATAGACAATTTATCTTCAAATTCAACTGCAATCATTAAAATTGAATTAATGAATAAAAAGAACGATATTTATATAAATCAGGGATGTTTTAAAGAAAGTTTTGAACCATATTATATTGAAAACCCAGTAGATTTACCAGTAACGATAAGTGGTTATTCATCGATCAAATTCTCTTACTTTTTTAAACTAAACAACATTTATAATTTGGACAATTTAAATTTGGTAATAACAATTCAAAATGGTAAAAGATTTAAAGAGAAAATAAAATTTAAGGAAATCCCTCATCCTAATGATTAAATAAATCCTCCGTTTTTCTTACATACCAAGCAAGTTGTCTTAGTGATATCTTGGACTTGTTTCTTAAACAACAATTCATTAGCATGTCTATCACTTAAATGAATTAGTATGATTGCTTTACAGCGTGTTAGGTCGAGCTTCTGCAGTGTTTTAATGCAGTTTGAGATTGACATATGACTATGAATAATCCGCTCGTAACGCGTCAATTCAGCTTTGTCGTTGTTCTTAATTGCATTCTCTCTTGCAAAGTAAACAACTTGACCATCATAATTAGCTTCAATAAAAATATAATCAAACTTAATTTTACTTAAATCTGCTTTGAAGTACTTGAGATCCGTAACAAATAAGATAGTTTCTACGTTCGTCTGAATTACATATCCAAGAGGATCATCGGCATCGTGTTCAACGCTAAACGCTGTTACCTTTGAATTAGCGGCGATATACTTAGACTCACCGTGATGCAGAGTCGTATCATCTGAGCTTGCTAACAAGCTATTAGCATAAATGGTGAACCCTCTTTTAATTAAGTCTCTGCGCGCTATGCTATGATCGTTATGGCCATGAGTTATCAGCACTGCATCGATTGCATTGATATCACGCTTCTGCATAATCATTTTCTTAACTAATTCCTTATATTTTATTCCGGCTTCGACCAAGAGCTTTACGGGCTCCTGGTCTTTTCTCTCTAGTTCTATATAGTAGCAATTGCCGGATGAGCTACTGGCCAAGCAATCGAAATTCATAAATTAAAATGGTTTCTTTTTAGCTGGTTTATCTTGAGGCTTTTCATCAGCCATAGGAGCATCAATAACCTCTCCTGTTTCTTCATTAAATTCATTTATAACTTCAAGGTTTATGTTTTCTTTACCAGCACTTTCCTCGAATTCTGTTTCGACAACCTTTTCCGGATCTATTATTGTCTTATCTTCGTACTGATCGTAGTCTTCGAAGGTACTTTCGTATGCTTTTTCGACAAATGAGTTTTTAAAATCTTTCGGAATTTTCTTAATTGCATTATTACGCATTTTGCGCAAGATCATAGCTTCTGAGCTGTGAGCTGATCGCCATGCCGGTGAAGCTATATCCATCACCTCTTTATCAGCAAATATCTCTTCTAGAGTCTTTTTTGCTATGCGATCTAGTATCTCTTGTTTCTTCTTATCGCCAACTTCCTTGTTTTTCATTAAATTATTACTAATATGAGCTTGAAGATTTATAGTAACACTCTCCCGCTCAGCGATATGAAACTCAACTGATCCGTCTAGCATCTCAACCGGATAAACGATACGCAAGATCTTACCTGTGTAGCCTTTCGGTGACCATGTAGGCGAATTAATCGTTAAACCACTGAATGATGGATAAGTGAAATCATCACCTTCACGAACAATCCAGCAATTGTGAACCTTTTTGATATCTACTCCATATTCGCGAAGCAACTTATCATTACCGTCTCCTTCAACTCCCATCTCAAATACTTTTTGCCAATTAGCACCAATTTTAACGCTTCTTAAGATGACATATACTTCTCTTGGGCTCGCTGATGGATTCAGCCTCATCATAGCGACTGTCTGCAGGATATCTGTAATGTTGTTGCTGTTGATATTAGCGATATTCAAATTCTCTTTCCAGAGCAGCTCTACCATCTTGCTTAACATGTTGCGTGCGCAACTGATCTGGTAGGTATCATACTGCATTGCCATTTCTTGACCAGCTTTTGTAAGCATATTGATAAATGTCTCTTGTGTCTTAACTAGCCCACTTTTAAATTCAGTTACTGCATTCTTCGGCGCTGTCTTATTCTGTTCTTGTGTTTTTTCAGTTTGTGTCATTCTGATTTCTCCTCATATTCTCCTTTTTCATACTTTTTTTTAATATTAATCGCCATATCAATTAATGAATTCCAGGATATATTAATCATTTTTCCATCGCTAAACTCTACAATAGGTGAATAGTTCATCGAGTAACTAAAAGACCTTACTCCATAATCATTTTCGCTAACATCTCCAACATGTGTTCTAACAAGAATTGGAGTGGTTTTATTAGTTCCGTCTGAATTCACTGCTTTTATTCCATAGATATTTGCATCTACTTCAATGTTTTTGAACTTCATTTGCTCACCAGTGTTACCCTTTCGTAATTGATATCATCAACCTTAGTGCTTATGATTTGACTGTTTGTAGTCAGTTTCGATGCTATTGTTTGAGTGTCCAACTTGTCAATCTCATCAAAGATGATCGGTAGATCTGGCAATGATAAGCTACGTTTAACACACTCAATGATGTACACTCCTGTGATGATCTTTTCAGCTCCTGAACCGCTTATAAATGGAGTACTTTGACCAATTATCAGCGGATAACAAACTTCTTGATAGGATCCTTCCTTGATGTTGGACTCAACCAGGATAAATTCAAGTTTTCCAAACACCTTAGCAACATTGCTTTTAAGCATTGACAGCTTTGTTCGAATGAAATCTTCTAACGCCATTAGCTTACTCTCATAAGCGACTTGGCTTTCTTGATTTAAGCTGATCGTCTTTTCAACTTCTTTGGCTTTCTTCAGTACTGCAAGATATGCGTTATGATCAGCTATGACAGCTGTATAAGGTTGCTTGCTTGCCTCTTTATCACTTATCTGTAGATCAATGTCTTCGCTGGTCTTAACTAGTTGTTCCTGCTCTAATTGAGCTTTAACAGCTTTACCATCGTTAACCAACTTGACTGTCTTTTCAGACATATATGCAATTTTAAGTTGCCCCTTAGCTTCATGAATTTTTGTTTCAATATCGGTAACTAATAAGTGCTGTTTATTAATTGATACGTTGTAATCTTCGACAGGTGTATCAACTGATTTTTTTAGATCAGCTATTTCAAAGTCTAGATTATCAACCTCTCCGGCTATCTTTTTACCTCGAGCAACAATATCATCAAGTCTGTGATTTTTGTTTTTTAACCATGAATCATATGCACGATCGATATCATCTTGATTTAATACAAATCCGCATTGAGGACACTTATTTGATGTTAAAGATTCTTGATATTCGGTATTATCTAGCAACTCCCAATCTTTTAGTAAGTCTTCTTTCTGTTTAGCTTTAGCATCTCGTTCTGCTTCTTTTAGGCTTAGTTTCTGCTTTGTTTGGTTAATTAGACTAGATGCTTGATAAGCCTTATCTTGTAAATCTCTAAGCGTTGATTTACTGACATCTAATTCTTCATTTAACTTTTTGATTTGATCATTGGTACTAGCGTTAAGTCTCTCTAGTTCGTCACGGTCTGCAGTAGCTGACTCAACATAGTCAACTTGAAGTTGTGAATGTTTCTTCTCAAGTTCTGCTACCTTTGGATTGATATCTGTTTGCTTACGTATGCGCAGATCAGCGATGTCATTATCGATTAATGTTATATTAACTTCTGCTTTCCCTAGATCAGTTGCATCAACGTCTTTAATGGCTGCGTAACCAACCAATATATTTTGCTGTTTCTTAATTTCATCAGCTGTTAATTTGATCTGTTGTTTATACAGATTTGTAAGAGTACTCACATTGTACTTATACTTCGCCAGATCATTCGTAACGATCGAATAAGCAGGATTTAAACTTAGTACTAGCTCATCATCAACATCACCAACTAGATCAATGATAAATGTCCGGAGATCTTTCCAGGCGATCGTTTGCGCTAAGTAGTAAGGATCGATAATCGCCCGAATGATGTCTACACTGCTTTTGCCAGCTATATTCGTGCTAGTGCCTAATTTTTCAAACAATAGTTTCTTGCTTTCACGGATAGTAGGATATTTAATATCATCAATATAGTATTTGGTTTCATGTCCTTCCATTTTGACTTCATTCGATCCACGTGTCGGAACCCAATTCTCTGCAAATGTCTTTTTAAGCTTAAAATCATCAAAGAGCAACTCAACACTTATTTCTGCTGATGAATCGCTGTGAGGTTTAAACGATGCATAATCGCTCGATCCATCCATCAAGTAGTCTGCAAGCGCCCAGTAAATTGCCAAGATCGTGTTTGTTTTGCCTTTAGCATTAGGTCCGGTGAAGATATTAAGCTTTTTTAAATCATATTCTGCATGATTAATATTTCGAAAATTATCAATCACTACTTTATTTAGGTTCATTTAAGATACCCCTTTCCTATATATTTGATTTTTTCTAGGCATAAGGTATAATTAGCATGTAGTATGGCTAATTAGTATTTAAGCCTATCTGGATCTTGTTCCTGCAGGATCCTTTTTTTTGCTTTGTCGGCTCTTGTGAGGTCTAGCCTGTTTCTAATCTTAATCGCTTCTTCTTGGCTGAGACCTGCGAAGTCGTTGTTTTTAATGCCAACTATTACAACCGTTCCGACAATGACATCACCTTTATATGCAAAGTTATCCGGTAGCCCTTTGAGCTTTCCCTCTTCGTTGCATATGAGAATGGCTTTTTCGTCTAACGTTAAACATTCAATGTAGCCACCTACTATCGCTTGATATGTTTCTAAATCATTTTCAATCTCAGTTATTTCCGCTAATTCATTCGGCCGAGCAATTATTACTCTGATTTTCATTCTGATTATCTCCTTTCTTTAATAATTTTTTTATCTCCGGTCTTACATCACAATCATCAATAAGATCACTAACATCGCCACCCTCAATAAGTCTCATTGATCTTTCAATGAGTGATCCTTTAGCATACTCATTACTAAATTTAGTGCCAAGTACTTGCTCAATATTGATGGGCTCGATGATCTCGTAGGGTGTCATCGCCCTTATCCCGTCCAAGCGGTACCAACAACGCGCTCCAATGAATTTCATTTCGCTAACTACGCCTAATTCATTTTTTTGCTTGTATCGTACAAAAGATCCAATCTCCATTCTGTAGTCCATTCTCGCTCTCCTTTTTTTAATCAATCAATCTGATTTCTGTTATTGATCCATTAAACAGATCATTGAAGTTCCCTGATTTCATGATTGATACCGGCAATACATCTTGGTCTACAATAAATTCAATCATCGATCCATCCGCCGATGACGTGCAACCTTCGTGTTTGATGTCGCCAATCATGGCATTTATTACTTTGCCATCCTCAAATTCAATTAAGTACTTCGTTCCAACTGGTCCATATTCAGCGCCCATCGCAACCAAGATATAGCCATCAATCATTCTAAACCCGTAATTTTTGTCTGTTACTGCATCTTGCTGGAGCTTCCACTGGTCTGATGTTTCGTCTGTAATCGCATTGTAGTCCATCCAAGATTTAAAGGTATTCGCTGAGCAGATCTCAACCGTTTTCGTTACTTCCGCTGATTCATAAGCAACTTCAACATTCTTATATGCGATCGTTTCTGTTTTGTAATCAGCATTGATTTCCGATAATTCAGCTTTTACTTTTTTCAGCTCATTCTCAATATGGCATCTAACAAGCGTACATATGATAAGCAGTATCAAACTAACAATAAACATAGTTAAACTTATCCGAAATAACCTTTCATATTTTGGTCTTCGAACCTTCATGTACTATATTTCCTCCTTTTTTTGTCGTATATTTTTTTAGTGCTAATTCAAAATCTAAGCCTAATATTTTAAACACAGCTTCAGATCTAACTCGATCATTGTAAATCTGCATATATCCGTCGCTTATATCAGCTTCTTGTACTTTAACAAAGATGTCTTCAGCGGTTATTTTATCCATTCCAAAAAAGCGTTGTATTGTCGACAAAGAACAATAAGGATTAAATAGTATTTTTTCTTCTTCAGTCCTTTTAGCCATCTTTAATATCCTTTCTTAAACTAATTCAATGCTAGGAATTATTCCTTTATCTTTTAAAAGGTTATAAAGGAATATCCTGCCTTTTTGTGTCCACTTAGTTTGCATTACAACTCTTTCGAGCCCTTGCAGATCTTCAATTACAATCGTATCGGAGCATGTATAGCCTTTGTTTTGATGTTGTGCATATAGAAGCCATTGATCTGATTGTTTGAATTGAACTCCAAATTCATGTAACTTACGATTCATTGCTTTACCGGACAATCCATAATCTTTAGCAATTTGTGTAATTGTGACTAGAGACTTCGACTTAAGTATTCGGTCGAGATAATCTGCTTTTGGTTTTAGCTCGCCTATTAGCTGATGTTGCATGTCAATCTCTTCTTGTTGCCTAGCTGCTAATTTCAATGCCTCTGCATAAGTTCTTGGTACGTTATATTGTCCGTATAGACGGAGATCTTTAAGTATTTTCTTAACTTCCTTTTTAAATGCTTTAGCAATAGGTTTTCGGCTCTGCATTAAGACTTCGTATAATCCTTCTTCAGTTAGGAACCATGCTTCTTGATTTCCTCCAGGGGTAGGAACAATCTTCCTTACCTTTTCATCATCATCAACCATTGATACCAACTTACTAATACTTGTAAGATCATATTCAATCCACATAGCTACATCTTTCGCAAGAAATAGTGGTTCTTCAACTGATCCATAAACTGTAAAATCTTTGTTTAATACTGTAGTTTGTTTCAAAATATCTAATTTGCTCATCCTATTCTCCTTTCTTTGAATTTGATTCTTGAGTTTTTAACAATTCTGGAAATTATTTATTTTATTACAAAATTCATTTCCTCTAGTGTCTGTTCTTGTTATTTTAAGTTCATATCTCCCATGTTCAAAGATTAGAACTAAGAGTGATATCTTTTCGTTTGAGATTGTCTTTTCATTTATCTTATAAATTCCATCTCTGAGATCAATATGAATTGAATTAAACTTTTTCATGTTTTCTCCTTTCAATTTTAAATAGGCACTTTAAGTGTTGTTGCTAATCAAAAAAAATAGACTGAACGTTTTCTCCACTAAACTCTGCATATTTAACCTTAACAGAATCCTTTGGAACTCTTTTTCCGCGTTCATACATCATCACAGCAGAAGCTGTTACGCCAAGAAATAAAGCCACTTCTTCAACAGGCTTATTCCCGCGAATTTCTTTAACTTTTTTTGCTATTTTTTCTTTGTCCATATTCTCACCTTTCTAAACACTTTAAGTGTTGTTGGTAATAGTATATCTCACAACTTAAAGTGGTGTCAACACTTTTAGTTATGTTTTTATTTACAACAACACTTTTTGTGTTAATATATTACTAAGAGGTAAATTATGAGTATTTTTGGAGACAGATTAAGAGAAATTAGAACAAAAAGAAAACTAACAATGAAACAACTTGGAGAAAAAGTCGGATTAACTGAGAGTGCAATAGGTATGATAGAACGCGGAGAAAGAAACCCAAGTTATGATAAACTTGTTGAAATTGCGGAATGTTTTGAAGTAGATTTATATTATTTATTAGGGCAAAAAGATATTTCAATAAAACAACCCATTGATGAAAACGAACTTATAGAAGCTAAAAACCATTTTTATAATAAATTAGGATTTAGAAGTGATGATAATTTTATGGAATCCAATGATGATCAATCGTTGATTTCACTGTATAAAGAAGTCAAAAAATATCCTAATTTAACTAAGGAAGATATTATTAATAATTATCTCGGTAATATAACTCAAAGTTCAAGTCTTAGTGAAATTATCAGATTACCATTATATGCATCTATATCTTGCGGAGTCGGTATGTTTGTTGAAGATAACATAATTGATAACATTACTCTACCAGAATCATTACTAAATAAGAATAAGGATTATTTCTGTCAATATGCAGATGGTGACAGCATGATCGGTGAAAACATCAATCCTGGAGATCTTCTCGTGTTTGAAAAAGCTCAAACAATCGAGAATGGTCAGATTGGATGTTTTTGCATTGATGATAACATTGCAACCTGTAAGAAGTTTTACAAAGATGATGCCAGTGCAATAATTACACTGCAACCAAGCAATAATAAATACTCACCAATCATTGTTACTATAGAAACGATGAATTTTCATGTTGTTGGAAAATTAGCTTTGGTTATTAGTAAGAGATCATAACGCTTAAGCGTTAGAAACATAGGAGAAAATTATGGCACGAGTAATTAATATCAAAAAGAATATGGTAGAAATTGGATTGGATGACGGATCAATAATAGAGGTTGATAAAAACAAGCTGGACTTTATTATTAAAAAAGGAGACAAAGTTGAGGTATATGGTGAAAAAGATAATATAACCATAATGCCAGAAAAATATGTAAAAAAAGATACACCTGTGATGCAATTATTAAAGGCTATAATAATAGTAATTGCAATTATTTTCATTATTATAATGGCGAAATTAATAATATCTGGAATAAGCGATTCATTCACTAATGATAGTGATAATCAACAAAATATCGACAATAATCCTGTTGCTCAAATTGGAGAAAAGCTAAATGTCGGAGATATATCTTATACAGTTAAATCTGTTAGAATCGATGATCGAGTAGGAACTGAAAACTTCAATCAAGAAGCAAATGGGCAATACATCATAATAGAAATTGAAATAACTAATAATAGTAACGAAACTGTTACTATATCAGATTCATATTTTGAGTTACTGTACGGTGATAAAACTTATGATTCAGATTCTACTGCATCTCTATATATTTCAATGGAAGACGATGTTGATTCGATTTGGTATGAAGAATTGAATCCAGATTTAACCTTAACAGGTAAAATTGTATTTGATGTTACTGAGGAAGTGGCGAATTCGAACGATACCAAGCTTCAAGTCCAAACTGGATATTGGGGAACTCAAACTGGAATAATAAGCTTAGAGAGGTAATACAATTTTCATATCAAAAAATTAGCTAAATAATTATCTAATCATAAATTAAAAGGAGAAAACTATTATGACAATAAAAGACTATATCTATTTAGATGAAGAATCGTTAAATTCTTCGTTGGCTCAATTTCAGAAAGGGCTTATAGATTCTTATGCGTCTGAATCTGAGTCAGAACAAGGCAATAAAAAAAATAAATCTAAAAAATATGTTGGCGGATTAGATGGAATCCTTAGTATTGGAATAACAGGATTAATAGAAACAGAAACAGGTGCAGAAGAGTCTTCGAATAATTCACAGAAAGAAATCATAAATAGTATCATTCATGACTATGCCGTTGATTTGCTTATTAGCAGTTGCAAAGATAAAAACCTTTTGTCCGAGGACATAAATTTAAGTGATGAAGGAACTTTTATTCTTTTTAATTCAGATTTTCATATTTATGACTTTGAATATCTTGAAGATATTATGAGTGAACCAAATTTAGAACTATTACAGAAGATATCTCTCCCCGACGAACTTAAAAAAACTCAAATCGAGCTTAATATAATGAAAAAAAAGGGTTCAAATAGAGATAGCACATTTAAGGCAAAAATTAAAAGAATGCAAAATCAGATTGATG
>Ga0172378_10004521_pt1 | contig 13019 bp, 14 predicted proteins | sample GrowelOW332metaG_FD_119755 | JGI IMG/M metagenome (GOLD analysis project Ga0172378, IMG submission 119755) | Groundwater microbial communities from an aquifer near a municipal landfill in Southern Ontario, Canada - Pumphouse #3_1 metaG | ecosystem: Environmental > Aquatic > Deep subsurface >...
AAGCTCAGCTGTTTTAATCCCTTGTTACAGGTCAGTTATTCAAAACCTGATATGGACATCACGAACGAACGTGATGTGCATTCTTTTTGTTTTAATCCCTTGTTACAGGTCAGTTATTCAAAACGATAGTAGTAAAGCTGAGAACGTAATTTCATCTACTTTGTTTTAATCCCTTGTTACAGGTCAGTTATTCAAAACTGTATCTCCTTCATCCCTATACTCCACATGAAAATATTCAGCTCTTTTCGCAAATGTCTCCGATGTTATCCACATATAACATGCCTCTTGTTTTCCTTAGTAAGCTATTTTCACGCATCACAATAAATTACATCTTTCGCGAACCTACTCTCTTATGAATGAAAAAACAGAAAAAAGAAGGATTGCGAAATTCCTAGAGTAGATAGTAGTCGGGCAAAGCTTCTCCTCTCTTGGAGATTATACCATACATTTCAGTTTTCTTCGCATCATCCTCACAGATTGGGATCAATGCTATTTTATCTTTTCCTTCCTTAACCACCATGAGGAGTTGTCGGAAAAACGTACGCATCTCCTCTTCAGAACCAAGAATCTCAAAAACAGATTTCTGAATCCTGGTCGCATTAAGTTTCTTAAGGAGCTTTGCAACGTTTCTCATCGTTTTGGGAAGATGAATATCATAAATAAATAAAAAACGCTTTTCCATCAGGCAACTCTACAGAATTTGGAATCTCTTTTCAAAAAGAGTCTCGACATTACAACCAAAGTACAATCCTTGCATTTTACATTTGTTACAAATAGGATAGATTGCCACCTTGTCCTCTTTTTTATTCAATTTCTGAATCAGCACCGTTCGTATGTATTGCAACTCTTCAAGGGAAAGATCACATGCAAAAAAGGATTTCTGCATACGGAAACCATAGCTATCCAACACTTTCGAGATAGCAACCAAGCGCTTAGGAGAGTGGATATCATAACAGATGAAGTAATCCATTACGTCACCACCAATGGGAGATAGTGATCCCGTTGCCCTGTAACCACCTGTTTGTATTGATTTACCTGCCCATGCAAGATCCCATCATATGAGATAATTTTATTTTGAATAGGATATGTATGTTCTGTCGAAAGCTTTTTCTCAAACTGAATCAGAACTTTCCTCATTCCCTCCTCCGTTAACAAAACCGCTCGTTGTTTGACATCATCTCCAACCAGTTCTTCCTCAGTTCCGTCCAAAACATCTTCCGTATGGAAATCATGAGGTTTTAATGTCCCCATGTTAAAAAGGGAACACACAAGAGTATCGACAATGGGAGTTCTGAACTCTTCCATCAAATCAAACACCAAGGACTTTCTTCCATATGATAACGCATGCAAATTACCAATAGAAGCATCCAAACCTTCCAAGAAAATATAGGTATCAATCCGATTGGCAAGCATCGTGTAAAGAAAACTCAATACGGAGTTTACGGGATCCAAAGGAGGGTTCTTGGACCGTGTGTGGAATAACGCCCATTCAGGAAGTAAATTCAAGCCGAACACTCTAAAATAGATACGGGCACCTTGACCTTCATACCCACGAATTTCGTCAACATCAGCAACCTCTTCCAATTTCTTGCGTACTCTCTCCAAGTTCACTAACTCTTGTTCAAGTTTCTGATCGTCAGGAAGCTTCCTCGCAATTCTTTGAAGGAAAAGGTATTCGTTATGAAGCTTTCCCCTCACAATATCTTGGGCAATTGTTTTCTGGAACTGGGCGTCTTGATAGCGTACATGTTGCTGATGCCGTAAGAGCGTATTCTTGTTATCCTCATACACCAACTTCCCATTGGAACGCCCATTCTTTTGAAGAAAAACCATAGGGATCTTCTTTCCCATGATCATGTGTAATGCCTGACCAGATATCTCCATGTTCCCCACCACCACAATCTGGGAAATCTTTTCTGGAAGCAATTTCGTTTGGAGACCGGTATGATCGCGATACCAGAGGACCAACCCATCCTTGGAAAGCGAGCCGTTATGAGAAACAATATACACGACCGACATGACGAATCATTCTCCTTCAAGAAGATGTTGATAGCGCCGGAAACAGATGTGATGGAAGACATAAGAACGGAAAATCGTTTCGCCCGATCGCGTCTCTCTTACATGCCGTTCTGTCACAGAGCCCAGAACCGTCATACCTCTCTTGAGAAGCAATGAGACCAACGCAAAACTTGCTGTCATTTCTCCTTGCACAACAGCCAAATCATTTGAATCCATAGGAGCAAACCATGCTGCCACCTTTTCCATTTTCCCCTTATCTAAATCTGGAGTAGGAGAAATATCTTCCCAGAAAGAAGAAACTTCTTGCGGAGGAAACTCAATTGTCTCCATACCAAACCGTTCGACAAGCTCTTTTCGTTGTCTTTCTGTTGGTACGTGGTTGAGTAGCCAAAAACAACGCTTCATAGCATTCCCTTCAAAGAAAACAGCTTTTCCACTGCTTTTACATATACATCAAATGGAATTGCCTGAACTACAGGAGGATTTTTGTATTTTTCACCACCTGCATGTGCAATGAGATTACGATCTTTTCTCAGTTTTTCCAGCGTGTCCCAAAGATTCCCTTTTCCTTGGCATGCATCATATAAAAACCCCTGCCCATCTCCATTTTTGTCCCACAGAGCATAATCCCCGATCCCTTGTTTCATTACCTCAGCAACTCTTGTTTCGACAGCTACGCGCAGGGATATCACTGCCTGCATGGTTAACCCGTGATCAAAGAGAATCCGCCCAAAAGCCAGCAACTGGTCACTTAACCGAGTCTGTTGTAACTGCTTCTCCAAGCCGCAAAGGTAATGCACAACCTCATTTCGCCATGCGTACTGTGAATTCTCGGTTTCTTTTCCCAAAAGGTTGTGCAACTGCCGTATGGATTGTCCAATTTGCATGACATAATTCATCTGAACCAACTGGGAAAATGTTCGGACCCAATCCCCAAGTTTGCTTTCATCCTGCAAAGCATCCAAACTCTCTGCAAGTTTTTCCCCATCAAACGTATTTTTAAACGTATAAACACTTCGTTGGATTTCCGAAAGCTTCCAGAGTTCGGGGAATTCACGGACCATCGATTCTTTCTCGCCTTGACGATATTCCCCATAGACCACAGTGACAAGTTCAGGAACAATTTCACAGGCATAGGTTTGTAATGCCTGGAAAAGCAACAAGGGCATTGTCCTAAAACCATGGGTGATATCAAGCAACAACTTGGAATTAGGAGGGATAAGCGTGATCACGGAAGAGTACAATTGCATGACAGATGCTATGTTGCTCTCATCCAGATTATCATCGTGATGAAGGATGTCGAAGAGGATTCCGTAATATGTTTCCAGACAGGTTTTCAGCTCCTTGGTGCTTGCTGTATCTATTCCCTTTTTCCCTACCTCACACAGGTCATTCAAACGTACCCAAAGCTCGGTATTTTTCCCTTCTTTTTCAGGAACCAACGCATCCCAACTGGACGTATTCGTCCCAATGAGGATCACCTTGGTGATTTGCCCTTTCATATCATCCAACAGAGCCTGTACAAAAAGCGAAACCCTTTTGCTTATCGTCCCATCAGGAAAACGGTAGACCGTTTCACGATACCGCCCCATTCCGTTTGACGAAGGCTGAAACATTCCTGTCCCCACAAAAGATACCAATGTTACAGGATGGTCCCCCATCACTCACCTCCTTCTTTGATTGCTGTCAGGGCAAGTTCTGACCAATATTCATGGGGTTTCCTTAAAAAACACTCCACGGTTTCCTTCTTCATATGAAGCAACTCCTCACCAGGAACAAGCGGTTCTTCGTCTGGGGAAACACGGTACAGGAACACACAACCCAGATGCATCAGCCCCACACGCGAATGATCTTCCGTAATAACACCTTGGTATGAAAATTTCTGGGAATCTGGGGTAAAATCTCGGAACTCCTCTTTCATCTCCCTGCACAATCCTTCTAGAACCGTTTCCTTGAATGATTCCCGCTTATCACCGTCCTCAATATGACCACCGATTCCACAAGACCACAAACCGGAAAGCCTTTTCTCCTTCCCATGCCGTTGGTAACTCACAATTTCGTGTTGGGCATCTATCATGACGGTATAAGGAATAATCTGCATGAACCGTACATCCTGCTCCGCATCTGACCGTTCCAACCAAAAGCATTGTTCTATCGAGCACAATACGTCTAACGGAATTCGCTCTATGTGAACACCTTTTGTCAAACCTTGAGGCAATCTTGATTTCGCAATACAACAAACGCCCATATCAAAGTCCTTCACTCTTGATGATCTGTATGATTTGGTCTTCAAATTGATGCATCAGTCTTCGTTTTGTTTCTACATCAACAAACGAGACCGAAAGGCTATTACGTATTAAAACCAAGCAATCCCAAAGCGTGAACTTTGGGAAAAGGGACGCCGCTGCGAAGAATTCATTGGTAGGTGTCGTCCGGGAGATACCCATGTTATCGGTGTTCAAGGTAACTTTCAAACCCTGTTCCAAGAAGGTACGTAATGGATATTCTGGATTGAACGCTCCCACCACCTGGATGTTGCTGGAGGGACAAAGTTCAATGCCAATCCGTTTGTCAAGAAACCGCTTCATCAATTCCGGATTGTTGGGTAGCCGTAAACCATGTCCAATACGATCAGCAGATAAATAATAGACCGCCTGCCATATGTTCTCTACCGCTTCGGTTTCCCCAGCATGAATAGTGACATGCATACACCGTTCCAATAATGGAAGAAAGACTTCCCTTACGCTCTTTGGGGAAGCGGCTCCTTCGTTTCCTGCTAAGTCCACTCCTACAAAACGCTTATTGAAGAGAGGATCCTTCTCTTGTAATTCACGGATTATGCAAACCGTTTTTTCCATTTCATCAAGGCTGGCATTACGTCCAATGATAAAAATCAAACGATATTCAATGCCAATCCGATCCATTTCTTCGCATATATACTTCACGACCTGGTCTATCGTAAGTTCACACCGCGTATATTTATGTGGCGAACAACGAAGTTCAACATACTGGACATTGTCAGCTTTCAAGCTTTCGCCATAACAGCGGACCGCTTCCCGTATGGTTGATTCCGTTTGCAACAGGCTGCTTCCCTGAAGATCTCCGAAGCGCTGATATCGTTCAATCCCCACACCCCGATACCGCCCCATATCCATATCATCATAGATGACACGTTCCAAAAGATCTTCTTGATGTTCAAACGCACAGAGAAAAGCTATCAAGCGATGGAATCGATACGCGGCCTGCTCTGGTTGTTTTGCTGGCAACGAAAGGATCTCATTTTTCTGGGCGATTAAATGAGGTACATCTCCAATCTTGAGTGAATGCATCAATTCCTCAGGAACAGAAAAAGTCTCCTTGGTTGTGTTCCGTTGCGCAATCGCGACACGAATGATTTGTCTTGGAGTCAGGACTCCCCCCAAATGGGTATGGAGATCACTCTTCGGCAATTTTGCAATGAACGACCGCATTGATACATCAATCGCTGTTTTTTTCAGATACGCAATGGTCTTTTGGGGAAGAAAAAAAAGTTTTCGGAAACTGGTACCCTTGTCCAAGTACGCGGGAAAATTTGCCCAAAGAATGGAAGATTGCTCTTGCGCTTCACGAATCACCTGCAAAAAAGATTGATCATCTTTCATAATGCTGAAAGAGAACCTATCCTGCTTGAACGACAAAAGAAACCGTTGTAGCTGAAAAAGAATGCCAGACACGATTTCGTCTCTCGGAATATGCTCAGCAACCACCACGGGGAGAAAACATGTAGCATATTGTTCCGGATGGAGGAGAAGACCATCTTCTTGAAACTTTGTCCGTTTCTCCTGAAACGCATCAAGGTCCATGACATGAATCATAGCCCGGCAACCAAACAAATATCCTGCCTGTTGGATATCCGCACTCATCGTTTTCCTTCCACCAGCCAAAGAAAGGAACACGTTACCACCAACACCAGCATGCATGTGTGCGTTGAATACCGTTTTGTAGATTACGGAACGCATGGCCAGTATTTGGGATTCGGTAGAAAAATCCCAAGCCTGCTCGCAAACAAAGAACCGAAGAACAAGATGATATGATTGCCCCCATTGACGAATGTGGTCAACGACTCCTTGTCTCACGGCGTCTGTTGATGCAATCACCCAGAGTTCCGCGACAGGACTTACATGCCCTTCCGTATGCAAGGCTTGGACCCGTTCATTTCCTGAAAACAACGGATAATCAGCTGGGTTTGTGATTCCATACAACTCTGGAACAATCTGCCAAGAGAACCCTATCGTAGTGACAAGAATGTTCATGAGACGGGAGTAACCCTCATCAGGCAAAAACCGGGAGGCAAGCCGTTTTCCACGCACGCGACAATCTTTCCTCCATCGATATTGATGTTAGGATCTTTGTTCTTGCCACGAGGATTCGCATTCTGAATATGGAACGTACAATTCTGGATTCCCGAATAGTGACCGACTTTCAAGAGGAACGCGCGATCATACCCTTTGCCTTGCAGTTCTTGTTCGACCTTGTCCCATCTGTCTTCTGGTAAAACGACTTGCCACCGTGCCTTTCTGGCTGTACCAAGAAAATAGTCCGATACGGCAGCGAAGAAGGAAGAAACAGCAATGTTTTTCAACCGCCCTTCTGAAAAAAAACGCTCATCAATCTGGATCGTCCCGTTAGCAATCACTTCTTTTCCCAAAACCCATTCACAACTGGTCATGGCGGTATAGATGGGCATCCGAGCATCTTCCCCGACTTTCCCGATAAAGATATCCGTATGGTTGTCTTCAAAATCAAAGTCAGAAACACGAAGGTATTTGAACGGATCCCTCCCAACCTTGAATTGATCTTGTCCATACAGCGAAGCCTCAAAATTTCTGGAATTCTGATAATTGGGATACGAGGGGGATTCCGTTATGCCCTTTTCATCCCGAACAGTATCCAAAAAGCCGGTTCGCATCGCACCCTTGATGGAGGACCCAGGCAAATAGGGTTTTCCCGTCCGTGGGTTTGTCATGATCTTCGCAATCTGTTGCATCGGCTTGTCATGTATGACATGGTATGCTTGTTCAAAGGCTTTGCAAGGACGGAGCACCTTTTTCTCCACGTTTTTGATCATTGAACGGGCGTCGCATAACGTTTTATCGTTCTTGCCCTCAATACCACTGCATGACTGAGAAACAAACGTGTTGGCTTGTTGCCCATTCAACCCTTCAAATAATTTGGATAGTTCTAATTGCCAGCAAGAGTACGCCTTTTGGCCATTGAACAGGAACGCTTTCTCTTGAGGATAGAGTTCACAGAACTCATATACTTCTCCTGAATTGATGATGACAGGAGTTAAAACATGCAGTTTTACGGAAAAGTTCACGGTACTCATGATTTGTCCTCCAACAGGATTGGCACCGGCATGGCATAGCCATAGGTACATATGCGAGGTTCTATACTCATTTTCTGGGCAAGTGAGCCAACCCCCGATTTGAATAACGACCCGGGAAGGAATTGGAGGATTGGTTTCTTCCGATAATACCGTCCATTTTCTCCCCATCCGCCACCCACGATACCCTCGTACACTTCCACTTGATAAAACAAAGGGACCAGATCATTGCCGAATGTTTTGGACAACGTCATGAAACAATTTCCCTGGGAAAAAGCAAATATACTCTTTTCTTGTTCAGTGAGAGAAAGCTGGTCGATCAAGAACTGTCCCTTTCCCACGTTCTTGTCTCCCCCTAATCCGATTTTGTTCCAGTACGCAACTACTTCTCCAATCTTTTCTTGCCATAAGTTCTCATCATCCAGATACCGTACATACGCGCAAAGCGGAATATGAGAATCCATTACCTGTTGGTTATACAAACCCCCATCTTCCGCCGTGAATGTTTTACGATTGATGGAAACATGTACTTCCGTAACCTCTCGTATCTTTTCCTGAACATCCAAGGGAAATTCTTTCGTAAAGAAAACATTTGTTCCTTGCTGCAGAAGAGAGAAATCAGTCAAAGAAACCCATGCACATTTCTTGTTATGTTTCTCGATTTTCTGATGTTCAGAAGATGAAACAGAAGCATGTGTCAGGCAAGGTGTCGGGAGATACCCATCCGGCATCATGGCAGAGATCAGAAACGGGGGCTTCTCCTTGAAGGCATCTACAAACGTTGTTGCCGCTTCTTCTCCGTGAAGATCAGAGACAGCCCACACCATCTGACCCCAGAGTTGATCGGCGGTGAACAGCTCGGAAAATCGAGAGAGAGGTTGAAATCGGAGTTTTACATATCCCATTACTTCTGATACTCCACAGTAAACGGTTGACCATCCCACGTCATGTCACGGAACTTCACTTTCCCATATCCACGACTTCCGCTCCCACCCAGAGCATCTTTTTCCAACAATGCAAGCCCATTGGAAATGATGCGTCTGAACCCTTTCTCATCATCCCCGTCAAGCAAGCGAACCACAATTTCCACGTCAAATTGCATGCCTGGAATGACACGCTCGATATTCCTGGGATTCGTTGCAGTCCCATTTATCCTGTTGATGCTGTTTTCCGCCTTTTCTTCCGTCGCGAGAATAGAAGCTTCAGCCAGTTTATTCTTTGATGCCTTGGAAAGCATCGCGTCACGGAAAAGCACACGGGTAAGTCCTTCTTTGGAGAGATCCCCAAAAAGTACGGGTATCATGCTCTTTGAAAAGGTTGCTCGTGAGGAGGGACCCCCATTAGAAGAGACAGAACCTTCCGCCAATTCCAACAACGACCGGATCTTCCCTTTCAAGGAAGAACCGGGAATGTACGGGTCCCCTTCCGCTGTCTTGATGACGGAGGAGTCCACACCACCGATATGGACATCATCATTACCACTACCAATATGCAACCCTGTTACTAATTCCAATGTTCCTTTCAATACAACCAGTCTCATACTCATGGTTTTCTCCCCTTTAACTTATGATGATTTGAATTGCCTTTGTGTCCTAACTGGCCATTTCTTACTTTATTGACTCAAATTTCAGGTATGCGATCAACGCCTGATAAAACAGCAAAAAGGTATCCAAATCGTTTCGGTTCTCAATCTTCTTGATTTTTTCTACTAACGTTTTCTGGAAATCCTTCGTAATGGTTTTCCGTCCTACTGCATATGCCAGTTTCGCCTGGGAAAACATTACAAGAGGAAGGATTTTATCCTTGAATTCCTGCTCATCTTTACACTGTTTTGCTCGTTTCTGGAGCAACAGGAAATCATCATAAAACTTTCGGGCCTGGTTGCTCGAGACTTGCTGATTGGAATTCTTATCGTGTACTGACCACTTCTTGGCAAGGTTTTCCGGCTCTGTCGTAACCAATTCTTTTGTTAAAACCAACATTTACTCCTCCTCTCCTTTCGTTGACCGCAAAGAATAGATTGTTTGCACCAACATTACATTAAATTGACGCAGCGCATGCTCATCCTTGAAATTATCAAACCGATCGAGCACGAACCGTATCGCATCCTGATACCACTCAGGATGTTCCTTGTTTTCAGGATTCAGATTACGCGCCACATCATAGCGCAGTTTTCCATACGTACTGTATTTCCTCCGCAAATTGACCGTCTCCTGCCCCGGCAACAAACGGTCATTCACATAGGAAAGCAGACGATACAGGAATCCCATGGTAATAGGTTTTCCATCATCTGTTGTCTGGCTTACCAGAGTTCTGAGATGTTTCGTATCATCTTGCAAGGTCACCAACTCAGAAGGCGAAAAACACACGCCAAAATAGGAAACCGCGTTTTTTCCTGGTTCTTCTTTCGCTTGATCATCCAGAGCGCTGTTCGTCTTCTTGTTGACAAATGCAAACGGTTCTTTGGCTCCAGCCACCACAATCCCGGCAGAAAAATGAAAAAGGAGATTCCCACAGCAGAATTTCGTAAATGCATTACGGATATCCTGCACCAGAGGAACCGCTTGGGTCCATGGCAAGATAAAGAACGCGTCATCTCCCCCGGAGAGCACCGTGTAGGCATAGGGATATGAAGTTTCCAGAAGCGAACGGACATATCCGTTGAAAAAGAGATGAAGCATTCGGGAAAGGGTCACATACCGTGACAAGGAATATTCCTTGTCAGAAAATCCTGTCTGGAATATTTCCCCCAGACTGTCGACATCAATCTTGACGTATCCTAAAAATGGTTTTCCCTTCCCATCCTGCACTGCGTGATTTGCGATATCCTCAAACGTATTGTCTTCCGGAACATGCATGTTTACATGCCAAGTCGGATATCTTGCATCATCTCCTCCCAATGAGAATGCACTTTCGAATCCTTCCCGATCAGAATCAAACAGGGAGAGATACACACCAGGAAGCAACTCGTATCCCCCCTTATGAGAAGAAAAAACGACAAGATTACGGTGGGGCAATTGTGCACCGAGGGTGCGTTGATGTTCACAAAGGTCACAGATCTCATCTTCAGACCCAGCAGACTGTTTTCCGCAGGCTTTGCATACGGGAGCCGCAAGATCCACTTCAGGAAGAGCGAAATCCGGATCCGAAAAAACACTGATGAATTTCTTTTTCTTCTTTGCGGAAAGCCGTGCAGAAGCCAAAGCCTGCACATTCTTGAAAGCAGCCCCTCCTAAATCATCTGGTCCGATGCTTATGGAGTAATCCATTAAAATGGACATGGTGCCAAAGTTTTTCTGCACCAAGAATCTATCAAGTCGAGATTGATACTCAGCTAGTTTGGCGTCCAAATCGGATCGATTGGGCAGAAGCAACGTTAATTTTCCACCGGCATCGATGCAATCCACATACGGGAGCAAACCCAAATAGGAACAAAGGGAAAGTTTGAGCGCTGTTGTCGTCGCGCTGACCAGAAAAGAACGGCCTCGGAAGATTTTAGCCGCGTCAGGAAAGGAAGTGTATTTACTTTGAAAGATAAACGACTGGATTCCAGAAACGTCAAACACACACAAACGAATGGAATGTACCGTATTTTCAGCGTTCGCCAACGCCAAAGCGATTCCCATCGTGGTAATGGAGTGATCATACAACGAAACATCATTCAGATAATCATTAGTAGCCGACGGGATACACCACGTATAGGTCAACATCAAGTCCTTCAGCTTTGCCAAGAATCCTTCACAAGAAACCGCTTCATGCACCGCTTCCGCCAAATCCTGCAAGAAGATTTGGTAGAGATCGTGGTATTTTACCGCTGAAACGATTACCTCTTTCTGGGGAAATCCAGCCAACTCTTGATGATCGGTGAGTTTTCTCAATTCGTATCCATACGGACTCTTGGTACTCCCACCATCCTGGTGCTTCTTATCTTCCGAAATGCTGGTAAAAATCGGCCGTAATGGCACATTGAGATATTCCCCGCTTTTTATTTTTTCTGCATACGCTCGGTCATTACCAGCCGATGCGCGGTCTGCTCGCGCGATGATTTCAGATAGAGAGCCGGACGAGGGATTATGATGTGAAGCAGCTTCTCGTGCGACAAGTTCCCAATCTAAAGCATCGTGCAGTTGGGTACCTTGCAAAAGAGGAAACAGATCATTGATAAAGAAATCATAGGTGAACAACGCATGACGATATCCATACCATCCATTGGTACTTGGAAGTATCTGGGCCTCCATGGTTTTCGTTTTAGGATTGATTTCTTTTTCATCCCCTCCCGCCGCTCGTTGCTTGAATTTCCCGATATCATGGAGCAATCCCGCAAAAGCGATTTCCACCTGTTTTGTTCTCTCCAACATGCCCATCACTCCTCTTCCACCACAACTTTCCCCAACCCAAAACTGACATTTTTCCCCACATGGAATACTTCAGCGGCTTTCAGCAAGGAAGCACCAAAGCCAGTAAGGGATCTTTGAACGGAAAAGCCTCCTACGACACCACCAAGTCGTAACGCTGTTTTCTGACGAGAGGAATAATAAGGGGTATCCTCCCATCGTTGTTGGATGATTTCACTCTGGGGAAAAACCAATGACGATTCCTCGGGAAACACCACGTTTTCATCTCCAAAGAGTTCCTCGAGAAGTTGCATTCTCCGATATTCGGAACGCAAAATATCTTCCAAGGTAATAGTCGTTACGTATGACCCCTGTTCCTTAATCCTACATGGAGAAACCAACTGGACAGAAAACGGGCCTGAAAAAGATTCGGTTCCGGTCGGCCAATGTTTACTCTTCTGTGATATCAGGGGAAGAGAATAATCCATATCCTGCCCTTCAATGGATACGGCATGAATCTGATAGGGAGATCGATTCCTCCCAATTCCTTTTACTCCGGCATTCTCAAGTGCCTGGGTAACATACGGAATGAAATTCCTTCCCCTTCCCAAAAAAAGGATCATGAGCGCACAATGAAGATCATCTTGCAGGTTGACTTCCATTACAAATGGATGGGATGCCCTGTCTCTTCCAGGAAGATGTTTCAAATCTTTCTTTTGGATATGTGTTTCAAAAAAACAGGAATATGCACACGTCTCTGAAAGCCAGCATTCTGCACATGATGGTTGGTTCCTCAGAATGCAGACAAGTCTTCGAAGGGACATTCCAAGGACACTTCTCCATACAAAAACAGGAGAACTTCCCCAAATGACCGGTTGTTCGAATGCCACATCATATCGGACCCTCACATACTCCATCTTCAACCAAACCACCCTTCTCAAATTTTCACTATTGTACACCAATTCCCCTACTACCACAAACTTATTTTAGGGAAAATAACAAACTGTATTTATACAAAGTGTTTCCATATGTGTAAGAATTATGGGGAATAGGATATGATACGCCCAAGGAGCACACCGATGAACCCATTTCCCGAATACACGTTGTTGGATGGAAAGGAAGCCGCATTGGCAACCTCTGCCTCCCAACTGGATTCCTGCTCGTTGGAACCCCGGTGGATCTGGTACACCGGGCCGATGGAGGATCCATCGATCATCGGCAGGTGCCGGTTGGTGGCAGGTTCGTTGGAGGAATTGGAAGCGATCGATGGTCTTGCCAGTCGCGCCGGTCTGGGAAAAGGA
>Ga0172378_10004523_pt1 | contig 13018 bp, 12 predicted proteins | sample GrowelOW332metaG_FD_119755 | JGI IMG/M metagenome (GOLD analysis project Ga0172378, IMG submission 119755) | Groundwater microbial communities from an aquifer near a municipal landfill in Southern Ontario, Canada - Pumphouse #3_1 metaG | ecosystem: Environmental > Aquatic > Deep subsurface >...
CCGAAGAAAGTCGAAAAGAAAGCTAAAATCAAGTACGATAAAAACGGCAAACCTAAGCTGAAATTCACAGCTCATGTAGCAAAGTTTTTCCGTAGCACAAAAAGTGAACTGAAAAAAATCTACTGGATGCCTTGGAAGTTGGTTTGGAAAAGTACTTTTGTTGTGTTGGTTCTGGTTGCTTTTACCGCTGCTATTATCGGCGGTTTGGATACCTTGTTTACTGCAGGGCTTGATTCGTTGCGCAGTATTGTGAGATAACAGGCATGAGTGATATCAATGAAATGAATGTTGGCTCGAGATGGTATGTGGCGCACACTTACTCGGGTTACGAAAACAAAGTCAAGGCAAATCTTGAAAAAATTGTTGAAAACAGACAACTTACTCACTTGATTTTCGATGTTAGAATTCCAATTGAAACAGTTATCGAAAAAAATGGCGATAAAGAAAAAGAAGTTGAAAACAAAATTTTCCCCGGTTATGTTCTTATAAAGATGATTATGACCGATGAGAGTTGGCATGCAGTGCGTAATATTACTGGAGTTACCGGCTTTGTCGGTCCTGGTTCACGTCCTACACCGCTTTCTGATCAAGAGGTCGAAAATCTGAATATAGAGGAAAAGAAAATTCAGCTTTCATATGCCGCAGGAGATAATGTTATTGTCTGCGCAGGACTATTTGAAGGTTATGAGGGTGTTGTTCAGGCAATATCTGATGATTTGAAAAAGGTCACTATCCTTGTCAAAAAAGGACGCAGAGATATGCCTGTTGAACTTGAAATTGAAAAAGTCAAACTTGTCAGCAAAAAATAATGGTTAAAACAGCATAGTGCTGTATTCGTGGGAGGAAGAAAAATTTATAAAGAATTCTTCCGTATAAATACCACAATGGAGGTAAATTAATCATGGCAAAGAAAATAATGGGTTACATTAAATTACAGTTACCCGCAGGAAAGGCCACACCGCAGCCACCTGTAGGTCCAGCACTCGGACAGTACGGTGTTGCTATTCCAGTGTTTACAAAGGAATTTAATGAAAGAACAAAAAACGATATGGGACTTATTATCCCTGTAGTTATTACTGTTTATTCAGACCGTTCTTTCACTTTTATCACAAAGACTCCGCCTGCTCCGATTCTCATAAAGAAAGCATGCGGTCTTGAAAGTGGTTCAGCGATTCCAAATAAGACAAAGGTAGCAACAATCACAAAAGAGCAGATAAGAAAAATTGCAGAAACCAAAATGCCGGACCTCAACGCAGCTTCTATTGAAACAGCAATGAGCATGATTGCGGGCACAGCTCGCAGCATGGGCGTTACAATAGAGGAATAAGGGGGTATAGTAAGATGGCTAAAGCAGGAAAAAAATATATAGACAGCGCTAAGCTTATTGATAAAACAAAGCTTTATGATTCATCAGAGGCTCTTGCACTTGTTTGCCAAACATCCAAGGCAAAGTTTGATGAAACAATAGAAATTCATATTCGTCTCGGTGTTGACTCACGTCATGCAGACCAACAGGTTAGAGGCGCAATAGTTCTTCCAAATGGAACAGGTAAAACCGTTAAAACACTTGTTTTCGCTAAGGGTGATGCTCTTAAGGCAGCTCTTGAAGCTGGTGCAGATTATGCAGGCGGTGCTGAATATGCAGAGAAAATTCAAAAGGAAAACTGGTTTGATTTCGATGTTGTTATAGCAAGCCCTGACATGATGGGTGTTATCGGTAGACTCGGTAAGATCCTCGGTCCTAAAGGACTTATGCCTAACCCGAAAGCTGGCACTGTTACAACAGATGTTGCACGTGCTGTAAAAGAAGCTAAAGCAGGTAAGATTGAATATCGTCTTGATAAAACAAACATTATTCACTGTCCAATAGGCAAGGCTTCCTTCGGAGTAGGAAAACTACAGGAGAACTTTGATATACTTGTAGGTGCAGTTCTTAAAGCAAGACCTTCTTCTACAAAGGGACAGTATATAAGAAGCTGCGTTATCGCTTCAACAATGGGCCCTGGTATCAAAATCAATCAGGCTAAATTAAGCTAAATTAAGCTAATTTAATTAATAAAAAATCTGCCACAGATACATTCTGCGGCAGATTTTTTTGTCATTGCTATTTGCAATATATATTTATTAAAAAAACTAATTTACAAATTGATTTATTCTTTATTTAAGCAGAATATTTTGTCTATGGATTTGAGATAGTGTTTGTTTTCATACATTGCATCGTCTGCGAGTTTGAATGCGGTTTTCTTTTTGATTATATCGTTATATTCCGTAAAACCTACGGCAACATTGTAGTTTGTTTTGGATAGAGCAGAGCGAAATTTAGCTATGGCTGGCAGAATATCGGTAGTGGTGTAATCTTTGCAAATCACAGCAAACTCATCTCCACCTATACGATATATATTTCCCATTTCTTCAAAGCATTGTTTTATCAGCATAGCGGTATATATTAAAAATTCATCACCTTTTGTGTGTCCCATTTCATCGTTGACATGCTTGAGATTATTTAAATCAAAAACAAGGATAACACCTTTTTCACCGTTGTTAGTAAAACAAAATTCATTTTCAAACACATTGCGGTTTTGTGTTAATGTGAGGGAATCAATTTTGAATATTTGAATGGTTAAAAACAGATAATAGAAAACAAGTGCTATGGAGCAATAACTTAATACAAGAAAAGGAATTTTACAGAACACCTGTATCATTGCGGAAACAAACGCCATTATACAAATGAAGGAGACAAAAACCATCTCGCTTTTTCGTGCTTTTTTATAATATTTCAGATAAACTCCAACAATACCAATAAGATAAATTGCAGACATTTCAAGTGGAATTGCAAAATAAATTGTTTTTGTCATAATATTTTCTGGTGATACATAGAACATAAAACCTGTGAAAAGGTTTATAAAGCAAAAGACTAAACTCACTGCAAAAGGTATAAATGCAAATCTTTTTTTTAGTTTGTAATATGTAACGAACAAAATAAATAAAGGAATAAGAGGAGAAAGTGATATTTTGAAAAAGCAAGCGATATTTCTAGCTATGTAGGAATATTCCCATTCTGAATATGAAAAGTAAACATCTAACGATTCGACAATTATTAAAATAGCTGTTGTAATAAGAGCAGCTATAAAATATAGTGTACTTTTTTTATCAAATGATTTGTTTGAAAGACACAAAAATAGAAGAAAGATAAGCGAAATGATATAAAGACTATTTCTACAAATGATTTCACTGAGCTTCATTTCTATTCTCCAAACACTTTATCGATTACTTCTGCTTCGGATTTTGCAAGAAGTGCAAGGCAATTGCTGTCCTGTAGGAATGCAGAATCTTCAGGATTAGTATGAAATCCGTGTTCAATTAAAAACGCCTGTTTGCAGCCAGATGCAGCAGCAGCTCTAATAACGCCATAAAAATCAAGGTTTTCGTTATCGGGATAGCGGCGTGTTTTTATTCCTCTATCGAGAGAGTTCATTGTTTTTACAACAGCATCATTTAGCTGTCTTGCTATTTTTGCGTTTTTTTCTTCGTCTGAGATAGAATAGTAGGTTTCGACACCGCGAACCGTTGGATAAACCTCTGGAGATGATGATGTACCGGGAGCATTTGAATGAATAGAAATGAACATCAAAGCGCCCATTTTCCCAGCAAGTTCACCACGTTCTGCAAGGGAAGGATTATCCTCAACATTTTTTCTTGTCATTTCAACAGAAAAGCCTCTTGAAATCAGTTCATCACGTAGGAAACTTGCAAGGATAAAATTTTGAGTACCCTCATAAAACCCATCTTTTGTGGTATGTTTGTTATTAAATTCACCGTGACCTGGATCAAGAACAATAAAACCTTTTGACACGACAGCCTCCTGGTACCATTTAGTAATTGATTAAGTATATAACAAAAAAATGGATTTGTCAAGTGGAAAAAATACAGTTTTTATCAATAAGCGATGAATTTGTAAATTTAATATTGACAACTATTATATATATGTTATAATAGATATAGATATCTTAATAATGTTTGTTAAAAAATTATAAAATTACGAAGAAGCAGGAAATAAGAGAATGAGAATTATTTTTTGCTTTGATATATAAGCATAAAACCATCAATGGCATAGAGTACCTAAACTAATTCGTAAATAGGTTATTTAATATATATAATTTAGCAAAAGTTTCATTATTATATATACTGTATCCTTGCAAATAAAATGCATTCGCTCAAAAAAGGTTTGAATTTATATTATAATTATTATATATATTTGTTTTTAGGCATATTTATTATGTGAAGTAATGATTATGTTTAGTAAATGCTGTTTATTTTTTTTTGGAGGTGTTTATATATGCATATGTTCAGTATTGAACAAAGCTATCTTATTACTCTTATTCGCAGTGCATTAAGAGGTGGAGAGGGGGTTGTTGCTCCCGAGGGCTTGAATTATATTAAATTATATAATCTTGCGTGTTCTCAAAGTGTCATGCAAATGATATATTTACCGCTTACAGTGAAGAATGTTTTACCATCGACAATAGTAAATTATTATGAAGAGGCTTATGGCAAAGCAATGGCAAAATCAGTCAATCAGGATATCGAAGTAAATATAATAATGGAGGAATTGGAGCGGGCGGGCGTTAAGCATATGCCGCTTAAAGGATTTGTAATTAAGCGTTTATATCCAACTCCACTTATGCGTACCTCGTGTGATGTTGATATATTATACGATTCTACTTGCTATGAAAAAATGAATAGTGTGTTGTTACAATGCGGATATTTTCAGAATAGTAAGGGGGGCAATCATGACGTATATTATAAACAGCCCATAATGAATATAGAAATGCATAATGCACTGTTCAATTTAGAGAATAAATATTCAGTTCTTTTTTCTGATATATGGGATAGAGTTGTACTTTGCGGCGGCAAAGAATATGAATATCGCATGACCGTAGATGATTTTTATTTGCATTTAATCACACACTCGGCAAAGCATTTTGATAACAGTGGAACAGGGATTCGTTCGGTTATGGATTTGTATTTATTTTTAAAAAAATATCGTAATGAGTTAGATAGGAAATACATAAATAACAATTTGGATATTGTAGGATTGCGTAAATTTGCTGAAAATTTCGAATATGTTTCAAACGTATTGTTTGATACTTTTGATGATATAAACACCATTAATGATGAAACGGTTGAGGTTATAGCCAAATATTTGTTGTCATTTGGAAGCTATGGGAGTGCAAAAAATCATTTAGCATCTAAGATAAACAAAAATGATAACAGCAAAATAAAGATAATTGCAAAAATTGTTTTTCTTAATTATCAAGATATGTCGAAAACTTATAAATGGTTAAAAGGTCGTAAATACCTTTTACCATTAGCTTGGATTGTGCGAGCTTTTATTGTGATTTTTACACGTCCTGCTAATATAAGAAAAAGCATTAAGCCTATAACTGATTTAAATAAAGCATATATTGAGAATTATCAAAATGTTCGAAAAATTAGTGGAATAATATAGATATAAAAACAATAAAAATCAGCAATAAAGTCAGTTTTGATTAATGACTTTATTGCTGATTTTTTGTGTTATTTGTATTGATTGTCAATTGTAAGTAAAGCGCCGAGAGGCGGTTCACCATCTACTAGACCAGTGGCGTATGCAGTGTATATTTTGCCTGCTTCAAGCGTTACATCGGGAACACTTAGGACTATGTCATTGCTACCCGTGGGTTTTACTTCAAAAGTATATGTTGCGGGATTTACTCTCATGTAATTTGTATATTCCTCATACTCGACATCCTCAAATAGTTGCGTTCCGTTGGGTAGAGCTATGTCCACAGGTGGAGCGTTTGGAGAGAGATGGACAAATCTTACATAGGAATATTTGCCGTTCTGGGGTGGAGTATACTCTTCGGGGATGGGATATAAACCAATATTCTCAAGATTTCCAATTGCTGCAATTGTAAAAGCGGAACCAGTTGGAATTGTAAGGTTGGAATACACCACTGGCGTTACCTTTTCTCCCGTTGGAAACACTTCAACTATATAGTTTCCTGGTGGAACAGAGAGGTAATTGGTATAGTCGTTGAATGCAAGATTTTGGGCGATAAGCATATCATTTGCATAAACATCTACAGGGGGAGCGTCGGGAGATGCGTGCAGAACCCTTATATAAGAGTTAAGCGGCATATTAGGACCTCGTGAAAACAGTGATCTGTAATAATTATTCAATATTCAACACCTCGTATCTTCATTAAAATTACATTTAGTATATTATATGTGACATGGAATGAGATGTTACATAATAAATCAAGCTATAAAAATACATATAAAGCACAAAACGGTAAACACTAAAACAGATATAAATTTAGTTATGAGAGAGGGCTTTTATGTCTGGATATTTTGAGGGCACATATTATAAGCATCAGAAAAACGGCAATACAGTTTGTGTTATTTCGGGAAAAGCAAAGGATTCTTCATTCATACAAGTGATTACGAATGAAAAATCCTATATATATAATTTTAAAACTCTGAATGAATCAGGTTGCCTTTTCGGCACAAATGGAATAATACTCGGTTTACCAGAGGTCAAGGGGATAATAAAATACAGCCCTATAACACCTATAAAATATGATATTATGGGGCCTTTCAAGTTGTGCCCTATGAAATGCAGACATAAAATTGTCAGTATGTATCACAAATTGAACGGGAAAATAACTGTTGAGGGTATGCCGATTGATTTCAATGGGGGGACGGGGTATATCGAAGGAGACAGGGGAAACTCTTTCCCACCTAAATATTTATGGGTACATTGTAATGATTTTGCACAGAAATGCAGTATAGTGATATCGGTGGCGCAAATTCCGTTTGGTTTTGCAAAATTTATGGGGTGTATTGCGGTTGTTTGGTATAATGGAACCGAATACAGGTTTGCCACATATTTGAATGTGAAAACCTTAATTGCGAAAAGAAACAAAATTGTGCTGTGGCAGGGTAATCGTATGCTTGAGGCCGAGATTGCAGAGGATTTGTTTAGTCCACTTATGTCTCCTAGAAACGGCAAAATGAGCGATACAATTTACGAGAGCAACACAACGCAGGCGACGTTTAGATTATCACAGGACGATAAAACCGTGTTTGAGCTTGTAAGCAGTAACACGAGCTTTGAATGCGAGGGACTTTAAATATTATGTTTGAATACCGTATGTTTGGGTTGTCTTATCGTAAAATAACGGAATTTGTGGTGGTTTAAACGTAAAGACTATAAATGATGCGAAAATGATGATAATTAATATCATACTTGTAATTACTTTGAATTTTGAGGGCTTAATATATTTATAAATGTGAAAAGCCGACGAGAGCGCAATGAAATAACAGATGAAAGTAAGCAAAATATCAACTATAACCGATTCTTTGCCTGTTACGCCTGTATATGAATAGAACAAGAGTATAACAGAGAGGGGCGCGGTAATCAGCGAGGTTGCCGCTGCAATTATCCATTTATGTGGGTCGATATCGCATTTGTTCCTTTGGATGAAATAAACTAATATCCACCATAGGAGATTTGGAAAAAACATAAATTTTAGATGTTCCCATACGCTTTCGTTCACAGGGTTAAAAAGTCCGATTATTACCGAATTTCCGCAGAATTCATATGTAAAATGCGATATTCCTGCGATGATACCTAAAATCATCGTATTAATAAAAATAAATAAAAAACCATAAGAGCATTTTTCTTTCATAGCAAACCTCCATATAACATATATATATGGTTTAGCTTTGCGTTTTATACTTCGAAGTTTTATTTTTGATTTTAAAGTTTATAAAAACGACTTTATTTGTAGCATTTGTTATATTCCAAGTTCTTTTGCAAAAGATTATTTTTAATTAGCATGAGATGGATTTATCAATTATTATAATTTAAATTTTGCTATTGTTTACAATTATAGTCAATAATTTTCAGTGATAAATCAATATATTTAATTAATAAAAAAAACTTTAAAATTTGCGATGATATTTTTAAAATATTATTGCAAATTTTGTTGTTTTGTGCTAATATATTCTTTAGCACAAATATATTGATTTATTATTCGTTATGCGTCATCAAAATAAAACGATAATTTGTAATTTAATCAATTCATAATCACTGAGTTTTGTGCTGATAATAAAGATGAAAATGTCGGTTCTTCTTGTGAAAAAATTTAAAAGCATTGAGAATAATACAAATTTGCAAGACAAGGATTCAGATAACTTGATTTGACCGCGGAGATAATCTTAAGTTTGATAAGTATAGGCACTTACTTTTTTTGTAGGGTGCCTTATTCATTTTTTATTATTTATGCCTTTTAAACAATTTTGATGGCTACAGGACAACTTGCAATGTAAGTAGAGATGTCTTATTAATGATACTGAATATCAAAGTTGTTGATTTTAATGGACGTTTAAAGACCTAAACTGACAAAATATTTTTAATTCTATAAAATATTTAAATATAAAAAATAGGGAGTAATATTCTATGATCCAGCTTCGCAAAATAGACTCAGGTAATATAGGAAAAGTTACTAAATTATCGATTAATGACAGTCAAAAAAAATTCGTGACAACAAATTCTGAGAGCATATTTGAAGCATATGTTGCCATAACAAGTGGACATGTAGTTCAGACGTTTGCAATTTGTGATGATGAGACCCCTGTGGGTTTCGTAATGTTTAGTTATGGCTCGATAGGTGATCAAGATGAACCAAAGATAGCGGATAGAAACTATGCAATATGGAGTTTTATGATAGACAAGCACTGTCAGGGAAGAGGATATGGAAAGGCAGCGCTTAACGTTGCTCTTGATTATTTGCGAACCATGCCATGCGGTCAAGCTAGACATTGTTGGCTTTCATACGAACCTGAAAACCTTGTAGCTAAAGCATTGTATGCTTTGGTGGGATTCAAAGAAAACGGCGAAATGTGTGGAGAAGAGACAGTAGCTGTAATAAAGTTGTGATTTAACAATTTTATCAGTAATATTTACAATTTAATTTTAACTTAACAAGTAAAAGCTTAGAAGCACATATTATTAAAACTGGTTCTAATATAAGTATTTGTGTCACAAAACCATATTGTTATTGCCCATAATTTACGCTATAATAATAGTAATTATTACAGCTAAAGGAGAGATAAAATGGAAAAGTATGATGTTGTAGTTTGTGGCGGAGGTCCCGCAGGATTAATCTCGGCAATATCTGCCGCGAGAAATGGTGCCAAAACTTTACTTATTGAGAGATATGGTTTCCTTGGGGGAATGGCAACTCTTTCGTTGGTAAGCCCTCTTAGTGTGTTCAATAAAAAGGGAAAAAGAATTATAGGTGGAATCCCACTCGAATTTGCCGAAATGATGGAGACGTTGGGTGGCGCGGATACCAGCTATCCGTCTGGCAATATACATTTTGACCCTGAAATTTTTAAACTTGCAGCACAGAGGATGGTACTCGCTTCAGGCGCCTCGCTGCTTTTCCATTCATATATTACGGGATGCGAAATGGATAAAGACATGTCTGGCAGAATAAAAAGCATTGTAGTTGAAAACAAATCAGGGCAGCAGAAAATTGAAGCTAAATACTTTATAGACTGTACTGGTGACGCTGATATAGTGAATTTTGCAGGGCTACCTTTTAGAATAGGTGAGAGCGATAGCAAGGAACTGCAACCCATGACGCTTTGGTTCAGACTTGGGGGCGTGGATACAGATAATCTCGAAAATATGGAGATGCGTGAGGGCGGTAAACGTCACAGTAATGTTCGTATTAGAGAGGCTTTGATGGCGCTTGGAGATGAAGCGCATGTGCCAAAATTCGGTGGACCGTGGATGTTGACAACATTTAGAAAAGGTGAAGCCTCAATAAATATGTCACGTTATGCTGGAGATGGAACCGACGTGTTAAGCTTAACTGATGCGGAATGCGTTTTGCGTGAGGATGTTTTCAAACTTGTGGAATTGCTCAAGGGGAATTTTGCTGAGTTTAAGAACTGTTATATTATAGATACGGGAACACAAGTGGGAATACGTGAAACCAGACGAATAGATGGTTTGTATGAGATGAATGTTGATGATATACTTACATCTAAAGATTTCCCAGATACTATAGCAAAAGGCGGACATCCTGTTGACATACATAAAGCAGATAGTAGAGTTCAGGATTTGAGACCAGTCTCAAACGGCTACAATATCCCTTACAGAGTAATGCTTCCAAAGGGATCAGAGAACTTGATTGTTGCCGGAAGACCTGTTTCTGCCACAAGAGAGGCTTTTGCTTCTATTAGAGTTCAAGCTACTGCTATGGCTTTAGGTCAGGCGGCAGGGACTGCGGTGGCAATGTGCTGCAAAAAGGGTATTTCCGTATATGAGTTGAATGGCACCGAGTTGCACAATGTTCTTGCAGAGCAGGGCGCTATTGTATAAATATTTAATTCCTCCGACCACGGTCGGAGGAATTTTTGCTTTATTTTGTATTTCGATTATATCAATAACTGTGCTAAAAAGTAAGTGAAAAAGCTTAAAGGCGGTATTTATAAATGGTGGATTTGTAAAGTATTGCAATTTTTCAAGTTTTATGTTGCAATTTTAATGCTTTTAAAATATAATATATATGATACACTGATAAACATTGAAAGAGGAGATCATTATGAAAAACAAAAAATTTATTATCATTTGTGTAATTGCAATTGTTACATTAATAATACTTTTTGTTCCTTTTGTTGTACATGATTATGATGATGGAGGAACAAAAACATATGGCTCACTAACATATAAAATTGTGGTATGGAACGTGATAATCCATCCTGAGGGAGAAGATTATCAAATATATCATAAAACTAATGTTTATTGGTTTCCTAATAATTTAAAATCTCTTGATGAATTGTGGAAAATTGAAAATTTGGAATGTGATTTTGTGGGTATAACTCAGTAAGTGGGTACGTACCCAAGCCTTCACCTGTGGGGAAGGTGACACGGCAAAGCCGTGACGGATGAGGAGATCACCGTTTGTATAATCAAAAAATGATCTCCTCATCCACCGCTCTCGCGGTTCCCCTTCTCCGCTGGAGAAGGCTAAGAAATGAGACCAAATCTTCCCTATACATAGCAAAAACGAATGTAGTATTTTTAATATTGATGGACGTTCCATCTGCAGGTGGTAGATGGGGGCTTGTTATATTATTCAGTAAGCATTAAATAAAACTAATCGAGAACCGCTGGACAGTCTAAAAAAAGAAAGAAAAATCATGAGGTGTTAACATGTCTACGACTCAAATACTAAAACAATATTTCGGATATGACAAATTTCGAGAGGGGCAGGAGCACCTGATAAATAGCATATTAAAGGGGCAAGACTGTCTTGGAATTATGCCAACGGGCGCTGGAAAATCTATTTGTTTTCAAGTGCCTGCACTAATGATGGACGGAATAACGCTGATTATTTCTCCTCTAATTTCACTTATGAAAGATCAAGTTAATGCTCTTACACAAGCAGGAATATCTGCTGCTTATATAAATTCTTCTCTCACGGAAAGTCAAATTTCACTTGCACTGGATAAGGCTAAAAACGGAGTGTACAAGCTTTTATATGTCGCTCCTGAGAGATTGCTTACATATGATTTTCTTGAGATAGCAAAAAGTATTCAAATATCAATGCTTACTGTTGATGAAGCGCATTGTATTTCACAATGGGGACAGGATTTTCGTCCGAGCTATGCAAAAATTCCTGAGTTTATAGCTAAGCTTTCACATCGCCCAATTTTGTCCGCTTTTACCGCAACTGCAACGCCCAAAGTTCGAGAGGATATAATATCACTCCTAAATTTAAAAGAGCCAACTGTTTTAGTTACAGGATTCAATCGTGAAAATTTATATTTTGAAGTTCAAAAGCCTAAAAATAAATTTAAAGCTTTAATTGAGTTTTTACAAGATAAAAAAGATAAAAGTGGAATTGTTTATTGTTCCACAAGAAAAAATGTTGAAGCGGTTTGTCAAAACCTTATTGATAACGGGTACAACGCATCACGTTATCACGCAGGGCTTGCAGATCGCGAACGATATAAAAATCAAGACGATTTTTTGTTTGATAGGGTTCAAATAATGGTTGCCACAAACGCTTTTGGTATGGGAATTGACAAATCAAACGTGTCTTTTGTGGTGCATTATAATATGCCAAAAGATATAGAGAGCTATTACCAAGAGGCAGGACGTGCGGGACGTGATGGCGAGTTAGCAAAGTGTATTTTGCTATATAGCGGACAAGATGTCAGAACGAATTTATGGCTAATTGAAAATGCGCGTGACGTTGAATACCCTGACAAAGAAACAGAGGAAATTTTAAAGGAACGCGACAGAAAACGTCTTCGTGAAATGACATTTTACTGCGCAACAAGCGATTGTTTGCGTTCGTATATCCTAAAATATTTCGGCGAGACACCACAGAATTTTTGTGGTAATTGTGGCAACTGCAAATCCAACTATGAAACCGTTGACATAACAATTGATGCTCAAAAAATTTTGTCATGCGTGTGCAGAATGAAAGAGCGATATGGCGTGAAAATGGTCATTGATGTTTTGCGTGGCAGTAAGAACGAAAAGGTAACACGGTTGGGGTTCGATCAGCTTACCACGTATGGTATAAGCGAAAAAAGCGAAAATCAACTGCGTGATATGATAAATTATTTGATATTGAATAATTTTCTTTTAAAAACAGATGCGGAATACCCACTTCTTGTATTGGGAAAACGCGCTAATGATATTTTAAAAGGTAGCGAAAAAGTTACGATGAAGCTCGCAAAAGAAAAAGAGAAGCAAATAGAAAAGATTAAAAAGCCAACATTGGTAAAACTGGTTGATAAAGGGATGTTTGAAGCATTGCGAGTTTTGCGTTATCAAATTGCAAAAGAACAAAGAGTTCCTGCTTTCGCTGTTTTCAGCGACAGCACGCTAACGGCTATGTGTATGAAAACTCCAAAAACAGATGAAGAGATGCTGAGTGTCTCG
>Ga0172378_10004524_pt1 | contig 13018 bp, 12 predicted proteins | sample GrowelOW332metaG_FD_119755 | JGI IMG/M metagenome (GOLD analysis project Ga0172378, IMG submission 119755) | Groundwater microbial communities from an aquifer near a municipal landfill in Southern Ontario, Canada - Pumphouse #3_1 metaG | ecosystem: Environmental > Aquatic > Deep subsurface >...
CTAAAGATGATGATTTTACATCTGATTGGTTGACGACAATGGCAAATAAGTTAGCTTTAACTGATACTTGGAGTTCTGCCACAGGCAATACCGGTTCAGTTCTTGCTATTGATACAGATTCTAGTTCTACAACAAAAGGCAGTGTAATAATCAAGAAGGCCTCTGAAATTACTGTGGATAATTCAAGTTGGAACGGCTATACAATTGCAATGACAAGTGATGTATCAACTGTTGCTGTTAATACAGCAGGAACAGGAACAGATATTACAGATACAATTACCTTGACCATAACAGATGGTTCAAGTAATTCTGTAACAACTGGCGTAAGTAACGTGTCTGCTTTGTTATATGATAATAGTGGAACTTCATATACATGTAATGCAAACAATACAACTACAAATACAATAATCGTAGCCACCTTGCCTGGTGTTATTAAGGCAAATGGCGCAACTTATACTTTGCAAGTGTCATTCCAGTTCAATGGTAATGTTTACTGTGGAAACTTTACTGTTACAGTGCAGTAATATATAACATCTTTCTAATAAAAAAAGCCGGCGCTCTTACACAGAACACCGGCTTTTTTATCATCAACAAAATCAATAAATCTTCAAAATCATTAGAACGGCATTCCTGGAAACTTTGGCATTTGTCCGCCACCCATGCCCATTTGCTGCATCATCTTTGCCTGCATACCCTTGTTGCGGCTTACTTTTTTCATTGTGAGCTTTGTCTTTTCAAACTGCTTAATGAGCTTGTTTACTTCCTGAACAGAAGTGCCGCTGCCTTTTGCAATTCTCTTTCTGCGTGAAGGGCCTATAATCAAATGGTTGGCTTTTTCTTTTTCTGTCATGCTTTGTATAATTGCTTCCTGATGCTTTAAACCAGACATGTCCAGCTGGCTTGCGTCTACTTGTCCGGCAAGACCTGGCATCATATCTATTATTGACTGCATGCTGCCCATCTTTTTCATAGAAAGCATTTGGTCTAGCATATCTTGAAGAGTGAACTCGTTGCGGCTCATCTTCTGTTGCATTCTTTGGGCTTCTTCTACATCAACTGTTTCCTGCGCTTTTTCTACAAGAGAAACTACGTCGCCCATGCCTAAGATTCTGCTTGCAATACGGTCTGGGTGGAATGTTTCAAAGTCTTCTGTCTTTTCCCCAGTGCCTATGAATAAAATAGGTTTGCCTGTGATTGTCTTTAATGAAAGTGCGGCACCGCCTCGCGCGTCAGAGTCGAACTTTGTAAGAACAACGCCTGTAAGCCCCAGCTGCTCGTCAAAAGATTTTGCTATGTCTACAGCGTTTTGCCCTGTCATTGCGTCTGCAACAAGAATTGTTTCCACAGGGTCAACCGCTTTTTTTATTGCGACAAGCTCTGCCATCATTGTTTGGTCAATCTGCAAACGTCCGGCTGTATCTATGATTACTGTATCAAGGCCGTTTTTCTTTGCGTAAACAACAGCGTCTTTTGCAACTTTAACAGCGTCTTTTGCGCCTTCCTCTTTGTAGACAGGCACATTTATTTTTTCACCAAGAACAGAAAGTTGTTCCACTGCGGCGGGACGCACCAAGTCGCATGCAGCAAGCAATGGTCTTCTGCCTTCCTTCTGAAGTTTGAACGCCAACTTGTGGGCGGCAGTTGTTTTACCTGCACCTTGCAAACCTAAAAGCAAAATTACAGACTGAGTGTCCGGGCCTTTAAGCGACAAGTCCTTTTTTTCATCGCCAAGCATTGCGACAATTTTGTCATAGATTATTTTTACAAACTGCTGGCCTGGGTCAACAGCCTTTAGAACTTTTTCTCCCTTTGCTTCTTCAACAGTGCTGTTAACAAATCTGCGTACAACTCTAAGGTTTACATCAGCTTCAAGAAGAGCCATTTTAATTTGTTCAACAGTGTCTTCTATATTTTTTTCACTGATAGTAGACTTTCCGCTCATAGTGCGGACAATGTTGCTAAATGTGTTTGTTATTTTTTCCAGCATAATTTACCTCAATTAGAATTTTTTCATTTAACAGTTCGCTGAGCCTGTCGAAGTGAGCACATCTCGACAAGCTTTATTAACGTTATTCATTGTTTAGTTTTTTTCAGAAAGAAGTTCGCTCAAGAAATCAAGCGGCTTTATTTCCTTGTTAAGTATTCTGTACAAACCGTCGCAAATTAAAAGCTTAAGGTTCTTTTCCTGTGAAATCTGATGAACGTACTTGCAGGCAATTGCACCTTCTGGCAAATAGCCAATTTCTTTTACATGCGCAATCAAATCATCAAGGTCTTTAAACTTATCTAGCATGTTTGTTTTGATAATGTCCTGGCCAAAGCGCCTGTTGCGTCCGTACTTAGATTTGCAAGTTACATCAAGGTCGCCAACACCGCTTATTGAAGTGAATGTTTCCGCATGAGTGGCTCCCATTGCAAAACCAAGTGTCTGTATTTCATTAAGGCCTGCCGCCATTAAAAGGCTTTCGCAGTTGTCGCCAAAGATATCGCTCTTTTCAGCAAGTGCATCTAGCGCGCCGTACACAACAGCAATGACGTTTTTAGCCGCCGCGCAAATCTGAACGCCAATTACATCAAAGCTAGAGTAGGCCATAATTCCTGGCACCTTTAAAAGCTCTCGTACACGAATAGAATTTTTTGGATTTTCACTTGCCGCAATAAGCCCTGTTATTTTTCCAAGAGCAACTTCCTCTGCGTGGGAAGGGCCCGCAATGTAGACTGTGCTGTGCTTGTAGCATTCAGGAAGCGCGTCTTCAATAGTCTCTAGAATAAAGTGAGGCTTGCCGTCTTTGTCTGGAACAAAGCCTTTTGTAAGTGCGCATACAACTGTTGTGCCGTCAGCAATGTTTGGCAGGTCAGAAAACTTCTTTACAGTTGAAGCAAGGTAAAGAGAAGGGCTTGCAAGAACAACAAAATCCTTGTTTGCCGCAACTTTTCTAATGTCTGTGCTTGCCTTTAAATTAGAGTCAAGTTTATATCCTGGAAGATACCTTTTGTTTTCATGCTCGTTGTTGATTGAGTCTGTAACGTCCTGCTCCATTGCCCAAACTTCTACAGTGTTGCCGCCACGTGCAAGGGATGTAGCAAATGCTGTTCCCCATGCTCCTGCGCTAATAACACCAACTGTTTTTGCACTCATATTTTAGCCTTCCTAGTTTACAAATTTTATTACTGATAATTATATCTTCTTCTTTATAAAAACGCCATAGTTTGAAATCTATTTTATATAAGGATAAAAAAAAGCCAGCCTATAGACAGACTGACCCTATAAAACAAAGACAACTTTAAAAGCTGAAGTTTTTAGAGTTGCCTTTTAAAAAGAGATTTTAATAAAAAAAATTAGAACCAAAGAGACGCTTGGTCTTCCCAGTCAATAATTTCTTCTGGCTTAAAGAACAGCTCAATTTCACGTTTTGCGCTTTCTTCACAATCGCTTGCGTGGATTATATTGTGCTGTGTATGTGAGCAGAAGTCACCACGGATTGTGCCTGGGTGAGCTTCAGCTGGGCTTGTGGAACCAGTAAGTTTTCTAACTAAAGTAATGCAGTCGTCGCCCTGCCAAACCATGGCAACAACAGGACCGCTTGTAATGTAGTCTACGAGTGGATCGTAAAAAGGTTTGCCCTTATGTTCAGCATAATGCTTTGCAGCCAATTCTGGAGTTATCTGCATAAGTTTAAGTCCAACTAATTTAAGCCCTTTCTTTTCAAGGCGGCTAATTACCTCGCCAACAAGCCTGCGGTTTAAAACACCAGGCTTCAACATGGCAAAACATCTTGTACTCATTTTTCTAAAATATCAGAAAATAAAAAAAAATTCAATAAGTTTTTGAAATTTCTAAATTCTACTCTTGACATGAAAAGGGATTTAGAATATCTGAAAATTTGCTACTTCAAATAAACGCTTGCTGCGTACAATGGAATATTTGTCATCCAGTCTTGCTCTCTGAACTTTGACATGGAAAATCTAACGCCTTTAGTTTGCGGATTGTCTATTAGAAATTGATGAAGTGATTTTGAACGAAGGTTTTCTTCTGCCTTAACTTCTATAGGAATAATTTTGCTTTCTTTTTGAAGCAAGAAATCAAGCTCTTGTTTTGAATCTTCTGCGCTAAAATAATAAATGGAGCAGTCTGGTATTGTCTTTAGTTGCTGCATTGCATATTGCTCTGTAAAAGCGCCTTTGTATTCTTCAAAGATATTGTCTCCAACAAGAATCTGGTCTATGGGGGTATCTGAAATTGCACCTAGCAAGCCGCAGTCTAAAATAAATAATTTAAATGAATCAAAGTCTTCGTAAAATTTTAAAGGTATGTTTGGTTTTTTTACTCTGTTAACTTTATAAACAAGCCCTGAATCAACAAGCCATTGAATTGCCTCTTCAAAGTCTTTTGCACGTGCGCCTTTTTTTACAGCACCATAAATGAACTTTCGATTTACTTTTGCAAGCTGCTGTGGAATAGATTCCCAAACCTGATGAATTTTTTGAATGATTCTTTCTGGAGCGTGTTTAGAAATATCTTTTTCATAAGCATATAAAATAGACTTCTGAATTGAGCGAACGTCATGCACACTTTTGCCTTGAACAAATGCGTTCACTGCTTCTGGCATTCCGCCTGTAAAATAATATTCCCTTAGCAGCTCCACAAATTTTGAATGAAGCGAATTCAATTCTTCAATAGGCGACTGTGTAAGAGTTTTGTATAATTCTTCTCCTGCCGCTGCCCTTGCAAATTCATCAAAGGAAAGTGGGTAGAGTTTTAGAATATCAACTTTGCCTACAGGAAAAGAGCTGCCTTTATGAAGATTAAGTCCAAGCAAAGAGCCTGCCGCCACAACGTGATATTGCCTTGCGTCTTCGCAAAAATATTTTAATGAAGGAAGCGCACTTGGTATTTGCTGAATCTCGTCAAAAATAATCAATGTTGAATCTGCATCTATTTCTTGATTGAACAATGCGTCTAAGTCCCTTATTATTCTTTTAACATTGTAATCTGATGCAAAAAGCTCTTCCGCTTTGCTGTTCCCGTCGCAGTTCAAATAGATTGTGTTTTTAAACTCTTGCCTGCCAAATTCCTGCAGAAGCCAAGTCTTCCCAACTTGACGTGCGCCGTCTAAAATAAGAGGTTTTCTTTCTGGACTGTTCTTCCATTCGATTAGCTTTGTAATAAGGTTTCTTTTCATTGCATATAGTATAAATCAATATTCGGGTATTTTCTAGTGAAATTTTACACTTTTACCCCCGAACTTTGTGTAAAATTCAACACTTTTACCCCCGAACTTTGTCAACTTATGCAACTAGGTACTTTTTATAAAACAGATTTCTCCACTTCGGTCGGAATGACGGCTATCTCTTTATTTACGGACATAGCCTTAAAAAAAACTCATATCTTTATTTCAAAGAAACGCTAGTGCTCCCAAGTTTTGCCGGGTACACTTCGCAGTAAGCAATGCGTCCGTTAAGAACACCAAGACGCACAATCTCGCTTTCTGTCGCGCCGTTCATTCCCTGCATTCCGTTGAACAAAAAGTTGCCCTGCGAGTAGACAATAAGGCTGTTCTTGTACCATTCGTTTTTTTGCAGAACATGAGGATGGCTTCCAAAAACAACATCGGCTCCGCTGTCGCAAAGTTTTCTGTATGAACTAACTTGAGTTTTGTTTGGCTCAAAGTGATACTCTTCGCCGCCGTGAACATTCACAATTACAAAATTGCCATCTGCTTTTTCTTTTCTAACCAAGTCGTACACTTCGTCAGTAAGCCACAAAATGCCCGCGCGTGTTTGTGTGGCAGTCGCCGTTTTTTTGCCGTTGAACCCAGAATTTTCTACAGGGTAAGCGCCGCAAGAAATTATAGCGAACTTCTGTCCGTTTATTTCTGTATGGTAAAATTTCTTTGCTTCTTCAATATTATGCCCAACTCCAGAAGACGGAACATTGTACTCCTTAAAAGCGTTTAGTGAATCTTTAAAGCCTTCCTCTCCGTAGTCGTAGCTGTGGTTGTTTGTCTGCATTAAGTAAGTAAAGCCCGCCTTTTGCAAAACAGGCAGCACTTTTTTATTAAATTTAAAAGTGTAAGTTTTAATGGCGTTCTTGCTAGAAGATGTCACAACTCCTTCCAAGTTGCCAATAGCAATGTCGTTGTTTTGAAGAACAGGCAGTGTAGAAGTAAAGACTTTTTTCAAGCCGTCCTTGTCATTTAAAAGAATGTCCTGTGTACCGCGCGCCACCATAATGTCGCCCACGCTAGAAACAAAAACAGTCCCTTTAGTTGTACCGCTCGTACCCTGAACCGAAGAGCCTGTACCCTGGGTCTGTTGAAGGGTGTGTTCGTCAACAGTGTCTGCCTTGTCAAGTAACTCATCTCTACAAGCTCGATTAACGTTGTTGAGGTAACTTTCGCACCAAGAAGTGAGCGCCGCTTTTATCTTTTCAACATACACTGTGCAAACAGCGCTGCGTGTTACATTCAAAGCGTATCCTTCTTGACCGGCATAAACACCGTCCACGGGAAGCGCCCGTGTGTTGCTTTTAACGGTGCCGTCTGTAGAAAACCCAACAGAAAGTTTTGGTGAAAAAACAGAGTCGTCTTTTGTGCCCATTTTAGAAAAGTCAGCGTCAACTGTAGGAAGAATATATGATGAGCTTAAAGGGTAGACTGTGCAGTCAACGCGGCATGGCTCTGTAACAAGCGGAATATTTTTTTCATAAGTAATGGTTGCGGCAGTTACAGGAATGCGCCCAAAGAAATGCACCTTTGTAGAAGAAGTGTCGCTTTCTCGCACAAAGGTGAACGGCAGTTTTGCAAATGATTTTCCAGAAATATATTTGTCGTAAATTACAGAGGCAACTCTAACTTGGTATTGCACACGCCTAAAGCTTCTTGCGCAAAGCAAAGCTAGAATTAAAACCGCAAGACTTAAAGAAATGTAAAAAACAATTTTCTTTTTTTTAGAATCTAAAACCTTATTAAGCATAACAAGATTTTAGACTATAAAGTTTTTTTAGACAATTGATTTTCGACTCTTACTTTAAATAGGCATACACCGTGAGCGTTGTTGTAATACAAGTAAGCGCTACAGAAATCAAGCCTGAATACTGATTAAAATAGTATAAGAATGAATTGCTCTTTGCTTCAATGGTTGTTTCTGGAGTAATTACATCGTCTTTAGTGAGCAACTTTCCATAAATATCTGTGATTTGTATTTTTTCAAATGAGTTCTGAGTTGTAAAGCCGCCTGCAAGACCTACGTAGTAGTCCCAGCTTCTGTTTGGAATGTAAGGGTAGCGGCCAGGCTTTTGTACAGCACCAGAGACAGAAATAAAATACTGCTTAAATGGAACAAGAAGAGTGTCGTTCGCTTGGACATATTCGGGACTGTAAATTGAAGCGTCGTATAAAAGAGAGTCTATGTCTATAGGAATCTGCTTGCCTTGCCTAATAATGTAGGCGTTCTTTGTGTCAGATGAAGCAGAAAATTTGTCTTTGTTGCTTCTTAGAATAGTGGCGTAGTTTTCTCCGGGGGTGAATGTAAGGGCAACTCTTGTTGAAGCCTCTAGTTCTTCGTTTGTTTTTGAATAAATTGCGCCCTCAAAAAATACAACTGGCATTAAGTCTGTGTAGCTTGGAATAATAATTGAGTCAAAGCATAAAAGCTCAAAGTTGTTGTCAAAATCTTTTTTTGTTAAGTACATTTCATCGCCTGGAAGATTAACAGAATCTTTTGACCTGACAATTCTTGCGCGTGAAGTGTCTGCCTTTTCCTTTAAGCCGCCGCCGTAGATTTTAATTAGCTCTTGAATGTTCTCACCCTTTAAAAGCTCGTATGTGCCAGGCCGTTCAACAGCGCCTGCTATGGTAACTATTCTAGAAATTCTGTTTATGGTCACAACATCTCCTGGCTGCAGATAAGGGTCCTGTGCAAGGTCTCCGTTGCGCTCTGCCTTGAAAAGGTCGCATGTCTTTTTTTTACCGTCGGATGAAGTAATTGTTATGTCCCTTGTTGAAGAATATTCGGTTGTAAAATCGCTTATTACAGAAGAAAGCCTAGAGAGCGCCCAAGCTTTTTTTGTCTGGGTTTCTTGCACTTCTCCTTTTATAATAACATTGAAAACAGCGGGTGTTGTAAGAACAAACTGAACTCCGCTCATCCTGTAGTTTTCTGTAACAATTTTTTCAACAAGTTTTTTTAGTTCAAGAAATGTCTTTCCTTTTGCGTCTAACACAGTAAGGTTTGCAATTCTTATTTGATAAGAAGCGTCCACAGAAATGCTGTATGAAACAGGTGTGTTGTTGGCAAGAAAAGCAAGTGTGTAAATGTCGCCCGCTGTAACAGGATACTCTGGAGAAGAAAGAGCAATTTGTATGTCAGTAAAGCTTTCTTTTGGAATTTTATCTGTTGTGTTTTCTTCAGAAACTCCAAAGGACAATGCAACTGCAAATGTGCAAATGATCAAAAATATTTTTTTCATACAACATTCCTTTTCTTGTTAGAAAGTTTAGCCATAGCTTCAGGGTCTTTTCTGATATTTTCTATTGCGTTAACTAAGAATGCAAGAAAAATTGAAATAAAGAAAGCCGCAAATGTTACAATAATGCAAAGCTTTCCTCGTGAAGGCCCAGACTTTTGGTCAGGAACTTCTGCCCGCTCAAAAACTTGGAACACTGGAGTTTCGCTTGACATTGTAATTTTTAACGCCTCAAGCTGTGTCTTTAAGCTTTTGTAAATTTCCTGCTGAGCGGCAAGCTCAAGCTTAAGCATAGATGTGTCAAGGACAATAGAAGAAGTTGCCTGTGGGTCGTAGCCATAAGAAACTGAGTTCTCCTTATTGCCAATTTCCTTTTCAAGCTCAAGAATTTGTTTGTAGCTTGAGTCTATGTTATCTTCTATGTTCTTTTTTTGAAGCACATTTTTGTCCACACCAAGCTGTGTAAATATTTTTTCCATTAGGTTTGTTGCGTAGTCCACAACTGACTGTGCAAAAACAGGGTCTGTGTCTGTATAGCTAATTGAAAACATGCCGGAGTCGCTGTCAAATTCTGTCTTAAGTGATTTTTTTAAAATTTTTCTGCTGCTTGCTCTTGGTGATTTTTTAATTTTATATTTTTCAACCAAGTTAAAATTATCAACAATAGCATCTAGAAAAGTGTTTGTGCTTGCAACATATACAGCAAGTGAGCTGTAAGAAGTTCCAGAAGAAACTCCTGCAAGCCCCGCTAAACTAGAAAGCCCGCTTGAACTAAGCATAGAAGAAATGGAGCTGCTTGAAGAAGTAGAGTCATTAATTAGCATCAAGGCTTTTGGTGTATATTCATTTGGAAGAGGTGACTTGTCTGCAGGAAGCTTAAGTGAAATAAGGCAGTAAATAAAAACAGCCACCATTGCAACAGCGGTAGTAACAATAATCAGTTTTTTATGCTTAAGAAGAACCGAAAATAAATCAATTAAAGAAATCTCGTCATCCTTGTCATTATCTTTTTCAGGTAATTTGTTTTCTTCCATTTTAATTCCTTGCAACTAAAGCTTTTTTAATTAGATAAAGCTCAGAGTGTTTGCTGACAAAAATTTTATTAGTCTATATTATACTAGATAACAATAAATTTTCAATCATCAGATAAGGAAATAAATAATTATGGAAAAGGTAACAGTATGTGTAAGCGCATGTCTTTTGGGCATAAACTGCAAGTACAACGGAAGCAACAATTATAATGAAAAGTTAAGCGAATTTCTAAAGGACAAAAATGTAGTTCCCGTTTGTCCAGAAGTTCTAGGCGGCTTAAAAACACCGCGTGCGCCTTGCGAAATACAAAGCGACATTGTGGTAAATAATGAAGGAAAAAATGTTGACAAAGAATTTAGGGCGGGAGCTAAAAAAGCGTTGCAAATAGTTCTTGACTCAAAAGCCGACTATGTAATATTGCAACCAAGAAGCCCCTCTTGCGGCGTAAATGAAGTGTACAATGGCACATTCTCAAAAAAGCTGATTCCAGGAAGTGGAATATTTGCCCAGCTGCTTAAAAAATCAAATATAAAAGCCTACGAGCCAGATGATTTATTGAAATTAAAAGATGGCTTAAAAAAAAAGAACTAGTTTTTGCGTAGCATAATAAAAAATTTCACTTGCTAAATACAAGCCGTCGGTGTATACTGTTCATATATTGAACATAAGGCATAGAAAGAGTTTCAGCTAGTTCCGGCGGCGTAACAAATCGTGCTTTCCTTTCTCCGTAAAAAAAACCGTACATAGTGCGGAGTTAAAAATATTTTAAAAATAAACTTAGCTATAGCCTTTAATAACGCTTCCTAATCATCAAATAAAATCCCCTTATGGTCAATTCCAAAAAAAATGCAGTCCAATTCAGAACTTCTACAGGACCAAGAAGCCTCATATTTTGCAGCAGTCAACACTGAGCTTGCAAAAAATCCCTCTGCGGGTCAAAGGGATTTAGCTTCATCTTTAAATATGAGCCTTGGCGCCACAAACGCCTTGGTTAGAAGATTCTGCGGCAAAGGCTGGCTCTGCATGAAAAAGCTAAACTCCCGCACAGTCCACTACCTTGTGACGGCAGAAGGCCTAAACGTCCTTGCCCACCGTAGCTACAACTACTTCAAGCGCACTTGGAAAATGATGAACGACTACCAGCTTTCTATAAATAAAATATTAAAAGGCTACAAAGAAAAAGGCGTGTGTAATGTAGTCATTCAAAGCGGCATGGACGCGGCGTTCCTTTTTGAAAGCGCTTCTAGTGAAAACGAGCTGCCCCATGTGAAGATTCCGCTTGGGCAGATAAAAGCCGAATGCTCTGGGTATGAAAATACGCTTGTGGTGGTGGAAGAAGACTCTGCGGCTTTGGAAGTTTCTTCTATAATAAAGACGGGGTGCTTCTGCTGTTCTGTCATTGATGTGATGAAAGGTGTGGAATGAAAATATACCACGGCTCAGAAAAAGTAATTGAAAATCCGCAGTGCTCTTTTGGAAATATACACAATGACTACGGACAGGGCTTTTACTGCACAGAATCAGAAGCACTTGCAAAAGAATGGGCGTGCCAGCAGAACAAAGACGGCTATGCAAACTGCTACGAGCTAAATGCTGATGATCTAAAAGTATTGAACTTGTCAGACTTAAAATACAATATTTTTTACTGGCTTACAATTTTAATGCAGAACAGAATATTTGTGCCACGCTCTGTCATAGGAAGTCAGAACTTGGATTTTCTCACAAAGAACTATCTTCTGCCTTATAAAAATTATGATTTAATCTACGGCTACAGGGCAAACGATTCATATTTTTCATACGCCGCTGATTTCTTAGAAAATGCGCTTCCCTTGCAGTCATTGGCCAATGCAATGAAGCTTGGAAGTCTTGGTCTACAGGTAGTTCTTATTTCAAAGAAAAGCTTTAAAAACTTGCAGTACGTAGAAAGCATAAAGGCCAGCAAAGAAAAATATTATCCATTGTATAAGGCACGTGACACAAAAGCCCGCGACTTATATTTTAACGAGCAAAGAAAATTTCAACCAAAGGAATCAATCTTCTTGATTGATATAATCAGAAAGCCGGAGCTGTTGAATGAAATACACATTTGACAAAATGTACCTTTCCGCAGCTCAAAAGAATTTAGGCACTCTTTTTCAGTTCGCGCTATGCAATATAAAAGACACCCCTGAAGATTTTCAAAAGACATTTGAAGACTCCATTGTGGCGCATCAAATAGAAATTGCAAACCCAAACTACCTTTGTGGCAAAAGCGGAATAGAGCTAGCCCTTTCAATTTACGGAGAGCAAAAAGTAGAGCCTTTAATAAAAAAAGCCCTGGACGAACCATACCGCCCAGAAGCAGAATATTGGAGTGGCTGGGTCTTGTCATATTACCAGTGGAATAGCGATATTCCCTTCAAGAAAATATTCACCTTCTATAGCTTGCGTCAACTTTTGGACGGCTACCACCTGTTGCATGAGGCGGACATTTCTAAAACTGTTGAAATTATGGACGAGGCTAGGGGAAAGTAAATTATTTTAAGGATAAGGTAACATTTTGTCTAGGATTTTGTTATACTTATATCAAGGGAAGATTTAATATGAAGATACCTGTAAAACTTAATAAACCCACCATAAAAGAAGCTTGCCTTGAGTTGCGCTACGAATCGGAACTTCCGTTGCCTGTTTTATGTGGTGCAATTTATAATATATTGGAAAAAATTAAAGAAGAAAATCAACAAATACAGTCGTTAAATGACAATCAAATACCAGACTATATACGTGAAAATGATCCTAATTTTAGATATAGTCCAAGATACAGAATAGTTTCTGAAAAAAAATTTACTGTTGCTATGGGTACGCATGTAGTTATATTTTCTGTATTAGATAATTATCCAGGGTGGAAAGCTTGGAAAGAAAGTTTTGAAAATGTAATAAAAGAAGTTTCCAACATTGGTTTTATAAAAAGTATAACAAGACTTGGTCTTAGATATATAGATTATTTGACTGGCAATGTAATTGATAAACTTAATATAAAAGCCGAGGTCTGCTCGGAAGCAATACAGAAGGACAGCCCCGTTTCTTTGTACACAATGTTTGAAAAAGAAAATAACAAGATTAACTTGAATGTAAATAATTTTTCCTTAAAGCAAAATAATAACGAACCAATAACCTTGGTAGATATAGACTGCTATAAGGAAATGAATATTGAGGCAAAAGATTTCTTTGATAAAGAAAATGAAATATTTGAAGAAATGCATAATTCAAATAAAGAAATTTTCTTTGGCTTGTTAAAACAAGACTTACTTGAAAGTCTTGAACCTAGTTACTAGGAGGACAGTGTATGGCAGCTTTAGCGCAAATAAGAAATTTCAATGAACAAAGTTTTAGAAAATTTAATGTGTTGATGACATATTGCTCCTTTGAAAAACAGAGAAATCAAAATTCTCCTTTTACAGGCAATACTGTTGAAGTCATAGAAAACACTGTTTTTCAAAATTGCATAGAAGATTCATTTAATAGATTCAAGGCTTTCAA
>Ga0172378_10004526_pt1 | contig 13016 bp, 8 predicted proteins | sample GrowelOW332metaG_FD_119755 | JGI IMG/M metagenome (GOLD analysis project Ga0172378, IMG submission 119755) | Groundwater microbial communities from an aquifer near a municipal landfill in Southern Ontario, Canada - Pumphouse #3_1 metaG | ecosystem: Environmental > Aquatic > Deep subsurface >...
GAAAAATCATAATACACACAAGAAGTTCCCAACTTAAAATATAGGGTGTTCCAATTAATACTAGCACCTAAAGTCTTCTCTTTAACTTTATGCTTCTTAGATATCTCATTAAGAGATCTATGAAGTCCAGTTTTGTACAATTTCGCAGTTATAATATCCTCTTCCTCTAACATATCATCTGTAGAAACAGAAGCATCAGTCTTCTTGTAAGAAGCAAATAAATTACACATTATATTCTTAAATGGGGAAAGGCTTACTGCTACTCCTCTCAAAAAATTAACTTCATCTGAGGAAGAATGCTCATGGAATCCTGTCGCTGCCTTCTCGTTTGCAACAGCTTGAGATGATTTACCTGAAGAAAAACCTCCCCACATCAAAAGTCCTTGCCCCATTTTAACTCTATAATCTCCCAAATAAAGCGACTTTAACCAAGTATTTTTCTTTACACATAGCCAAAATGAAAAATAATCAAAACCTTCTTTTTGATTTCTTGTAAAATAATTTTCTCCAGGGTCATTTTCACAAGTAAATCCATATCTCAATCCTTTAGGTCCAACTAATTTTGCCTTTATCATAGTTCCAAAAGAAGGTCCTAAATACCTACTATTCTCTTTACACTTATAAGCATAATCGCTCTTAAGTTCTTCTCTACTATATATTTTATAAGCATCAGACTTAGGAAAAAGTTGCTTATACTTAAGTAAAATTTCATTTTTATTATTCTTAAAATTTAGTTTGTCAAAACTAGTCTTAATTTTATTATAAATAAATACAAAATAGGAAATAGCATCTACATCATCTTTTGCTAATCCCGGAACTAAGAGCAACTCATTAATATGAGTAAATAAATTAGCTTTCTTACGGAAATCTAATATATTATCAATTTGTTTGTCCGAAAGAAAACCCAATAACTTTAAGGAATCAAAAGTAGCAGTATTTAAATTTAATGGTTTTGCATGCAATTTAGTGAGGACATCATATAGATTCTCATACTCACTTTCGTCCTCTATATCATAATGCTCTAAGATCCCTTCTATATCCAAAGAATGTTGTGCGTAAGATCCAGTTGAAAGCAACAACAATAAAAACGTATACAAAAAAAATAACTTCATTATAATTAGTTTTAAACTACATTACAACAAAGTTATTATATTGGTTTGATTTAACAAAATATTTTATTAATTAAATGTTTTTCATCTAATCATTATCTTCATTTAATACTTTCCAAAGCATATCTTTTAACTCTGTAATACCAGTACCTACTACAGAGGAGATAAATACATGAGGTATATTAGGTAAATCTTCACTCAACATTTCTATCAATTCCTCATCGGCATAATCAGCCTTGGTGATTGCTAGTAAACGCTTTTTATCTAACATCTCTGGATTGTATTGTTTTAACTCATTAAGAAGTATATTATATTCCTTATGAATATTCTCTGAATCTACAGGAACCATAAACAATAGTACAGAATTTCGTTCTATATGTCTAAGGAATCTTAATCCCAAACCTTTACCCAAATGTGCTCCCTCTATAATTCCAGGTATATCTGCCATAACAAATGACTTGTTATCTCTATAAGATACAATTCCTAAATTGGGAACAAGTGTTGTAAAAGCATAGTTTGCAATCTCTGGTTTAGCAGCAGAGATTGAAGACAGTAAAGTTGATTTACCAGCATTAGGAAAACCTACAAGTCCAACATCAGCTAATAGTTTTAACTCTAAGACAACACTCCTCTCTACTCTAGCTTCTCCAGGTTGAGCAAAACGAGGTGTTTGATTAGTAGCAGATTTAAAATTCCAGTTTCCTAGTCCTCCTCTACCTCCAGGTACTATAATTACCTTTTGATCATCGTCTGTTATTTCACAAATACGTTCTCCTGTCTCAGCATCTCTAGCTATTGTTCCCAATGGAACTTCTATAACTACATCCTCACCATTTTCACCAGAACTTCTGGATTTACTCCCAGCTCCACCATCTTTAGCAAAGATATGTCTCTGAAATTTTAAATGTATAAGTGTCCAATAGTTTCTATTTCCGTGCATATATATATGACCTCCACGACCACCATCACCACCATCGGGACCACCTTTAGCTGTCAAATTATCCCTATGTAGGTGAGCAGATCCAGCTCCACCAGCTCCACTCCTACAATAAATCTTCACATAATCAACAAAATTTGTAGATGCCATAATCTTAATTTACTCATTAATAATATATAAATCTGGATAATTTCTTCCTATCCCATTATAATCTAGTCCTCTCCCCAAAACGAAATCATTTTCCAAAGCAATGGCTTTATAATCCATATGCACATTAAATTTCAATGCATTAGGTTTATAAAACATTACTGCCAATTTTATTTCACTAGGATTTTTAGATTTCAGTATATCTAGAAGATAACTCATAGAACGACCAGAATCTAGCATATCCTCTAGAATAACTAAACACCTATTTTCAATATCAATATTTAATCCTATCACTTCAGACACCTTCCCACTTGAATGCATTCCTTCGTAGGAGGCTAGTTTTATAAAGCTTACTTCACTATCTTCAATAGTAATATTTTTAAGAAGATCGGAAGTAAACATAAAGGCCCCATTAAGAACACTCAAAAAAATAGGTTTTTTACCTACTAAGTCTTTATTCATTTGCTCCGCAATAGATTTAATTTCCTTATCTATTTTTTCAGCGGGTATAAATAAACGAAATTCTTTGCCTGATACTTTTAACTTATCCATAAAAAAATCTTTTCTGCAAATATAGTAATTTTAAATTAATATACTTAGGATTAGTTTTATCGATTTATAAAAATTAAGAAATTGTACTACTTATATTAGAAATTAGTACTTATTTCTCCTAAAAAATATTACAATTCCTAGTAAAACTAATATTATTGGTATCAAACCCAAATACAATATTTTGATAATAGGCAAATCATTAGGACTTATATTTAATGTAGTATCCACATTAGGAGACCTCACAGCAGACACTGGAAATTCACCATAACACAACCACCTAAAACTACTTGGGACCATAGAAAAATTAACACTTCTATAGCCCTGTCTATCACTCAACATAAGTTCGGAATTACTTAAACAATCAGAGTCTCCAAAAACCAAAATCCTCTGTTGTTTAGAATTCACATCTCTAGTAAGAGCCATAGCCGTAATATACGAACCATAACTTTCACCCTTACCTGAATCCATTACAACAGTATCATTAATAAAGTCTAAAGTCTGTTTCTCTATCCAAGCAGCAGTACTATCTGTTGCTAATAAAGGATAAAATTTAAAACTAGACTCATCATCTATCTTTTTTAATGCTACACTAGAGGGCATAGTTATTCTCATATTCTTATACTTAGATAAATTCCTAAAAATTCCACCTACAATCTTAGCTCCTTCTTTTTTACCTAAAGAGAAAATCAAGTCTGGATTATATATAGAATTATTTTGTACTAATATGCCAGGTTCTAACTTAAGATTGAATCTACTCAATAAAGGATTCATTGTTTTCTCTCTATTAATGTCTGCCATTATCATAAGATTACCTCCTCTTTCAATAAACTTATCTAAAGTCTTATATTCCTTAGGAGTCATAGCCCTAGCCATATCTGAAATAAACAATATACCTATGTTTTTAGGAACTTCATCCACATTATTTAAATTTACATTCACAACATCAAAACCCTGGTTTACCATAGAATTTCTAAAGGATCTCTTTGAAGCAAATATTGAATAATCTCTATCCCCTGTTTTATCAGCAGAACGCTCTCCATGACCAAAAACAAATCCTACTTTTACGGGTTCTTGAACTAGTTTCTTTAAGGCAGCTGATATCTCAGATTCACTAGGATTTCTAAACATATCATTATACAATCTTAAAAAAGAACGAGAACCATTTTCTCTTTCTATTATCCTTACAAAATTATAATTTTCTTTCTTTAAATCTCTCTGAACATCTAAAGGCAAACTATTAAGACTCACTAAACGTTTAAAATTAAAACGCTTCTTTTGGGCTATTTCTTTTGCAATCTCATCAATATTCTTTCCAGGAAATCTGTTATAGAAAGCTGTATCTTTAGGAATACTATAATAGTGCACATAAGACATCTCTATTTCAGGTTTAAAACGAGTATATAGACTAAATCTTGAATAATCAGTTTTTTCACTTTTGGGACTAGCAACGTCAAAATCTTTATCAAAAATATTTAAATAAGTAGTAATCTTTAATGGCCCCGTAAGTTCTTTCATAACCTTTTGACTAGCTAGTGAAAGAGTACGCTGATTAACTCTTGTAGCATCATAAAATGATTTATTAGATGGTAAAGAACTTATATAACCTATAATTATAGCTACTACTATCACATAAATATATCTCATCGATTTTACAATCTTAGATTTCCCACTTTTACTATTCTGCAATTTTACAACAGATAAGAATAAGAATAAAAATATTACAGTTACAAAATAAATGACATCGTCACTACAGATAAGTCCACCCACCAATTCACTGGCTCTACCATTTATAGCTAGCCAATATGTTATATCTCTTACTGTGGCATACTCTTGTCCTATACCCCCTACATAATTTAAAAAAGCTAGAGTAGTAAGTGTAGCAACCGCAGCAACAACTTGATAAGAAGTCAGCACAGACATAAACAAGCCTATAGAACAATAAGTTAGTATCAAAAGAAACAGACCTAAAAGACCAGTCAAGAATAGAGGAAAATCTATATTAGGAACCCCATAAAGCAATACACATAAAGGTAGTGCTAATATAATGACTAAAGCCAGAGCATATATTTTCATTGATAAAAACTTACCCATAACAATTTCCCTACTATTTACGGGAGAAGAATAAAGCAGTTTGATAGAACCAGTGGAATATTCTCTGCTCATGAGTCCCATTGTAAGAAGAGGTATGTATAAATACAGAGTACGCTGTATCGTTTCAAAATAGCCTCCATTACCTAGTACCACACCAGCTGTAATACTAAAAGTTATTTGATGACCTAAAGCCTTCATTTTAGCTATTTCTACAAGGATGTTTGTAAAATCTAAACCAACTTGAATAGCAAAAGCTCCCAAAATCAACCATGCCACAGGAGAGTAGAATAATTTCTCTAACTCTGTTTTTGCAATACGAATAATTACCATGTGTCTATTTTTTATTATTTTTTAATTTACCTGACAATTGTGCAAAGACTGTATCAAGGGAACTTCTTTCTAAACTTATTTCTTTTAAGTTCCATCCTTTATTTACACTTTCTTTAACTACATTCTCCGTTATATCATCATCACCATCAAATCTTATTTTGTAAGTACCATCATAAATCTCATCTACATTTAATACATTATCTAAGGCTTTTAATTCTTCTAGTGAGGGAGCATTTCCAAAAGATACAATAAATGAATTTGGAACAATATAATTATCAAAATCCTGAATAGTACCTGAAAAAACCATTTTCCCATGTTCTATCATTCTAATATCATTACACATGGCCTGGACCTCTGAAAGTATGTGAGTAGAAATTAATACAGTATGTTCCTTTGCTATCTCTTTAATCAACATTCTTATCTCTACTATTTGATTAGGATCTAAACCATTAGTAGGTTCATCTAGTACTACAAACTCTGGATTATGTACAATTGCTTGAGCTATACCTACTCGTTGCTGATATCCTCCTGACAAATGACGTATAAGCCTTTTTCTAAAATGCGTAATAGCACATCTCTCCATGGCTATCTCAACGGCCTCTTTTACTTTAGACCTAGGCATTCTACGCAATTCTGCACAATGCACCAAATATTCATAGACAGTTAAATCCATATGTAAAGGTGGTTTTTGAGGTAAAAAACCTATACGTTTTTTAGCTTCTACAGGATTCTCTCTCAAATTAATACCATTAATAAAAACATCTCCCTCTGTTTGATTTAAAACTCCACAAATAATATTCATAGTAGTAGATTTACCTGCTCCATTAGAACCTAATAGACCCAAAATACCTCTACTCTTTATAGATAAATTTATGTCCCTTATTGCCCAATCAGTATTATATTTATGTGACAAATGACGTACTTCAACTATATTTTCCATTATATTTTATATTTCAATTATTTAAACAAAATTTATTTTACACCTATAGGCTTATTCCTTAAACTCAAGCACTTACAGTACTCTTGAATTAGGAAATATTTTACTATTTTATTCTAAGTTAGTTATAGAACTTATTAATTATCCTTTGTTTCTAAACATCCAGACGCTCAATCCGAAAACAATCATAAACAATGGTATAATAATTAAAAACAATAACTTAAGCCAAGATATAGAATCTACAGTCAACAATAAGTTATTATCCTTACAATCTGGCCTCCTTGTATTTACAGGATATTTGTCATTTGTTAGCCATCTAAAACTTTCTATGATAAAATTGAAATTCCCTGAATTATAACCATCTCTAGATATTTTCAATTCAGAATTACTGATACAATCAGCATCTGAAACTACTATAATTTTTTGACTTTTATCTGCTATTCTTCTCTCTAAAGCATAAGATAGGACATATCTTTTTTGCTCCTCTCCTACAATAGAATCGAAACTAACTATTTCGTCTCTAAAATTAGTAGTGTTTTGTTCTATCCATGCACCCTTAGTATTTGTTACAAATAAAGGAATACGAGTAAATCCATTATATATTGTTTTTTCAGGATTTATTAAAGATAAAGAAACAGCTCCAGGCATTGATAAACGCTTTTTATTAGTATAAAATTCCTTATTAAAACCATAAGTTATGTTCTGGGCCTCTTTAGAAAGTTTAGCCAAAATTAAATCTGGAGAAAAATCTCCTATTGGCTGAACGAGTACACCTTCATCCAATTTTACACCAAATTCTGAAATAAAATCATTTACAATGTTTTGTCTCCCTTTATCTGTTAGCACTAACATATTACCTCCATTATCAAGGTATTGTTTAAGACGATTATACTGTTTTAAAGAAAATTTAGTCTTAGGATCGGCAATCACGATAATTCTAATATCCGAAGGTATATCACTTGCATTTATATCTATAGAAACCAAATCGAAACCTTGATTTACAAGAGCTGCACGAGAATATTTATCTACGGCAAAGCCGCTATAATCCCTATCTCCTGGACTAAATATTTTTCTTTCTCCATTACCTCTAATAAAACCTACTTTAGGAGGAGAAGAAATCATTTTCATAAATGACGAAGTAATCTCAGTCTCAGAAGGGACTCTCGCATTATCTTCAAAATCTCTTATATAAGCAATATTTCCATGAGTGTCTTCAACTACCCTTACAAAAGTATTTCCTTCACCACTTAAATCAATAATCTTTTTTATTTCTTGAGGAGACTTAAATTGAGTTACATTCAAATTGTACACCATGGCCAAATAATCTCTCATTTCATCTAAAGATTTATTGGCAAACTTGGGTTGATTATTAATACCATAATTGGAATAATCATAATAATAGACATATTTAACAGAAATATCTGGTTTAAATCGCCTATAAGGCCGGAATAAAGATTCATTATTTTTAAAGAAAATAGGTAAATACTGAAAGGATTTCGAATCTAATAAATTTACGTAATTTGTAATTGTAACCTTACCGTCTATCTTTGATAAAACCTTCTGGCTATTCGGAGTTATAGTCTGAGTTTTAGTACGTGTCGCATCATAAAAATGCATCATATTAGGTCTAGAAGAAATATATCCTAACAAGAGTGCAATTGCAACAACACTAAAATACATAGAGACTTTCTTTAAAAGTGAAATATGCGTTCTTATATAATGGATTTTTAGAATACCTAAAGCTAAAAATAGCATTATTACTAATACAAAATATAATATATCATCACTTCTTATCATCCCACTTAGCATATCAGAAGTCCTTCCATTCATGGAAAGCCAATAGGTGATTTCTCTAATAAAATCGTAACCTTGACCAACTCCTCCTATAAATCTTAAAAACGCAAAAATTAATAGAGTCCCCACTGCTGCAACTACTTGATAAGAAGTTAAAGAGGACATAAAGAGTCCTATAGCACAATATGCACATATAAGAAGATAAAGCCCTAGCAGTCCAGGTAATACACCTAAATAATCAAAATTAGGAATATTTATTCCTGCATAAATCATACATATAATGGGGACTATTAATAATACTAATCCTAAAATTATTGAAGCTATATATTTTCCCACAATTATTTGTAAACTATTTATGGGTGAAGAATATAATAGTTTTATAGATTCTGAAGAGTACTCCCTACTAATAAGTCCCATTGTCAATAATGGTAAATAAATATATAAATTATCTGTCAAAGAATTCCAAAATCCATAATTTCCATTAAATATCATGGCTGATACAGAAGACCTTATGTTTTTATAATATCCCAAGTCAAATGAGGATATAAGTCCCTCCATTACTTCCACAAATTTCATTGCAGTCATAAATGAAAACACAATAAGTATAAACCAAGCTATAGGAGAGCAGAATAAAATTCTCAGCTCCGTTTTAGCTATTCTCACTACTAATTTCATACGTTAATTTTTTTCTAAATATAATTTAAAATATGTAGCACCTTTAAAGTGCTACATACCTATAAGAACTTTACTAAGGGATATAAATTCCCTGTGCGGATATATCTAATATTTTAGAAAATCCATCATAACTCGTAATATTATTTGTATCCAAAGCACCTGTAGTTATCAGATTCTTTATCATTGGAATTATATAAACTTTTCCCTTACCATCTGAAGTATTCGTGGCAAAATAAATTGCCCTATTCGTTAATTCTTGTTTAGGTTTTGTACCAACAGCTAAACCACCTATTCCTGCAAAACCAGCTCTATTTTCAAGATAAGTTCCTTGTTGATATAGTTTTGCAACAGCTATAGTTTCACCCGAAGGAACTGAATATACCGGTGTAGAATTAAAGGTAGCAGGAGATGAAATAAAGTTTAATGTATAAACGTCAGTTTCAGTAACTATATACATCACAGCTTGATCTTCAACAAAAAATATAGATATTGCTGAATTCAATACATCATTAACAGCCTCAGGAACATCAACTAAAGCATAAGGTCCAGAAGCAAAAAAGTTATACTCATCATCATAATACGACCTTGTTACTGAATAAATACCATAATTCCCAGTTATCTTATCTTTCATTAAGAATGTAGGTTTTTGTCCATCATAACTCAAACCTCCAGCAATACTTTCTTTATTTGGTAAATTAGCACAATCAAACAAAGGGGAACTACTTGTGGAAGCGAACTGAGTTGGAGTCATCTGGAAAGCACTAGCCTCATAAAAAGAACCTTTAGTTTCATTATACCACATAAGATTAGGACCAGCACCTTGATTGTAACTATCAGAGGAATACACATTATTACTAGCTTCTCCCCCATTTTCAATAGTCATAGCAGGAACTGTTGGAGCTTTATCTAGTATTTTGGACATTTTAAATAAACCCGTATTAGCAAACATTATCATATATTGATGACAATTAAAAATAGTATAAGCTTTAAAATCATTAGGCTTATATATCATTTCTACATCATTATCCCTATATGCCTCACAGTCAACGGAAATAAAATTGCCATCTTCAAAAATAAACCAATAAGTAGGAGTTTTAGACGATTGTAAAGTAAAACAACTAGAAGATACAAGTCCTGGCATTTTTTTATTATTAGTCATTTCATACAAATCTTTTCTTATTAGAGCATCTTTAGTATAACCATCTGTTATACCTTTATCCATAATAAGAGCAATATCCGAAGTAACATCATCGTCAGTATAAGAAACTAATATTCCCTCACCATAACTACTTGATACTTGCACCATCCAATAATTGATATATTCAAAATCTGTAGCTAAATCCCTACAAGTTAATTTAAGTACATATTGGTCATTAGCAATGGGCCTATCCACCACAAACTTCAACTTTTTTTCATTTGAAATAGATTCAAATCCCAATTCATTTGGAATACTAGTCATACTCCATTCATATTCAAAACCCTCATTTACTTCTTTACCATTTTGAAGTATTATCGGGTCCAAATTCAATTCTTCATTAAATCCTACCCGAATTTGATCACCTTCTATTCCCAAATCTACCGTTAGCTCTGGCAATGCATCTGTATCTAAAGTACTTTTATCATCATAGCAGGATGTAAATGACATCACCATTATAATTAAAAGTAGTTTTGTTATATTATTTTTCATACGTAAATATTTTATTATTAATATTATTAAAAGAGTAAATATCCTATAAACTTATTTAAACTGATATGTATTAATCAAAATAGAATTATCATATTCATATAGTTATAATCTCAAAGTTATATAGCCTCCTTATTTTCCATATCCTCTAGCATATATTTTTTCTCCTTTTAGATTTCCTGCATCGTGGATCCAAGGTTTATCTGGATGTTCCTCATCCCATTTTTCTAGATATTGATTTATCTTAGCAGCCCATGCTCCACGATTTGGATATATCAAAAATGGTCTCTCTGTATAAGTTGGTATATGATTAGTTTCTAGTACTATCATTATTAACTTATGAGCATTAGGACTATAGCAACTAAAAGATCTAGAAGACCAAGAATTAGGACTTTCTATTAACATATTATAGGAAATAGCACTACTTGTAGAAGTTGGCATAAGTAATTTATCTGACCATGTAAATTGACATGAATTATACTCATTAGTACCTCTTTTTAAATCTTTTGAGGCAGTCAGTTCTAAAAACAAGACTTTTTCTGTATTTTGAAGAGAAGTGTCATATTTAACTTTCACCTGTATTCTACCATAAATTGAATCTGCAGGGACTACAGAGCTTAGTATTTCATAATCAGCATTAGTTGCAGTAGTCTTTTCTGAATTTATATTATAAGTAACCTCTCTATCATAAGAAGCAATATCTCCAACTATCTTTACGGGAATAGTTATCGTAGCATAATCATTACCTATAGAATCTAAAAAACTAAAATTTTGCAAAAAAGTTTGCGTCTTAGTATCATAAGTAGCATTATTAAATTGATCTCTAGAATCTGGGAAATTAATTGCCGTATCCTTAGCATCATACATATCAATTTCATCCTTATTACATGCATTAAATACAAACATTAATGCAAATAATCCCAAAATTATTTTATATTTTTTCATAACATTAATATAATATTAATTAATTTTTTGTTCTCTACCATTTTGAAGCTCAAAGTCAGGAAATGGAAACATATACTTCTCATCATTCATTTCTATCATATCGCCAGCTGTATTTTCCAATTCAGTTATGCCGTGACGTTTGTACCAGAACCATAAACCTCCTTCAGCCAAATATTCTCTAGCATACTCTTTTCCCAATTGAATCATAAAATCATCTAAAGTATCGCCTGCAAGTTCTGTTATAAGTCCTCTATTACTTCTTACGACTTGAACAAACATCCTAGCTGTTTCCAAATCATTATCTATGATAGCACTACATTCAGCATTCATTAAATATATTTCAGATAATCTTATAATTGGTATTATATTTTTATTCCTATATATAGATATATTTTCTTGTCTATATTTTTTAGGAATATACATAGGTTCATCAAATTCAGAGTTCGTATATAATTGTAATAACTTAGAAAATCTTATATCTCCCGAGTTTCCCTCATCAACCTCAAAAAGCTTCTTAGCTCTAGTCTCATTAAGATAGATTGCAGTATAAAGAGTAGGAGCAAAATTATAAGAAAAATATTGTGTAACACTAGTAGAAAGGGTCATATTATCTACCCCAAATAGAATTTCGTCAGTTTGAGCTGGATTACTATCCAATCCTTCTATATTCCAATTAAATATATTTCCATCGTTATTTTCTGATATAATATCATTTAAAAGAGTTTGGGCCTTTATCATATTATCACTACTACCTTCCCACATATATATCTGAGCCAAAATAGCTTTAGCCGCATAATAATTTATTTTTAGATTTCTATAATTATAATAACCATCAACATTAGCCTCTCCATTGTACAAATCATTATTTTCTAGAATTATAGGATCTTCTTTTAACAATTCTATAGCATCTTCCATATCTTTAATCATCAACTTAAAAGTCTCATCATAACTAAGTTGCTTCACAAAATCTTTACTAGACTTTAGAACATAAGGAAGGGCTAATAAAGACGCTTTATCTGTTCTAGCAGCTAAATTTGAATGGCCGTATAATTTAATTAATTCAAAATGCATATATGCTCTTACGGCTAAAGCCTCTCCCTTAACCATAGAATAATTAATAGAAGTAAAAACATCTTTTCTACTATCTATATTCTCAAGAATCTCATTAGCATTAGAAATCACATTATACATAGATTTCCACATTTCATCAATTACACTTTTAGAAATAGATGACTTGTAATTGTATATTTGCATATAAGAACCTGCATCATCACTTGAAGAATAAGATCTGTTATTGTAGGATTGAGATAATATATCTGGGTAAAGCCAACTTAAATTTTTACCTAAAAGATTATTGTCCGACATTCCTAAGTAACAACCCGTAAGTTGTTGCTCAAAACCTATTTCTGTACTAAACTGATCTTCGTCTCTTATCTGAGAATCTGGAGTTTCATCAAACCAATTACTACAGGAGCCCATTATTAATAATAGAATTAACGCTCCTATTATATTATTTATTTTATTTAATCGTTTCATAAATTTAATTATATTTAATTATTTCATAAATTTAATTTTCTTACTTAGCAGATTTCAAAAATGAAAACTTGTCAAAATCTTACTATTTACTTGTCTATATTACAATAATATCTTTAGAAAGTTGCTGTAAGTGAAAAAGAAAAATTATGAGCAAAAGGATAACTCAAACCTCTCTCTATCTTTATAGAAGAAAATTTTGCAACATCGTTCATATAAAACTGAAATTTCAATCTTTTAAAAATATTAGTGTCCGCTAAAAGTCAGTAAAGGACATAACGC
>Ga0172378_10004530_pt1 | contig 13009 bp, 11 predicted proteins | sample GrowelOW332metaG_FD_119755 | JGI IMG/M metagenome (GOLD analysis project Ga0172378, IMG submission 119755) | Groundwater microbial communities from an aquifer near a municipal landfill in Southern Ontario, Canada - Pumphouse #3_1 metaG | ecosystem: Environmental > Aquatic > Deep subsurface >...
AAGGAGGGCTTGCGGATCCTGATACAATTTATGCAAGCGACATACGGAAGACACTTTTTCCAAAATATCCGTGGCGTACCGATGCGGCAGGTGCTCCTGATGTTGTACGGCGTGCAACTGTTGCTCAGCTCAAAGGCATACAGAAAAAATATTATATACCGAATAATGCGGCACTCTTTGTCGGCGGAGACGTTAATCCCGACGAAGTGTACAATCTTGCAAAGGAGTTGTACGGTTCGTGGCAGAAAGGCGATGATCCCTGGACTGTTCCTCCTGCGCCTCAGTCGGACGAACCGCTTGATCATATCGTGTACCAGGTAATGCCGTACGATAAAATTTCACCGCAGATTGCCCAGATTTCCGTTATGTTCCGCGGGCCTGATGCAGGGCGTGATACTGCATCTACCTATTCCGCGGATGTTACCGGATATATGTTTCAGGATCCTCAGGGCATATATGTAAAGACAATGATGGATGAAAAAAGACTTGGTATTCCAGACCAGCAGTACCTGTGGGAAGGATACCAGACTACACGGGCAGCAAGCATTCTTAATTTTGGAGCTCTCGTGACCGACCCTGATATGAATCTGCCGGAACGTTCTCAGCTTTTTCTCAAAACGCTGACTGATACCATAGTCCCGCAGATACTCGGCAGTAAAGATATATTTACAAAACAGCAGTTTGATCAGATTCATCAGAAAATACAGGACAACTGGATAAACGATTCTGAAACCGCAGAACAGGTAAAGAGTAATCTTCGTTTCTGGTGGATAACAGCGTCGGACGATTATTATTATCACTATGTGGAAAACATGATGAAAGTAGATAAGAACGGAATAGATGCGTTTCTTACTGAATATATAAAAGGGAAAAATGCACTTGTGACGGTTCTTGTTAATCCTGCCGTCTATGAACAGCAGAAAAAGACTTTCGCCGATGCAGGATTTACTGAAATTACAAAAGACACTGCATTCTGGTATGAGGACCCTGCATATAAAGACGCGGAGGCATCTAAATGAAATCAATAACAGGAAAAAATATTTTACTGCGTGCCGTATTCTGTATTGCGTTATGCGGAACTGCCATTCAGACTGTTTCCGCGGAGACTGCGGAAAGCCGTAAGGACATACAAATTGTTACGCTTTCAAACGGGATACCGCTTTACGTAAAGAAAAACACGGCAAACCGGAAACTAGCGCTTGCCGTCATCGTAAAGGGCGGAACCGATTATCTTACCAGAGAAACGTCCGGGCTCGAAAATGCACTTTTCAGCATGATGACGTACGGCTCTAAAGACTACAGTTACGATAAACTGCAGCAGCTCGCATATCAGATGAATTTTTCGATAACACCGTCGTCTTCGCGGGAAGGTTCTGTTCTGGCGATGAGCTGTATAGATTACTATTTTGACAAAGTCCTTCCGGTTTTTACCGACGCATTCATCAATCCCGTGTACAATGAGGACCAGTACAAAACGCTTATGACCAATTATCAGCAGGGATTACAGCAGCTTCAGACCGATCCGCAGAGTATGCTGGGGTATACTGTAAATCAGACGGTATTCAGCGGACATCCGTATGAAACAAGTTCCGCAGTAAAACCGTATTCAATTGAAAATATTACTGTTGAAAATATGAAAAAACTGCATGATAAGGATATGGATGCACGCCGCATCATGGTAGTTGCGGTCGGAAACTTTGACGCGGCAAAACTTGCAGAACAGCTTGACGGAACGCTCGGAAAAATACCGGCACAGACGTATGAACTTATATCTCAGCCCATCCCGCCTCTCAAAATCGGAGGTACACCTGTCGTTATTACAAGCGACGCAGCTGCAGGTACCGGCTATCTTGAAAAAGAATATGCAGGTCCTTCTATTAATAGCACCGATCTGGCAGCTGCTGCGGTAGCTGCTTCCATGTATTCACAGGTTTTGTACAATGTCGTGCGTGAAAAATACGGTGCCTGTTACACTCCGAGCTGTTCAATTTCACCGATGAAAGCGGGACTTGCGGAAGTCTATATTTTCAAGGCAAGTAATCTTGCCGGTATCGTGAAATATGAAAAAGAGGCACAGGATATTTTTGCGTCCGGGAAAGTAATTGACGGCAAAAATGATGACGGCAGTTATCAGTTTTCATCGGTTGCAGACAGGCTTGAAGGGTACAAAAATCAGTATATTAATTCATTCTATGATTCATCAGTAACAAACAGTGGAGTTGCAGGGCGGATCGCAACGAGCCTGCTTGAATTCGGCGATCCGTACATCATTGATGAAAAGATTGCAGGAATCAGCAGTGTGAGTGCGGATGAAGTTGAAAAAGCTTTTAAGAAATACTGGGTCGACAATACATACCAGTGGTTTGCCGTAGTTGGTCCTTCAGATAAAGATAAAATACAGTTTTAGGAATATAGTAGTCATATCCGTGCGATAAAGCCCTTAATCGTACATGCCCGAGATAAGCCGCCATCCCATGCTTCCTGCCTTTGGAAACGACGGAAGGGCGTCACGGGTAAACCATTTTGCTTCATACAGTTCAGATTCCTGTACGTGTACTTCACCGCTTTTGTATTCTGCACGATAACCGAGCATAAGCTGGTCGGGAAAGGGCCAGCCCTGACTTCCTACATACCGGAGATTCTGTATTTCAAGACCTACTTCTTCATGTACTTCCCGTACGACAGCCTGCTCTGCACTTTCGCCCGTTTCGATGAATCCTGCAATACACGTATAGATATCCTGATTACGCATTTTGTGACGTGCAAGGAGAAGTTCCTTTCCACGTGTAATAAGTACGATGATGCACGGTTCTATACGTGGAAAATACTGCCTGCCGCATTTTTTACAGTTACGAGCTGCGAGATGTTCGTCGTCTTTGAGCAAGGCTCCGCATGCAGGGCAGAAGGCGTAAGCCGAACGCCAGCTCAGAAGGGCAGATGCCCGTCCTGCGCGGGTGCCGTCGTCATCGCTGTTTTCTGCAAAATACTGGCGGAGCGGGATGAATTCATAGCCTGACGGGAGTTCGACATTGTTTCCGTTCTGAAGGGAAGATGCCGTATATGAATATATGTCTTCTGTAAATGTATCGTTAAACGTTTTTGAATCTGAGAACCGTTTCCATACAGCAGCATCCGGCAGTGAATGCGGACCTGCCTGTACAAGAATATTTTTATCCTGAAAGATATAATAATTCACGTATACCTGCCTTTTTCTACTGGTAATGACTATAGCTGAGGATAATTTATTTGTAAAGAACAGGATAATAAAATTATGTACGCTTTTCCACGTAGAAGGTTGAAAAACAAGAAATTGATGTTATAGTTTATAAGGGAATATTTGTAGAGAAATCGGACTGTTGTCTGTTATAAACAATATAGGAAGAAATCCCATGAAAATTGACCGGAAAAAACTTGTCGATTTACTTGTGAGCAGTATCTGTACCGGAACAGTAACAATACTGGTATGGAAACTCAGAATCCCGAATCCGAATGTTATTTTGATTACAGTTATTGTTTTTTTTACTTCTTCCGGCGGGTTTGTTTCCGGTATTCCGAGCGCTATGATTACACTTCTGTATTCAGTTTTCTTTTTTTTACTTAAAAATTTTACCGTTGAAAACGAACAGAAAATGGTTGTCATAGGTATTTTCATTCCGCTTATTGTTCTGCTCGTCGGAATTCTCAAAAACCGGAACGATGTAAAAAGTGAAGAACTGATTGTCGCAAACAGAAAACTTGAAATTCTTGTAAACGAAGACGATCTGACTCATATGCCGAACCGCCGTTTTCTTGACAGGGTCTGCAGGGATGAGTATGTACGCGCAGCCAGAACTACAACACCCGTTTCTTTTGTCATGATAGATATTGATTTTTTCAAGCAGTATAACGATATGTACGGACATCTGCAGGGAGACGAATGTCTGAAGAGAATTGCTGCGGCAATAAGCGACAATACACAGCGGACGGGAGATTATGCAGCCAGGTACGGAGGAGAGGAATTCCTTCTTGTTCTTCCGAATACAGAGACATGCGGAGCGGAAATTATCTGCAAACGGATACAGACTTCAATAAACGAACTTTGTATCTGCCATTGTGCATCTTCCATTTCCGGCAGAGTCACCGTCAGTTTCGGTATTGCATGCAGTGATTGTAACGAAACGGATAATTATCTGGACCTGGTCGCGTGTGCCGACAGAGCTTTGTATAAAGCGAAAGAAAACGGTCGGAATAAAATTGTTTCAGCGGAACAGCTCTGTATGGGTCAGACTATATAGACCGCGTACAATACAGGAAACCTTAAAAATCGTATATAAATTATGTATAACTGATTTTTTTTCTTGCTGCAGGAGTAATTGACCCGGTAGACAATATGTATTTTGACGCCTGATTTATTTTATTTTTTAAGTTTTGTTAATCATAACAATTTTTTCATCTCTATAATGGAAAGTTATCCATATACTTAATTGACAGCACGTACAATTGAATTTACTGTAAGTTATACACGGAAATTGTTCTGTAGTGTAAAGATTTATAGAGATGAGGAAAAAATATGATAAAAGAGAGTAGGCTTACTGTTGCTGCTACCGTTGCTTTTTTATTTATCATGCATGCCCTGCTGATTTCATGCTCGGGGAAGAAGACCGCTGCAAAGAAACAGAATTATGAATTTACAACGCTGACAAAGGGATCTATAGTGAGTACGGTAACAAGTACCGGAACACTTGCTGTTGTTTCGTCTGTTGACGTACTGGCAGAGATGAGCGGCCGCATAGAAAAAGTATCAGCCGATTACAACGATCATGTAAAAAAAGGCCAGATTATTGCAACAATCAATACAGATCTGCTGAAACTTCAGGAGAAATCGGCGAAAGCCTCTGTCGATAAAGCGCAGGCAACATATGATCTTCAGGAACTGACAGTTCAGAACGATAAGACACTTTACGAAAAAGAATTTCTTTCGGAATTTGATTATAAATCTGCACTTGCTGCATTAAGCATAGATAAAGCTGAGCTTGAATCAGCAGAAGTATCTCTTGAAGAAATTACGACAGAAATCAATCAGTATGCATATATTACAGCTCCTATAGACGGTATTATATTGTCCCGGGAAATTGATGCAGGATCAAGCGTTACGGGCGGTTCGACATCTTCACCGACAACGCTCTTTACAATCGCTAAGAATCTGGAACAGATGGAAATAGAGGCTGAAGTAGACGAACTTGATATCAGTTCCATTCAGACGGGACAGAAAGTAACATTTACCGTCGAAGCTGCTCCCGGTGTCGAATTTACCGGTAACGTAAAAGAAGTGCGTCTTGTTCCTGAAACAAGCGACAATCTGGTCTATTACTATGTTATTATTCTTGCAGACAACAAGTCAGGGAAACTTCTTCCCGGAATGACTGCAAACATAAACTTTATAAAAGAAGAAAAAGACGACATTCTTACCGTACCGAGTGCGGCACTGCGATTTACTCCTTCGACGCTCACTGATGCAGAGAAAAACAGACTGCTCTTTGCGGCAGGACTTCCACCCGATATGAGTCAGGAAGAAAAAAATACAGCACTTTCGCAGTATGACGAGCAGCTTAAAAATAAATCGTCCGGGAAAATCAGCACAGAGAATAAGGAAAGCGGTCTGTCCAGTCTTATGAGCGGCGGCGGCAGAATTCCGGGAGCCGGAGGTCCTCCCGGCGGCGGTGCACCAGGTGGAGGCCCGGGCGGCGGTAAAGGACAGCATCAGCGCACCAGTCAGACTGAACAGAACAAGGAAAAACAGCCGGATGAAGCTGAAACTGTTACCAGAAAACCGTTATGGTATCTTGATGAAAACGGAAAACTCGCGGCTGTTATGGTACAGGTCGGAATAAGTGATTCTCTTAAAACTGAAGTAAGCGGTGCCGATTCCCTTATGAATAAAAAGATTATTCTTAAAATTAAGGTAGAGTAGGATATGGCTGTTATTGAGCTGCGCGGAATTCGACGACAGTATCTCATAGGTGATATAACGGTGAATGCACTCCGTGGTATAGACCTTGATGTGCAGAAAGGTGAATTTCTTGCGATTATGGGACCGTCCGGTTCGGGCAAATCTACACTTATGAATACGCTCGGCTGTCTTGATAAGCCGACCGGCGGCAGCTATATTCTTGACGGTCTTGAAACGTCGAAAGCAAGTCCGGATGAATTTGCCGATATACGCAATAAAAGAATAGGTTTTGTCTTTCAAGGGTTTAACCTGCTTGCCCGTACGAGTGCGATAGAGAACGTAGAACTTCCGCTGTTCTACGACCGGTCGGGGAAAAAGATAAATGCACGGGAACGGGCCGCAGCAGCACTGCAGGATGTAGGACTGGGAGACAGACTTGATCATACACCGAACCAGCTTTCAGGCGGGCAGCAGCAGCGCGTTGCCATAGCACGTGCAATGGTTAATGATCCTGCCTTTATCCTGGCGGATGAACCGACGGGAAATCTTGATTCTGAAATGTCTATAGAAATAATGGCACTTTTTCAGGAACTTAACGACAGGGGAAAGACAGTTGTCATGGTCACGCATGAACCGGACGTTGCCGTGTACTGCAAACGGATGATAACACTCCGCGACGGTGCCATAGTTTCGGATACTCCGATTACGGATCGAAGAAACGCATCAGGAGACCTTGCGTCCTGGCGGAAAGATAATGACCATCTGTCTCAGGGGGACCGGACATGACGGTTGCTAAACTTATTAAGGTATCGATGAGAAGCATTACACGCAATAAAATGCGCAGTTTCCTTACCTCTCTTGGCATTATAATCGGAGTCTGTTCTGTCATCGTCATGGTGGCAGTTGGGCAGGGATCTCAGGAACAGATAAAAAAACAGATAGCCTCGATGGGAACGAATCTGCTTATGGTTATGCCTCCCCGTGGACCACGGGAAGGCAACAGGCTTTCGATGACGGATGTTGAAAAACTCCGTGCGGAGTCAAGTTATCTGTCGGCGATCACCGGTGAAGTACGACTTTCCGGAACCTATGTTGTCGGCGGACCGAATTACTGGTCAACCTCTGTTTACGGAATAGAACCTGACTATCTTAAGATCAAGAGCTGGAACATGAAAGAAGGCGATTTTTTTACGCAGAAGGATACTCAGGCACGAAACAAGGTTGCGGTACTTGGTACTACCGTAGCGGCCAAACTGTTTCCCGATGAAGATCCAGTCGGTCAGTCCGTCAGAATACTTACGACACCTTTTACGGTTATCGGAGTGCTTGCAGGCAAGGGGTCGAACGCGATGGGATCTGATCAGGACGACGTCGTTATGGTTCCGCTTGAAACAGCTGTGAACAGGCTTACGAAAGACCGGAAGATTGAATCGATTGAGATGAGCGTTATTAACGAAGATTTAATGGATGAGGCTCAAACGGAAGTGACCGCCATTCTGCGGGAATCTCATAAACTTTCAGATAAAGCAGATGCTGATTTCAGCGTGATGAATCAGTCTCAGATTCTTGAGACTGCGTCGAAGACTTCTCAGACGCTTACAACGCTGCTTGCAGCAATAGCCGGTGTATCGCTGCTTGTCGGAGGCATAGGCATTATGAATATTATGCTTGTCTCCGTGACCGAACGTACGCGCGAAATCGGTATCCGCATGGCGGTCGGTGCACGCAGAAGAGACATCCTGCTGCAGTTTCTTTCTGAATCGATGATTCTGAGCCTTCTGGGAGGGATTGCCGGTATTCTGCTTGCCCTGACAGCTTCATACATACTGCGGACTTTTATGAATACCCCTACCGTTGTAAGTCCTCCCGTCATCGCACTTTCTGCAGGATTTGCGGCTGCGGTCGGTATTTTTTTCGGCTGGTATCCGGCACGCAAGGCTGCCAATCTGTACCCGATTGACGCGCTGCGTTATGAATAAGGGTATCTCTGAAAACTTTAGTTTTTAGAGGTTCGGTTAATACTTTCTGGAGCGAACATGAAACTGCGACTTCGAACTATTGTGACAGCTTTTTTGTTTCTGATACCGGCGGTGGTTCTTTCCGCACAGTCTGTATCGGTGCAGCCGGAATCTGATGCCGGAAATACAGAGGGGCAGCTCAGTCTGGCCCTGGCAAGATCTCTGGCACTTGCTAAGTCGGCTGCGGTCCGTAAGTATACGCTTGCTGTCGATGAAGCTGCCCTGGTAAAACAGGCACAGGTATATGCAGCTCTGCCGGATCTTTCCGCATCCGCCGCAGCTGCTTATGATATTCCTGATTCATTACCGGACGGTGTATCAGCCTCTGCCGGCCTTGCCGCGTCAGCTACGGTTTTTGACGGCGGCAAAAATATTGTCCTGTCCAGAAAATACGATTTTGCACTTCAGGCTGCACGTGAAAACCTCCGCGCAGGCCGTATTTCGGTTATTGATACAGTCGATTCGGCTTTCTTTTCCGTACTTGAATGTCAGGCGTCTTTTGACGCCGCTCAGAGTGATCTTAACGCTGCAAAACTCAGGCTTGAGATCGCTCAGGCAAAAGCAGACGCTGGAGCACTTTCAAAATCGGATCTGCTGGAAACTGAATCCGAGATTGCCAGCTATCAGGCTGCGCTCGACAAGGCAAAGGCTGCGCTCATTTCTGCGGAAGTAAAACTTTCCTCTCTTACGGGGCGCCCGGCATTGTCCAAACCTGTTCCGGTTGATTTTACTGTGTATGACACGGTTATCAGGAAACTGGGGGCACTTGAAGGCAGTGCGCTTGATACGTTAATTGCTTCTGTCGTGACGACTGCACGTGCCAACAGTCCGACGTACTCCGCAAGTGTTCTTTCAGCGAAAGAGGCAGGTCAGACACTGACTGCTGCAAAAACCGCCTGCCTGCCGACTGTTTCCGCTGCTCTGAGCGGAAAATACACTGCCGGTACAGGGACTTCAGATACTTCTGCCGGAGTCACGCTTTCTGCAGCAATGGATCTGGATGTGTGGACGCTCAGAAATTCAATAAAACAGGCACAGAATGCACTTGCGCAGGCGGATGCAGGAACGGCTGAGGACGGAGAGACGCTTGATCTTAACGTTGCACAGGCTGTCTGCAGCTGGATTTCTTCTGCTATGGCAATACCTTCCTGTGTTACTGCACTGTCTTATGCCGGAACAAACTATGAAAACGTACTTGAGAAGTTCAAACTTTCAATTGCAACTACATCTGATGTTTCCACCGCACAGGCGCTTGTCAGTGCCGATGAGACAGCACTTATTTCCGCACAGTATGCGTTTCTTTCAAGTCTTTCCACACTCCGCGGACTTGCAGGTCTTGAAGGCGAAGCGGATATTATTGCAGCGGTAAAATAAGACGCCGCACAGCGGCGTCTGAAAAAAATTACACGGGTTCAGACTGATGCACGATGGGGAAACAGGTACACACAGGCTTAGGATACAGGGTGAACCAGCCCGGTGATTAAGGGTAGATCACACTCGTGTCAGAGTGTGCAGCACCGTCGTGACACAGGCCAAATCCGTGCAGGAATACAGGCTGAACCAGTACATGGATTCAGGATGAATCCGTGTACGGAAACAGAGCGAACCGGTATTACTGATATAGTAAAGGTAACACATTGACCGGTAATTATGTATAATTTCAGGAAAAAACGGAAGCAACTGAACAAAGAAACCATGAAAGAGGTTGTACTGTTTATCAGGTGAGATATTCAGAGGCACAATGTGTTGTCATATATTACCGTCAGAAGCAGATTGTTTTTACCGTCAAAACTGCACAGACAGTACGTGTCCTTATGGACATCAATTCCGGCATAAATTATACTTCCCATTGAAATTTATGGGGTTCATATGTACAGTCTTCTTCTTGTCATCATTTACATTTCATTCATCAGTTTAGGTCTGCCTGATTCACTGCTGGGATCGGCATGGCCGAGTATGTATCCGCAGTTCGCCGTCCCTGTTTCGTATGCGGGCATTATCTCCATGGTAATTGCCGGCGGAACGATTATTTCCAGTTTTTTCAGCGATAAACTTGTCCGCAGACTCGGAACGGGGAAAATAACAGCGGTAAGCGTCGGAATGACGGCTGCTGCCATCATGGGTTTTTCATGTTCAAGTCATTTCTGGATGATCTGCATATGGGCGGTGCCGTACGGACTCGGAGCGGGATCGGTGGATGCGGCACTTAACAATTTTGTCGCACTTCATTACAAAGCCCGCCACATGAACTGGCTTCACTGTTTCTGGGGAATAGGGGCAACTGTAGGACCGTACATCATGGGCATGTGCCTTACTCATCAGCAGGGGTGGACAGGCGGCTACCGCATCATAAGCATTATTCAGATTGTTCTTACACTGATACTGGCATTTTCTCTGCCGCTCTGGAAAGTAAAACCATCCGAAAGCAGCTCTGCCGGTGAGGAAAAACATCCGCGTGTCCTTAGTGTGAAGCAGCTTCTTGCGCTGCCGTCGGCAAAAGGTATTCTGGTTGCGTTTTTCTGTTATTGTGCACTTGAAACTACGACTGGTTTATGGGGCGGTTCGTACATGGTGCTGCAGAAGGGCATATCAAAGGAATTAGCGGCTTCCCTGAGTTCAATTTTCTATCTTGGAATAACCGGCGGCCGTGCGCTGAGCGGTTTTGTTTCGATGAAACTGACGGACAGACAGATGATACGGACAGGTCAGGGCTGTATTGTCGCAGGAATCTGTGTCCTTCTTTTTTCTGGCAGTATGATTGTCATGAGTACGGGATTTGTGCTTATCGGACTGGGCTGCGCACCTGTTTATCCGGGGCTGCTGCACCAGACGCCGGAGCGGTTCGGAAAAGACGTGTCGCAGGCTGTAATGGGTATGCAGATGGCGAGCGCATATATAGGCAGTACGTTCATGCCGCCGCTTGCCGGTTTTATTATGGGAAAAGTCAGTTCAGCCGTATATCCGTTCCTTTTGCTCTTTTTTGTAATTCTCATGACCGTACTTGTAGAGGTGTCAGACAGACGGAGCAGCCGCAGCCGGTAGTATGACGCTGTACTGCAGGCAGCGTTATAACAGCCTGTATACGGAATTATTCCGGACATACGCATTCCGTCTGTTCTGAGTCCTTAAGACATACGTATGACGGTACCATCGTGAGTACGGTGACTGTATACTCACAGAGGCGGTGACAGTTCTGTCTTGATTATTGGGATAGCGCTGGCACGACCATTATGACAGTGCTGTCATAATGGTCGTAAAATCTCTGCCTGAGTAATGCGGAAATCTCCGGTAATGTGTTACGATGCTGCGTCTTCAATGATTCTGACAGCTTCAGGGGCACCGGCAGTAAGTCTTGTCATATCGGGTTTTGAAGCGGCTGTAAGCGTATACGTACCACATGGAATATCCGAACCGATAAAAGCGCATATACGACCGTATGAATTTGCAAAATACCGCGTAAGCCGGTATTCTGTGCCGCTGTCCCTGCTTGTAAGGAATATACCCATTGAAGAATCGGTAACATCTGATTTAAGAAAACGTCCGTAAACTGTCAGTACTTCCCCTCTGCGGAATGTATCGGTGATTACTGACGATTCGTTTTCAATGCGGTTTATGTGCGGAATGCGTATTACATCGCTTTTGATGCGTTTACACACCGTCGTTTGCTTAACAAATTTCGCAGTAGCCGTATTCGGTTCAAAATGCAGTGTAACAGTGTGGTCCGTTTCCTGTTTTGCAGGCGTAAACGGAGTTTTAGCGGTGTCTGCGGTTCCTGACGCATATGCCTGAAACGTTCCCATAGGCAGCTGTACTGCCTTTCCCTGGGTAATAAAACGGTTGAAGAGTGTTTCTATGATGTTCATGATGAGTCTCGCGTCTGCTTCCGTTGCGGATGAATTAAAATCTGCTATTTGACGTATGAATTCTTCTTTTGTAATAATACCTGAATTTTTGCTGAAAAAGCAGAACTTCTTTTTCCGGTTTGTGAACTTGTTTTCACGCAGATAAATCTGCAGCATACATGTACCCTCTCTATATAAAGTATATTTTAATAATATACCATAATTGCAGATAGTGCAAATCTGCCTGAAACAGGCTGTATTGCTAAACATACAGGCTTTCACTATAATTAATCGTTATGACACGTTGTTTTACTATGTTAAAGCCCGGCGTTTTGAACCGGAGAATCGTAGGTGAAGTTATCAGCCGCCTCGAAAAGAAAGGTCTTAAACTTGTAGGTCTGAAAATGATGCAGATTACGCCGGAACTGGCTGCCATGCATTATGCAGAGCATAAAGGTAAGCCGTTTTATGACGGTCTTGTCAATTATATTACTTCCGGTCCTGTCGTAGCTATGGTATGGCAGGGGGACGACTGCGTTACACTTGTCCGCAAATTAATCGGTTCAACCAGTCCCGCGGAAGCTCATCCGGGAACAATACGGGGTGATTTTTGTTCCCATACACAGCATAACATTATTCATGCTTCAGACAGCGATGAAAGTGCTGCACGGGAAATCAAGCTTTTTTTCAAAGACAACGAAATTATCGACTGGGAAGATAATTCTTCTTCCTGGTACTAAAATATATAAGAAGGTGTTGCAATGGAAGCGAAGTCTGTCGGTATTATCGGCGGCGGTGCATGGGGTACCGGTTTGTCTCAGGCACTTGCACGTGGCGGTCATAAAGTCCAGATGTGGGCTCTGGAGCAGGATGTAGCGGATTCCATCAATAAGGAACACGAGAATAAGCGGTATCTGCCGGGATATCCGTTGTCAAAAAATCTTACAGTTACTACCGATATCATGGAAGCTGTGCTGGGAAAGGAATTTCTTATAATAGCGTCTCCGTCTCTGTATCTTGCAGGTACAATCAGAAAAATAACTGCCGTTCCGAATATAGCGGACGGAACTACGTGCATTGCAGCCCTTACAAAAGGCTTTGTTCCGGGAAACGACGGTCCAAAACTGGTCCTTGAAACTATAGAGAACGTACTGCCCGGCATTTACAAAGGCTGTACAGTGTATATTTCCGGCCCCAGTCACGCCGAGGAAGTTGCAATG
>Ga0172378_10004531_pt1 | contig 13008 bp, 11 predicted proteins | sample GrowelOW332metaG_FD_119755 | JGI IMG/M metagenome (GOLD analysis project Ga0172378, IMG submission 119755) | Groundwater microbial communities from an aquifer near a municipal landfill in Southern Ontario, Canada - Pumphouse #3_1 metaG | ecosystem: Environmental > Aquatic > Deep subsurface >...
ATAAGTGCCATCGACAACGCAATCATCGTCACCTGCGGTCTTGGTTGTTATCTTGTACTTTCCTGCTGGGATAATCGCCTTGGTGTTGGCGAAGGCGAGTTCTGGATTAGTCTCGAATTGCTGTGCACCTCTCACGCAATCTTTGGCTGTGAGAACCGCGTGATGAGCCACGGAGGCGTTCGCCGGAGTATAGTGGTCGAAATCGGCCACCTGCATGACGAATTTCGAGGTCGCCAGCGCCACGGTTATGCAATCGTTCGCCACCGGGGTTCCGACTATCGAGATTCCGTATTCGCTCAAAGTGACCACATCTCCGACGGTGGAATCCTTGTGCCATGCGGAGCCGTAGTAATAGAAAGACATGGAGATGCCAGCGGACACGCCGACCTTCGCCACGAAGGCATCGACGTTGCATGTCTCGCCAGTGACGCCACAGGTCACGCCCTCAACCGTGTTCACGGCGATTATCGTGGAGAGAGAGGGCGATTCGTTGAACGTGATCTCGTCCCCGACCTTCATGAGGGTCTCGGCGACCCCCGTCCTTATCGCGGTCAGTATCTTGTCCATGGTAAGCCCGTCGGACGACGTACCCACCGCGATGTTCGCGGCGGCGATCGCCTTCAGGGCGGTCACCACGTCCAGGGCATCTTGATGATTAGGCAATAGTTTCTCGTTATCGGTAGCCATTCATTGTATCCTCCTTAATTGGATATTCTATTCTAGTGGGTGGGCCAATTGGACAGTTCCACGCATGGCCTTCCCTCGGAATCCTTGTAGAAAAGATAGCTCGCCTCGCGGGCGTTCTCTGCCGCGACCCTGGCATTCTCGGCGAGGACCCTTTCAGCCTCGGCGTTCTCCCTGTCAGTCTCGTTCTGGGCCCATTCGGCCTGCTTGGCGACCCAGCCGTTCCACGTCGTCTGGAACGCCGAATCGAGTTTGGCGAAGCTTATCGAGCCGTCGAGTATCGTCGCGGTGATGACGTTGTTCGCGACCGATACGGAAATTGTGGATGTGCTTCCCCCCGTATAGACGTCGAACAGGTCGGTGACGTCGATTTCGATGTTGTCGCCTGACGGGTTGCCTGTCGGATGAAACCATAAGACCTTCCTAGTGGCGTCATATCCCTCGTCATCGAAGATTAGCTCGGTGGGGAGGTTGTAATCGGCGGTCGATATCTCGGTCCCGTTCTGGTTGAACAGGTGCGCCGTTATGACGCCCGTCGACTGGACGTACGTCAGAGTCATCCTCGTGCCATAAGCTAGGCATTTTATCTGATTGCCGTCCCCGTCCTTCGAGGCCTTGTCCGCGCTTGAGGCGGAGGCCACGGGCGTGGTGCCGTCCAATATGTTCTGTATCGACTTCCTGTTGGCGTCGCCTATCGTGCAATACGCCGCCATGGAGGCTATTATCGAATTAAGCGCCCCTATCACGAGATTGGAGTCATCGTGCGTCGGAAGCAGCTTGTCGGCCTCGGTTATGGGAGACGATGACACGTTGGAGTAATCGGCGTATGGGGCTCCCTCAGGCGTGACCTTGGTGTGGATGTGGGTGGCCTCTTCGGCGTCCATGGCGTCCATTCTTGCGTCCTGCGCCTCATTGGCCGCATCGACCCTGTCGGATTCGGCCGACAGCTCGTCCTTTGTGGCATATGTGTCGGTTATCACATTGCCCGCGTAATCCCGGGTCGTCTTCATGGCGTATGGCGCCGTTATGTCATACGAATCGCCGTTCTTGTCGGTTATCTTCAGGCTGTCCTTGTCGACGGACAGCGAAACCAGGAGCGTCTTCGCATCAAGCCTATACGCTATCTCCATCCCCTCTTGAACCGTTTTCGTGTTGCTCATGAAACCATTATAAAACGCAGATGGGCAAATGGAAAGAAAAAGCCTCTCGGATGGGAGAGGCTACTCAAGATAGTATATGTCAATTAAGTCGTCGTTCGTGGCTGTGCCATACGACGAGCCATCCGGCAAATAAAAAGCTGCCCTTCCGTCCGCCGATTCGGTCGCTATTTTCATCGTCAATTGATAGAAAACGGGATCTACTTGACTCGTACTTGCGTATACTCCTATTATCCTATCGTAATGAGCGTAACAATAATTCTGGGCGCTCGACAATGCGTAAGAACCCGTATATTCCTGCTTATGAACCGTAACGCCGTCCGCTCCGTTTGCTCCGGCCGCTCCGTCGGCTCCTTTTACCAATCCAAGATCTACTGTTGCCATGATTTCCTATCTCCTTCAATAAGTATAAATCAGATGCCCGCTCGTGTCTATTGTCATCGCTGGGGCCGTATCTCCGCTATAGGTCATTATGAGGTGCCCGCTTGAATTGACCTGAAATCCGAACATCCCGCTGGACGCGGTTATCACGCCGTCGGCGCCTTTCGGTATCCCGAACGCGAAGGCGAGCGTCTTGGAGGCGCTTGTCCCTCCTGCCGTGACCGCAGCCGTCGGGGATTGAGTGGCCGCCAACGATGAGGCGTATGCGGTTATCGCCCCGAATCCAGCCGGATCCCCTGTGTCGCCCTTGGAGCCTTTTATGGAATAATTCTGGTCTACCCATGCCCCGCTCACATACTTGAAGACCTCTTCGTCGGTGTTCCTGAAGAAGAAATCCCCTTCCACATATGAGCCGCTTGTCGGCACAGTTGATCCGGCATACCATCCAGATCCCACGATTTTCCCCAAATCCATTTTTAGCTCTCCTTCAATAAGTATAAATCAGATGGCCCGAGGAATCTATCGTAATCGCAGGAGCCACCGATCCGCTGTATGAGAGTATGAGATGCCCGCTGGAGTTTACGCTGAATCCGAACATCCCGCTGGAACTGACTGTGATTCCTGGATCTCCTTTGTCGCCTTTGTCGCCTTTATCGCCTTTCACCGGGCTTGGGAACGAGAACGCGAGTATCACGTTCTTGAGCGACGTATCGGTCGTGCTGGCGTCGGTATATGAGGTGGTGACATGGCATTCCCCTGAGGCCAGCGTTGAGTCATATGCCACGGTGGCGGAGACATTCACTATTGTGTATACCGTCGTCCCGCCGTCATTGGATATGTCCAACCTGTCGGGCGTGTCTATCGCGCATACCCCGGAGAATGATATGGTCTTTCCGGCATATGCGCCGGCATGTATCTGAAGATATACGACCCCGCTATCTACCAAAAGCCTGAACTCGACGTCATTTCCGTCCTGGTCCTTGCTGAAGAACGTTGTGTTCGCAGTCAGTTTGGCGGCGGAGTCCGAGCATGACGCTATCGTGGTCCAATCGTCGTATTCGGCGACGGTTGACGCAAACGCCACGGCCCCGTTGACGAATCCGAGCTCCGACCATCCGTAAAGCGCCACGGCGACTGGATATGACACGCCTGTTGGGCCATCAGTCATCGGGAACGTGTAGACGGCGCAGTTGGATCTTATTATCGCGAGAAGTTTGTCGAACTCCGATTGGCTCACGGAAAGACTCGTATGGCTGCCAAAAGTCTCCGCCACGCTGAGGACGGTTTTCGCCTGATGACTGGTTTCGCCGAGCGTAAGCGCCACTACCATCGTGAGCTTCCCGAATTTCTCGGTCACTCCCGAATCCTCAAGGACATGGATATGATAGCAGATATAGGTCTTCCCTGGGACGAATCCGAATACGGCTTCGTCGACGTAGGCCTGCTCGAAAGTTATGTATGTGCCCCATATGTCGTCGTCCTGATTACCGGCTATGACGAAACTGCCGCCGTTTGAAAAATGGGCGACCGGATTCACGTTGAGGAACTTGCCCTCTTTCGGGAAACACAGGTAAAGGTCGAATGGGTTATACTGCCTTATGGCCTGCCCATGCGGTATCGACGTCTCTACGTTTCCTTCTTCGTTGAACAATATCCACATATTTATGCCTCCTTAATTGTAACTATGATTTCTTCACTAGGCAATCGTTTTTGACGCCGTATGTCTTGGACGTGTCCTTGACGTAGTTGGCTATGCGATATGTTGGATCGCCGGAATTGGCGTCCCATACCGTCTTAGAACGGGAGTCAAGACAGGAAAGATATACCGTATACGTCAATCCGTCGCTTTCCGGAAGCAACCCGTTGGATAGTTTGCTGTTCTTTGGCAGCAGATTCACCCCGAAAACGAAATGGTACGACTTATTCTCAAGGTAATAAAGCCTGAGCGAAGTAGGGTCCGAAGATTCTGACAGCATGCTTCCGGACGGAAGTTTTATGATCATGCGAGGATTTCCTGTCGTGGTTATTGATATGCTGCTTGCCGAAGACATATCTACCTCATTATCAGTTGTCGGCATTGTTTGGTATGGGGTTTCAGGTGACATAGGGAGATAGAATCCCCATATCATGTTCTTGCTGTTTTCTTTCTGAGGTATGCCGTCTATCGAAATATCATCGGCCGACGAATATATGTAGACGGGCGGATTGACTATATTGGTCGTCGAACTCCCTCCATTGGAATAGAGAGAATATTCATAATCTACTATTCCGTAATTTCCTCTATACAGGAACTCATCAGACAATATGTCACTAGGATTGGTAAATTCGCTGTATCCCCAATAATCGAACATGTCATAATTCACGTCTCCGGTGGATCCGGATCCGGTTCTTCCTGGGTTTGATAATATGTCAAATACCAATGTGAAACCAGAATAATCAGATCCTATTTGTGGCTTTGGCACATAACGATCAGAAGAATATAATCTGGTTTTCTCGACATTATCGGATATATATGGCTGTCCTTTTACTTCCCCATCTTTAATCATATACATATAAGATACCATTGTCCCAAATTTCGCAGTGTTTCCGAAAGAGTAATTGTATGTGACGGACGCCTTCATTGCGCTTAGGCCATCTATTGGATATATTCCGGATATCGAATTTATGGTTATCGACATGCTCATGGAATCTCTTCCAGACCATGAAAAAGTTTTGCCAACTGTGATATTCGTTATTTTCGAGGACATATAACTCATGGCGTTTGACGATATGAATATCTCAATGCAGGGAGTGCATGAGAAATTTCCTCCTATTTTAGTATTAGAACCGTATTCCGTATTATAGAAACCATAATACATTGTTCTCTCATTTACTATCATCGCGGAAAAAAGCATTTTTTCAGAAAATTGCACCTTAGTTGGGTTTTTCTCCCTTATTCCCAATATGTCGCTCAGCCCCATCATGTAAGATCCTATCATGATGTTAGGCGTGTCGCTTATAGGCTCAAACTGAAGAGTTGTGGTTATTCGCTCTTTTCCGTCCTTGAAAACAACGTTGTCGCTTTCGCTCGTCGAGCCAGTTTCTGATGCTTTGAATATGGAAGAAGCGAATTCGTTTATGACTACAGTCGAACTAGAAGAGGAGTTTTCTTCCTCAGTCGTATAATAATTATCTCCGTTCCAACTTGATCTCAGATACTTTCCATTTGCTTCTTTTATGCTTCCGCTTATGAACGGAAGCCGTCTCGCCGTATCGAAATAATATTGCTTCATCGATTCATAAGAGGAATTTCCGCTTTCTTTCATCACCAATCCGCCCGAAAGAAATTTCTCAGATGATACGCCCACTCCGAACCCCAATGAATATGATTTGCCGGTTCTGCCTCCGTCGCTTGGGAACATATACCACGTCTGCTTCGCGCCGGTCACATCGTTCATAGCGTTTATCTGCTGTGAAGTGAGATCCTTTGGGGTTACCCCTGTTTGATCGAATATATTTCCGATAAGTGAATATAGATAATCCCCGAATGTGGGATTCCATTTTGATATATAAACGCCGGCGGACACATTATCATTCATGGCTATCGTGAAGCAAAGCGAATTCCCGCTGACATAGCTTTGGGTATCCAGAGCGAAAGCCCCTTCATATCCCTTTTTGCCAAATGGATCCTTATATACGAATAGATATGATTTGTCGACAAAAGAGATATTAAGTTTTCCGTTTTCGTCATATTCGCTCGTCTTGAAGAAAGATATCAAAGACCGAAGAGAAGCCACATCGAATGATATTTGCATGCTTTCAGACTGATAATACGATGCGTCGGCCGAAAACACTATCTGCAGGTTCTTGTTTTCCATCCTCTCTACCGATTCCTCGTATGAGGCAAGCGAGAACGGCCTCTCCTTCGAATAAACGCTTGTGAAATAGTTCCTGAGGACATAATTCCTGCAAAGATAATACGTCACGTCTATGTAGTCCTTGTATATCATTATGGAGCGTTTATAGACTATCTCATCGTCATGCTCTTTCTCGCGTCCGCTTCTTTCGATCGAATCCCACACGAATGATATGCCTTGCAGATCGGCCTCGCTCGCTATTCTCGCATGGGCGACCACAGTCTGGTTCCCGAGTCTGTTGGATTTCTCCTTCTGATTTATCCCATCGCTTTCAAGATAGGACAAAGACGACGACGCATTATCCCTTGTCAGAACGTCTCCGTCGTGTTTGTCTTTTGAGGCTTGCACGTTCGTCGATATGAATCCTCTGTATTCGACGAGGAACATAAGCGAGCGAAGTTGCTCCGTTGTTTTGTTGAGCCAGTAGTCTCCATCGGAGATAGAAATATATTTTATTACTGAGTTAGACGTCGCAGTTTCATAAGCCATAGGGTCTGCGCTTGCGTTCTCATCAGTTTTCATCGTAGAAGAAACAGGCAAAAACTGAGAACTCATATTCGAATATATAGAAGCCGCGTCTTCTCCGTAGGGAGTGGCTGAATCAACGAATTCATATATGTTTTGTATGTATGGCTTTTGCTTGCTGAAAAATAACCCAGCTATATATGTATAAGCCGTTCCCCATCCAGTTATGTACTTGGATCCCATATCATATCCAACCGTGCAGAATTTGTATTGTGCTAGATTCTCTATCGTCGTAGGGGCTTCCATCACATTGCTTAATGCTTCCCAATCGACCGAAAGAAGATTCCTCTGCGAATTCAGCAGAACCAAAGGAGTTATGTCCTGACGGCAGAGAAACGCGCATTTGTTGTCGGAGGAATCGCTTGCCTCTTTGTAATACTCCATGTATATCTTGTCTATCTTATATATGCCGACTCCAAGCTCAAGCCTCATATTGTCGAGCGTCATGGTGGCCGTCGAATTGTTCCTGAACCCGACCCTCTCCACACAGCGGACTACATTATCCTTGGAAAGCGCGTTATTGTAGTTCCTGACGAGCCTATCGCTGTATGATGAGCCGTCCAAAGATCCTTCGACCCAGTTTACGTTTTTGTCTGAGAAAGGACCTCCGCGGTGCGAAAGCGACACGGCGTCTATCACGCCGTCGTGAACCACAGGCAAGCAATCCCTGGATCTGAATAACTGATTGAGATAATCCCTGAGAGACGGAAGGTTTATCGTCGTCTCCGGCGCTACGTAATCTTCGAATGAGATAAGATTTGCGCTAAGCGAGTATTTCCTCTCATATTCCCACGTTGAACCGTCTCTCGTTATTTTCCTATACGGCGAATACAATTCCACAGCTTCACGAGCCGCCTCATATAATGTTGTGACGCTGCTTGCAAGGTTTGATTCGGCTTCGACGCTTATCGTCCATTTAGATATGAAATACGACGAATTGGTAGGAGCCGTCAGCCCGTTTGAGGCGTCCACCATGCCGAATATGTTTGGGTTCTGATTGGCGTGCGTCGTCCCCAATTTTGATAGATCGGCGTCGGTTTTTGGGTCGCAGTACATGAATATGTCGTATATTCCCTCATCGGAAAATGAGTATTTTTTCATGGCCGACGGATCGCTGGAGTCGAACTTCGCGATCAATTCGCCATCCATGTCGTCTGCGCTGTTTTTGATATAATTCAAAACATGCGTATACGAATCGCCTCTGCTCCATTCGTCGCTTGCGCTTCCTCTTTTCCTTATCACCCAATATTTATGAGGATGGAACACCTGATATGAGAAATCCTCGTCATTGGTATGTATTGAGTCGCCAAGGATATAGTTCTGTCTGTATATCATCACGGTGCAAGAGGACACGCACCAATCCGGAAGCGTTATCTCGGTTTCCTTCTGCACGCTTTCGCTTATGCTTGTGAATGAGCACATATCAACCGTGTTGGTGTCGTTATCGTTTGCCATCAGCCTAGCCACATAACGATAATATGTGGTACGTCCCGCATTCCATATGTTGTTTCCTTGGGCAAGCAATAAGCCATTGTTGTAATTTGACACCACGCCAAAAGGAACCGAATACCCCATCTTATCGACGTAAGAGACGTCAATATCACTGTTGCCGTATTCTGTGGTGCCTTTGGGCTGGGTTATGCTCTTGTTCGGCATTGGCACAGTCTCAAGGCCTTTGGTCTCGCTTATCAGCGAAATGGTGTAGTTGTATATAAGGGAATCATATGACAAGCCGTCCTCGTCTATCCTGCTTGAGGCATCCGATAGATTGACCTGGCTTTTCCCTATGGTCCATGCGAGCATATGACGATAGAAATGGTCATAGAACGCGCTTGTCTTGTCCGTGGTGTCTATCACTTTATGGAACGGCCTGTCTGGAAGATTGCTTGACAGGTATGTGCCATCCTCATTGTAGTTAGGCCTGAAATCGTGGATTATCACGTCGTCGTATGGCTTCACGCTTATCAGCTCTTGCACATGTGGAAGGCTTATCTGCCCACTGTCGAGCCCCTCGCCAAGCTCGTCCGAAAGCGACACGCCGTTGGCAATCGCGTAGTCTTTCCCGTTTATATGAGCCCAGAGTTCCATCAGTTATTGGTCCCCCTTCCGCCATCGACGAATCCGGCCCTTGTGCCATAGAAATAATTCGAATATGCCTGCTGGTGTATGTTTTGGATGGCGCTTCCATAATTGTCCAAAGCCTGTATCACTGTGCTTCCGGCGCTGAATGCGAACCCCAGAACGGCGCCCACAGGGCCGAAAACGCTTCCCGCTATGGTAGCGCTGGCTATCGAACTCAGCGAAGACACGACGGTCTTGGCATTGGACACCATGTTGGCGAGAGTGTAATTGTCCGAAGAATTGAGGTACTTGCCGAAATAATACTCGCCCTGGCTCATTATCTGCGATACAGCCTGAGACGTGACGTAAGCCGCGAAAGCGGTCCTCGCCTTGGATTTGGATTTGCTGGCGTCGGTCGACGGCGAAGACGCCTTGGCGCTCTGATTCGCCGACGGAGACGCGGAAACAGACCCTTCCTCGCTTATTATCCTTATTATCACCTCGCGTGCCATGTCACTCCTCCTTCTCCTTCGCTCTTGAGAAGGTAAAACTCCATGGGGATATGTCCCCGAGCTCCTGATTGGCTGCCATGCTCTGAAGGACGAACCATCCGTCAAAGAGGGACATGTAATTCTTTCCTGAATAATCTCCGATTGGTACAACTCCTTTTGGCGTCGACACCTCTATATTTGTCCTTATCGTCACATGGAATTTCGCGTTCATGTCGCTGGCCGCCTCTATCATCTGCGCGGAAAGCGCGTTCTGACATTCGGCCAGCGTCTTCTCATCTCCCGTCATCCCGGCGGTGTCTATATGCCAAAGATACCCGTTGAACGAGAAAACCTGGGTGGTCTGCTTATTTAGCGACATCGTGGCCCCGCTGGTGCCTCCGAACGACTGCGGGTCAATGTCTCCGTTGTGCCTGAACCCTATATTCGTGAACGGGAACCTAAACACATTGCCCGAGTTGTCCGTGAAGCATATGTCGAGCATGAAAACGACTCCGCTCTCTGGCACCCTTATCGTCCCCCTGCACGACAGCAACGCCCTGAATCCGGCGTATACCTGCTCCGCCGGGGAGGAGACCTCAGGCATGAAATAGCTCTGCACCATCCCGTCGGCATAGGTGAAATTGTAAGCCTTTATGAACTCGTCCAATATCTCCCGCGCCATCGTGAGATCGTTCTCCTCGGATAGGCACTGTATGGTTATTGATGAATTGGATACGGCCATATTGACCTCGCCCTGCCCGACCTTTATGACGAAGAATATCGTCTTCTTGTACGGCGGGTCCTCAGGGGATTCGGCCTCGTTGGGATCGGTATTGCGGATCTTGGTTATATATGAGTCCTCGGCGGGCTTGTAATCGTCGACGAAAATCCTCTCCGGGCAGACTATTATCTTGTAATCCCCGTCTATGCTTTGGGATATCGTCCCTAGCTGCGTCGATATTGTGTTTGATATCTCAGTCAGTGTTTTCATTGCCTGTGTCTCCGTTGAATGTGGATTCCACCACAGCTATGATACCATTATCCGAGGCCCATTTCCCTATCGACTTTATTATCTCCGAGTCCAGGCGGCCCAATTTTCCCTGTTTATACGTCCCGGAGGTGTATGACGGATATTTGTTCCCTTCGCCCATATCGACCCCGAACGGGTCCACCTTAGCCGAATAGAAGCCTTTGTTCTCGGCTGGCTCCCGCTGAAAAGACACGGACACTATGTACCCGCTGGGGGAGGCCTCTTTGCTGGTTATCTCCTGCTTCTCGCTCAGGGAAGCCATTTTATTCGACTGCTTCATGGCGTCGTTCATCTCGGCGGCCATCGGGGTTATTTTCTTTCCCTTCTTCTTGTAGGCCATCTTCTGCTTTGGCGTCGAATAATAGACGACCTTCCCGTCTTTCCCTATTTTGGTCTTCTCGCCGCTGTCGTTTATGTATGGGGCTTTTTTCCCGCCGAACCACTCGTCGTGGCTCTTCTGGCTAACTTTGTAGTAATCCTTAGACAGCCCCTCATTATGCGTGGCTATTATTATGTCCGCGAGACGGGAGGCGAGTTCCAGCCCGCTCATGATCTTAGGACGAGTATCTTCTCGCCGTAATTGTTCCTTTCGCTGAATTCGCTCGTCTTCATCGAGCGGCGCAGGCTTATATTTACCACCCTCCATATCCTGTGGCAATAGGATACCAAATCGTTCTCGTGTATTTTCTCGTATATGTCGTCGGTTGTCATTACCGTGACGGTCTGCGAGCGGTACCTGACGTCTCCGGCCGAAAGCATCTGGCTGCTTGGCGGATTTGTCTCCTCCACGCGAAAAGATCCAGCGGGGGCTTTCTCATACGCCACTTTGTACAGCGGTACGGATTCCCCGAAATCCGAGCGCTTCCACCATTCGCACCTCTCGAATGCCGTCCGCCTGCTCTGGAATATATCGACGTTGCCGTAACTCATTTGTCAAGGGCCTTCCTTATGGATCTCACTATTATGTTCTCGGTCATGTCTATGTTGTTCTGGGCGGCCCATTTTGGGAATGGGTTTATAGGAACGGCGACGAGCTCCGACGCAAAAAGCACTATCATGACCTGCTCGAACGACTCTATGGAGTCTTTGACGGAATTTATCATGAGTATGAGGAGAAACAGCGGTATGAGCGCCCCCACGCCTTTGACGCACTGCTTTATCATGGAGCCGTTGGGAAGCCCCTTCATCGCATCCTTGAGAAGTATCAGAAGGAATATGGCGACTATCGCTATCGCCAGTATGCCCCATCCGGACAGCTGATACTCGCTTTTCGCCTGGGTGTCGGCCGGAACAAATAGCCCATACTTGTAGATTGTGAACGCCACAGGCACTATCGCCGCGAAAAGAGTCCAAAGCGAGAAGCGCACCCAGAACTGCTTCTTCGACATTTTTTCGCTTGTCTTCTCAGCTTTCTCTTCGGCCATGATTGCTACCTCCTCTCAGGGATTATGACGCTAGAAGGCGTCTCAGACAGCCTAAGCGGCTCCGCTTTCAGCGGGACCACCGCCTCGGCGGCCTTCTTGTCTTCGGCTCTCTTCCTCTCATATTGCTCTTTGGCTATCTCCTCTTCCGTCTTGAACTTGAATTCCCCGCTGTCTACGTCGTTGGCGTATTCGGTGAGTATCAGGGTCTTGAAGCAGAGGAACACGCAGTCCATATCGACTACCTTCATGCCGAGGTATATGCCCCATGTGGTTGACATAACCATCACGAACACCCTGCGGGCGATATTGAGCCAGATCGTCGACGCGCTGCTTCCGTATGGCGACGGGGCTATGCCGTTGAGCACTATGCTCAGGGCGAACATGCTGATAAGCCTGTACATATATCCTGATGTGAGGAATGTGCTCTTCTTCTTCTCCGCCTTGGCCGCCCTTTCCCATTCGTCCGTGGACATGCCTTTGAGCGCGTTGAGGAAATAGGACGACGAAACGTCCGAAACGGTTATCTTGCCCTCAAGAATGGCTTTTATGACCTCTATCTGGTCTTTGGACATCGTCTTGAAATACGTGCGTGACACGGTTTCCTTCTCATTTGTGTCGGGATTGAGTTCTTCATGGAGGTATTTCTCATAATATGGCGTCCCCTTCCATTCTTTCTTATATGGGTTTTTGAGATTCCCAAGCTCGCTGACGTCGAGATCTAGCACCTCAAACTGGAATATATGCCAATCCTTGAGTATGTCGTGTATCTTGTCGACTCGCTTCTTGTCTCTTCTGATGCCAAGCCATGTGGGAAAATGAGCCTCCATCCTGCCATCCTCTATCCTCTTGTACTGTATGCTGTAGTTCCTCAGCTCCCTGCGGTATTGCTTCTCTGGGCTGTTCCTGTTCATGTCGTCACCCATCTGCCTTCCGGTTATCATGGAGAATATCGCTATCGCGTAGTCGATTATGAGCATGACCCAGTAGTCCCACGTCAGAAAGACGGCCGGATCGAAATTCGCCCCGGTTATGGATAGGACTATGACGAGGAAGAGGCAGCCCAAAAGCCCGAGGACCGAATATACGGTCTTCTTGGTGACCCCGTAGTCGTCCATTTTGCCGTCTACCAGGGCCCTAAGATCTTTCTTCTGCTGCTTTGTCTTCAGATTCCCGTCGTTTTCCACATTCATTCCTCCAGTTTCTGTTTTATCTTATAGAACGCGAACGTGCTGACCGGGGCCACGGACAAAATGAGGAGCGTTATCCCGACGGAGCGCATCCAACTGAGTATCGTGCTGTAATAGCCGATTATCAGGAACGTTCCGCCTATGACGGCGAAAACAATCGTCGTTATGGCTA
>Ga0172378_10004532_pt1 | contig 13007 bp, 20 predicted proteins | sample GrowelOW332metaG_FD_119755 | JGI IMG/M metagenome (GOLD analysis project Ga0172378, IMG submission 119755) | Groundwater microbial communities from an aquifer near a municipal landfill in Southern Ontario, Canada - Pumphouse #3_1 metaG | ecosystem: Environmental > Aquatic > Deep subsurface >...
CGCTTTTTATTCACGACGTCCGGAATCTTTCCAATATCGCGTCCGGATTTAGAGACAACCGAGCTGCGCTCACGCGCGGCTTCTTTGATCTCATCATAGCTGCGTGGTACTTTTTCGCCTCTCTCGCTTTTCTCGTTTTTTTTATCGGCCAGCCAGGCAGCATATTTTACAAGATTGACTGTCTTGCCCTCTGCATCGCCCGCGATCCGGTATCCAGCCTGTTGCAGGTGCCGGTTGATTTGGCGTTCGCCCAACACCTGCCCCAGGGAAGTTGAATTCAGCACCCTGGTGGCGGAAGCTGGCGGCATTTTATTTGGGTTAATCACTCGTTTATTTCCAGTATCAGCCATGCCACGTAATGAATCAGGTTTATTGTGCCGTCGTTGTTGACCGGGGCCTGGTTCGCGATATCGGATTCAAGAATTTCCATCGTAAAGGTTCTGGAACCAACTTTTATCAGCAACTCAACCAGTTGCGATCTTGTCAGCGCTACTATATTTATACGCTTCGCGGACTGTGTCATCACCAATCCTTGTCAAAAGAGATGATTTTTTCATAAAACTCGAAATAAAAATTTGTCAACTCTGTGTTGATTGTGATCACGGTCTGCTCTGTGCGCGGGTTAGTGTTGATGTTGGCACTGGACTCGATGACAAATGAAAATTTCTCCCCATGTCCGGCCATGACCTTGCTATGGTTCCGAAAGACGGCGACCCTGCCTCCTGAGTCGCGGCAGACCTCGCAAATCTCGGAGTACTCCTCGGGGTACGACCCAGGGAATATCTCACCAACGTAAAAACTGAGTTCGCCGATGCGACCAAGCATGATCTGCCGGTGAAACTCCTCTATATCGAGCCGCGCCATGCACCATGTCGAACAAAGCAGACGGCGCACCTTTTGCATCCGGAGAATCCACATCAGGTAGCTGAAGCTGTCAATATCGCCGTTACTGATGACATGGTAACTGGCACCTTGCTCCACCTCCAGTGGCAGGATATCCTCGAGCATTCGCTCGCTGTTGAGGCGGTGGAACAAATGCTGGTTGTTAATCTTGATCGCCTTGGCCTTGATCTTCTGCTCGATCTCGTTAATTTGCTCTGTCAGCTCAAAAAGCGAGAACTCTGTTTTAAAGTCATCCATGTCGGTCAGGCCTCCTCGGCGAGTGTAAGCCTTTCCCACGCACAGCCCTCGCCATAACGAAACTCAGCATAGCGCTTCCGGATCACGTCCACATATTTTTCATCGAGTTCCATCAAATACGCGATCCTATTCGTTTGCTCGGCGGCAATCAAGGTCGAGCCGCTGCCGCCAAAGGTGTCAAGAACAACCTCATCACGCAGGCTGGAATGTTTCAGCAGCCTAACAAGAAGTTCAACTGGCTTCATGGTTGGATGATCGGCGTTACGAAGAGGCTTGGGGCATTCAATAACCGTCGATGGCACCTCCTCCAACACGGCATCACCGGCCACGCTGTAAAGCCGTTTGCCTACCTTTATTTGCCATCGGCCATCATCGCGCTTTACAAAAGGATTATTTTCGATGTCGAAAACCGTCGTTTGCTTCCGATCGCCGAACCACCTGTGCGCGGCACCATCTTTCCACCCATAAATAATTGGTTCATGCATCCACTGGTAATCCTGCCGCCCCAATACCAACTGATTTTTCACCCAAACAAGATTTTGCCGCATCGTCATCCCAGCCGCCGTCATGGAATTTAGAAAAGAGTTGGCGGCATTGTTGGAGTGAAACATGTAAAAGCTAGCTCCTGGGCGCAAAGCATGATAAACGGTATTGAACGCACGCAGCAGAAATGCGTCAAACTCGGTTCCGGACATATTGTCATTTTTGATTGTCATCCCGTGGGCGCCCTCGTATGCTACGTTGTAAGGCGGATCGGTCAACCAAAGATCGGCAAGCCGCCCATCCATGAGCCTAATTAAATTCGCTTTATCAGTCGAATCGCCGCACATTACACGGTGCCGACCAAGGACGTAAACCTCACCCAGCCGGCTCAATGGCTCAACATCCGTCTCCGGCATCGCGTCCGGATCGGTCTTGCCCTGCTTGACTGTATCTTCTTCGCCGAGAATTTGTGAAAGCTCAAGTTCACTGAAGCCAAACTCATCAATGGAAAATTCGGACTGCCGCAAATTCTCAACCTCAATCCCAAGCAACTCCAAATCCCATTTTGAGAGTTCGCCGGTGCGGTTGTCGGCCAGGCGAAGAGCCTTGGTTTGTTCCGCGCTTAAATCCGATGCCACATGAACAGGAACGGTTTCCAGCCCCAGCTTCTGAGCCGCCTTTAAACGGGTGTGGCCGCAAATGACAACATGGTTCTTGTCCACAATAATCGGAGACCGAAAACCAAACTCTGAAATGCTTTTTGCCACCGGCACAATAGCGTCATCATTGATCCGGGGATTGTTTGGATAGGGATGAATTTCTGAAACAGATAACTGAATAACCTTTAACCCAACACCGTCATAATTCTTTGTGCTCTCCAAAATTACTTCCTTTTTTTTGACCAAATATCCGTTATACTTTAAATTCGCACAGGAATCTACCCGGAAAAAGAAAGTCTGTGTAGGAAGCCGACTCCTTCCAGTGCCCCCATCGCCCCTTTTTTCGCTCCGGTAGTACCTTTTAAATTTTCATTTTTTTCATACACCAAACATGCGAATAAATATTATACGGTTTTGAAAAACCAGTCAAAAATAATCGCACATTCGATTTTTTAATCAATTTCAAAGAATCGGACAGATGACCAGATTTCGGACAGAAGTTTCTGCCCGAGTTTCTGTCCGAGTTATATTATTGATATTGTGTTAGTTATGTTATATTCGTGTTTTTTCTTCGATTTTGTTTCTGCCCGAGTTATGTTATTGGTATTCAGTATGTTGCATTATTAAAGCATGATTTGACCATTTTTTTTGGCTCCTATAAACCCCCAACGAATTAAGATGATATTAGTGTTAGGATTTTTAATGATAATAATTGGTCAACCTATCTTAAATAGCTTATTATCAGTAGTTTAACTCGGACAGAAACTCGGGCAGAAACTCTTACCCTGCTTACTTGTTGATATACTATAAAATGTTGATCATTAGATATTTAACTCGGACAGAAACTCGGGCAGGGAAATTTCTGGTCAATTGGTCAAAACCCTGTTTTAGTCGCTTTTTTTTGAAAAAAACACAAAAAAAAACGAATTATCTTATATAAGCGCTTGTATATGACCAAATGAATGCTAAAGTATAGACATGGTTAAATAAAATGTATGTTGTTCGTTTTCAACGTGTTCCACATAAACAAGGATTTCCAGTGAACGCTATTCTGCAAAAAATCTCCAACCTGACTTTCGGTACCGAATTGGAATACACCTATATTACCCGCGAGCACGCCGCCCAGGCTGTTCAAAGTGTTGTTGGTGGACGGATCGAGCACACCGGCGGCGCTTACGACACGTGGACAGTAATTACTCCTGACGGTCGTCAATGGAAGGCTGTCAGCGATTCCAGTCTCGGAGACCGCGCCACCAGTGCCGAGGTTGTATCACCGATTTTGACACTGGTTGATATGGATGCCTTGCAGGAAATCGTCCGCGCGTTACGAAAAGCTGGCGCTAAGACTCCCGAATGCACCAGTCAACATGTGCATATTGGCGTGGATGGCTGGACTCCGCGCCAGATTGCCAACCTGACTCGCATCTACTACAAGCAGGAAATGCTGATCATGAAGGCGGTCGGCACGCTGGAGAAGCGGATCCAACGCTACACCAAGCTGACTGATCGGGAGTTCATCGAACGGCTGGAAGCCATCAAGCCGGCCACCAACGAAGAACTCAATCGAGCGTGGTTCGGGCGTCTGAATATGCATCCGGATCATTACGATTCACACCGTTATCGTGGTCTAAATTTGAATAATGTGTGGCGCACCGGTACGGTAGAATTTCGGATTTTCAATGGCGTTTCACATGCTGGTGTCGCCAAAGCTAATATTCTTTTCTGCCTCACCCTGGCCGCCAAAGCCCTGAGCGCCAAATGCGCCAGCACGAAGCAGCCGCGGCAGTACGACGAGGCCAGTGCCAAGTACGACTTTCGGGTTCTGCTCATCAACATCGGAATGAACGGGGAAGAGTTCAAGAACACCCGGATGCATCTTCTGAAGAATCTTCCGGGCAGTGCAGCGTGGAAGAACGGTCGTCCAGCAGGACGGTAAATTCCGGTAGGGTGGTCGGCAGGGAGGGCTGGCCACCTTCTATCTGGGAAAAGACGGGTTAAACGAAAAATTTGAAAGGAGGTGTGCAGTGACAAAATTCAGTTGAAGATGTATCTTTATTTCTTGTCAAAGATGTGGTTTTAAGTTTTACGAAGGAGGAATTTCTTATGTTTATTCGCGTTCACGATACTAATTTCGAAGGGCGTCCGGTGCCATATAGCGGCTCTAATTTTCAGGGTGAGACTGCGCTGGATATTGTTGAAAGCATGCAGCTGAATCCGTTCAATGCCAGTCTCAAATCCTTTGATTTCATGCGGAAGACATTGGACAGAATCAAAATGCAGGACGTGGTCTTGCCGAGCAACGCCGACACAGCCGCCGAGATTTTTCTCAAGGCATTGGTTGATTCTGGTTTTGCGGCCGTGCAATTGGACGGAAATGATCTGTTGAAGTTTTTTCGTAGCAGGTCATTCCAGGATGAGGTGCAGTAATGTCCGAAGCTATAAAAAACGCGGCCTCACTTCTTGGCCGTAAGGGGGGGCAGGCAAAGTCTCCTAGAAAAATTCAGGCGTCTCGCGAAAATGTTCGAAAAGCGCAGGCGGCCATGACCACCGAGAAGCGGTCGACGGTCGCGCAGGCCGTCAATACGCGCCGGTGGAAGATATTCGTGTTTATCTATGTCGAAGGCGGTGTGGAGTTGTGGGGTGAATATCCGCTGCCGGAAGACGTTGCTATCGTCGGCGTGGTCGAACGCGACAGTAAAATAGGTGCGTTGCTGCAGCTTCCCGATGGTGGTTGGGGGATGGGGTTTGCCGGTGCTATAACGCGTCTGCCGGCTGCCAAGGTGCTGGCTGCGATGGAGGAGGCCCAAAGGGGCAGCGAGCAATGAAAGGTTTCAACGAAACATCGTTGGAGGTTATTGCCAAGCATGAAGCCGGTCATTTTTTGATGAACTGGCTTCTGGAGCGTGAGCCTGGCGGGATCGCCATTATGGAGAACGTTGGTGGCGTCACCATTGATGATTCGCCGGAGCCGGAGTATTTACACCAGGTATTACTCAAAGCGCTTGCCGGCATGGCTGTGGAAGAAGACTCGGTGATTCTCGACCAGCTGCTCGAGTCGTGCGATAAGCCGGAATTGTTTGATAAACACACCGATTCATATTGGGCGAGCAAGACCTTGGTGGATCTTGCCCGGCAATGGAAAGTGGATCCGCAGGAGCTTCTCGGTGTTTTTGTCAATGTCTGCGACGACACCAGGCATGAGTTCGGTCAGGTCATCCCGCCCTTGGTCGAAACTTTGATGGAGCAACTGAGAATTGACAAGGCGAGCTGCATCACCTTATATCGACAGTGGGATCAGGTTTTCAATATGGACTCTAGGCCGCCGAAGTCTGATATTGTTGGACGGAAAATTGCGAAATTTATGGGGTGGAATGTGCCGGATGGTAAAGCGATGAATTGGAATTTCTTGAGTAGGTAAAACCACACAGCGATTTTAGCAGAAAAATTTTATGCACAAATATAGGCTGAAACCTGCAAATAACGAGTAGAGAATAATTTCCCACCAACGTAACGGGCGATTAGCTTCCGGAGAGGCGATGAAATCAACGGCATCTTTGGCTGTTTTTTTCGATTCGGATACAAAAATATGGAGAAGCAAGTATATAACCAGTCCACCAACGCCAAATACTAAAAAAACTAATAACATGATTGCCATTGGCTTTCCCTCTATTTAATTGTTTTATGAGGATCTGGGACTACATTTTGCAGAATTGCTTAAAGAGCCTTTTCGGTTCCATAACGAGCAGTAATTCATCCCGCCGAAATCATATCCAGGATGATCTTATTCATTACCCGTTGGAGAACATCCAGCGGGTAACTTGTTATGTGTTTTTTTAGGGCTTCCTTAGCCTTGTTCCAAACTCCGTCGTTTTTGGCAGCTTCTATGAATTCACAGCCGGCCCAAGTAATGCGACGCAAAACAATTATGCATCTTCCTGTGGTTGGTGTAATAGTTGCGTCAATGTATTTGGCGTCAAGAAGCAAATGGATATGGAATGCAAGGGTTTTAATATCGATTCCGAATTCCTCGACGGGTTTACAGTATTCCCCAACAATTTGCACCACTTCCGTAAGGTCTTCCATGTAAGCAAGAATTCGCCGGATTACATCAAAATCACGCTTCATAATTCTCTTTTCCCACCCTGCCAGGTTGTGCACAAGCCTGGCCTTTTATATGGCGCAATTCCCGGAACAATTATCTGGCGTCTGACAATTGAGGCCGGTTTTGGATTTGCCGGGATCACTATAGGTGCCGCTGACTTTGCTTCTGCGGTGAACGTATGCCCACAAGGGCATTCGCACTGCTTGCCGATTGAAGCTGCATCAATGTTATAGGACTGGTTGCATTTCGGGCAGGTGATGGATGGCATTGAAACCTCCTTTAGGTCGGCAGCAGATTACCGTAAATTTAGCTTTATTTAGGATTTGAATTGTCTAATTTTGATTTGAGTTCATTTATTGTTTTCTGTTGCTCTTCAATTACTTGAACAATTGCATCAATTAAATGAATGCTTATTGGACCGTTTTTGCTAAATTGAACAATTTGACCGGTTTTCTTTTCTAAATTGGTTCGTTCTTTTTCAACTTTTACCTTTAGTTCATCAATGGTCATAGCTGTCTCCTTTCATCATTGGACTGTGAATCTTGGTTGCTCATCTTCATTCCTTTCCAACCTGGCCGGGCAGCGCAGGCCCCGCCTTTTTATTTATTGCTACTGGTTGATCATGGCAGCATATCTATTATTTTTCAACAAAGTCCATAGCCACCCACCATGATTGTGTTTCACCTCTGCGTCTCACTTTTGAGCTACCACTGCGGAATATGGATATTTTTTCAACGAAGACCTCTGTCCCTTCTTTAAACAGGTCTGCATTCTCTGATAATATCAGTTGAGCGGCATATTTGTCTGCTGCCGAGTAATCACGCGATGTTATTATGTCAATATATTTTTTAACATCGCTTTCTTCTTTGAAACCAATGCATTTAGATGAAATACGTCCCCATTCATTGCTTACAGCTATGTTTTTTCTCTTTGCGCCACTGGCTTTGTTTTCAGAACCGCAGAGTGATATGAAGCTTCCGAAAAAGATAAAAAACATGACAATTTTGAAGCAATTTTTCATTTTTTCTACTTGATTTTAATCCGCTATCTGCCTATGACAAAAAAATATGATTTTATTTTTTGTAATCACGCATGTATCAAAGTATGATTATTCCCCCTCGCACTTCTGCCAGAAGTGCCTTCACGGGCAAACGTGCAACTGAACTTTGGTATTAAAACTCAATATTACACATCGATTCCAATGATGACAAGCGGGACAGCAGGGACGCCGCGTCCCTGACGTATGACGTTATACAGTTCTCCCTCATAGTATCCGGGGCCGGAACTCATTTGTGCCTGCAGTGCTTTCATGGGCAGTATTTCAATACCGACGTCAATCTTGTCGCTGATGAAGAAGGCCAGATGCTTGACAAACAGGTCATAGGCAACAAAGGAATATTTTCCGAACTGTACTTCCATGGCCACGCGGTCTTTGACGAAATCGGTCTGGTTATAGCTGAGGATTGGAACAAATCCTCCCTGCTTAATTTGCTGCTTTTGCTCATCGGGTGGCATGGTCAGTGTTTTCTGGATCAGTTTCCGGTCACTGGTCACCCAGTAGCTGACTCGGCTTTCGTTCCAAGACTTTGCAGCGAGTCTTACCTTGAATTGCCGATTCATTTCCACGGGGCTGTATAGCAGTTTGTCAAGGGTGCGTTTTTCCTTTGAGACCTTGACCTTGCAATGTCCTCCGTCGATATCCAAGATGACGTCTTGGATTTCCTGCCAAAGCTGGGGTTTATGAACAAGGAGAAATTCAAGTCCGTTCAAGTGAGAATATTGCTCAACGATCTTCACTTGTCACCTCAATCTTTACATCCGGGATATGGAATTCTTTTGCCTGCAACCATGGGTTGTTCGTTAACTTATTTCCGGCAACCGGTTCATATTTCGGTTTGTTCATTGGGCGAACTTTCAGCGTGCCGTCAAAAGCAGCCTGAATGCGCTCTCTGGCGATGCCGATATATTTCGGTTCGATTTCAGCTCCGGCGCCACGCCTATCGTGCCTGATAGCGGCAATGATGGATGTTCCAGTTCCGACAAACGGATCCAGTACCCAATCCGTTTCATTGCTCATGGAAAGTACGAGGCGTTCAATCAGTTCAACCGGGAACTGGCAAGGGTGAACTGTTTTTTCCACGTGGTTGTTTTTGACGTTGGGAATGTCCCAGATGTCGCCTGGATTCTTGCCGAGCGGGTTGCAGGAATATTGCCCGGCTTTGGGGCCTTTGAAGTATTTTTTGCCAGGGTATTTTTGCGGTATGCGCACTGGATCAAGGTTGAAGACATATTTGTTCGTATTACGGGTAAACCAGAGGATGGTTTCATATCTTCCGGAGAACCGGTTTGAGCAGTGCAGGCCGTGTTCAAAGCTCCAGATGATGCGGTTGCGCATGACCAGATCGAGAGAATTGAAGATCGGGTACAGGGCAATGTCCAGCGGGATGATGGAGCCGTTATCGACATAGTTCCCGACTTCCCAGCAGATGCTTCCAGTGTCAGATAGCACGCGCACACATTCCCGGATCACCTGTTCCTGAAGCTGAATGTAATCCTGGAACTGGCGTTTCTTCTCGTATTCCTTCCCGATATTGTACGGGGGGGAAGTGACGATCAGCTGGACGCTGCGGTCTGGGATTTGTTTCAGCAGGCGCAGACAGTCGCCTGGGAAAAGAACCGCGTCGGCTTCCGGCTGGAAAGTCTCCGATAATTCACCAATATTGCTAAATGAATTTGAATTTTTCATGGTACCCAATCAGTGTTTCTTCTCCGTTCTTGAAAGACAAAGTCTAATATATACCAAATTTCCACCGACGGCCGTGATCGCGGTCGAAGTGCAGGATGATCTCTTTGGCGGAATCGTCGATCCCCTGCTCGATCAGCTCCACGATCACTCCTCCTCGAACTTCTGCCAGAAGTGCTTCACGCCTTTTTCGTTCACCAATAGTTTACCAAAACGGTCTTTGGAGCTTTTTCATGTGGAACATTCACAAAGGTAGATGTCATTACCCACATTTGCTTGCCATTATATCCAACACGGGCAGAATAATATATGACGGCCTCGGGATCAAGAAGGTTGGCTCCGCGGACATAAAATCCGATTTTAAAATATCCGACATCATCTCTTTCCACGTCGAAAATATAACCCGCGTATTTTTTTTGTTGGTCATTGTAGTTGAAACGAAGAACTGGGCTGTTTGGCAGGAGGTCGTCGCGAAGCCGTTTCGCCGCTACGTTAAAGGCATCGAGTTCCAAGTCTTCTTTTGATTTGTTGGTCGCTTGGGCAAATGCTTCAATACAGAGCAAGCAAACAAGATACATGGTAATTTTTTTTACATAGTTCTTCAATGGATACCTCCTTTTAATTATTTTGAAACGGGGATGTAATAGCCATGTTAAATATACGATTTGTCACTCCTCCTCGAACTTCTGCCAAAAGTGGGGAACGCCTTTTTCGTGCATGGCGTGATCCATTTCTTCTTCTGTGCGCAGGGACTGGATCACCTTGTAAATGTCGCGTACGGCGGTGAAATCGGTTTTCTCGAATTCGAAATTTTTTCCGCCCTCGCCATTGATGGCGACTAACACAATCGTTTTTTTGCGTTCCACAAAGCACTTGAAAACGACGTCACCATCACTGAGCACGGCTATCACCCGGTCGCCGTTTTTGATGTGCTGATGGGGACGCACCAATAGCAGCGTTCCTGGCGGGTACCATGGCTTCATGGACTCACCGCAGACCCGGATCACGAAGTCGCCGGGACGTCCTGCTGTGAAAGTGGCTTGCTCTTCGGCATACTGGTCTGCGTATTCTGCCAGTGGGTAGTAAGTAGTATTGACTTCAGCTGCCGCGCAGAGAGAGACAACCGGGAACTGGGTCATCTTCGGCACGTCAAAATCGACGGTGGAGCCGGGTTTAGGCTTGATCTTGCCGGAGATCATGCCCTCGCGGAGGACGGACGGCGGCATCCAGCGGACGTCGTCGGGGGAAAGTATTCCCTCTTTTGTGAGGTACAGCCAGACCTTTTCCCAGCTCGGCCAGTCGATGCAGTCGATGGTTTTATTTGGAGAATTTCCTAGCCATCTTGAAATAGAAGCTGCATAAATATCACAGGCATCAGCAAGCTTTCTCATTGATCCAGCTTTTACAATAGCTTTCTCAAAAAAACTTTTTATGTTCTTATCTATCTTTATTCCACGTACTTCCGATTTGTTATTTTGATAATCCATGTCCCCCTCCATTTTTTTTTATCATTTTTCGAAAAAACGGCTTGACATGTGTTGTACACGAACTACAGTAAATAACATGACGACAAAAAAGACCGCTAACAAGATGGCAATTAAACAACCTAATGCAAAAAAGGAGAATGTCAAATGGCGAAGCAACCCCCTGAAAAACGAAAAACCTTGACGCTTAACCCGGAAACTCATAAGAAATTGCGTATTTATGCGGCAAAAACTGGCAGGCAAATGATGGATATCATGGACAATGCCTTGTCTGAATATATAAAGAAGAAAAAGAATACCGACGTTATTAACGAATGATTTTTTTTGTCAAAAAACGTTGTACAAGTACAACATCAAAAAAAGGAAAGATCATGAATTTTGAAGTTTTCAAATTTGAAAATGCAAAGTTACAGGTTGTCCTGGAGCAATCAGGTAAAATCCTGGTCGCCATGAAGCCGATTGCTGATGCTTTAGAATTGAATTGGGATACGCAACGTCAACATATCATGACTGATCCCGTTTTGAATTCAGTTACGGTCGTAACGACCGCAACTGGCGCCGACGGCAAGCAATATGAGATGGTCTGCCTGCCTTTGGACTACCTCAACGACTGGCTTTTCAAAATCAACGCAAACCGCTATTCCGGCGAGCGCCGCGAAATCATAATCCGCTATCAGCGGGAGTGTTACCGCGTTTTGGCGGATCATTTTCTGCCAAACCGGCAAATTGCCGCCCCTGATTCAAATATCGAAAATATTATTAAGCGCACCATCGAGAACACGCCCTTCGGCCTGCACGTCGAGCGGGCGATGGAGAACGTCCTCCTCCCGACGATGCTCAGCATACTGACCAAACTTCTGCCGGCGGCGGTGGCCTCAACGCTCACGTCATACGAGAAATCGATCCAGTGCCGCAAGTGCCAGTTCGCGGCCACTACCGCAGCTCAGGTGGTCGCAGACGCCCTGCTGGCGCAGGAGCAGGTGAAGGAGTCATAATCATCATTCGGCTGGAGTCTGAAATGAAAACAAGTTTACCAACGATGCGGCCTAATATGTGTCGGGAGGCGAGAAAACCCACATTCAGGGCAATACAAAGCCCCAGAATTATCTCGGCCAATTTCGACCAGCAGCCCTTTTTCAAAACCGCATTTTCTGCAAAAGCCTCGGCGGTCCGCCTTGTCTTTGGCAACAAGCATCCATTTATCAGGGCCTATCTCAAACTTTTTCTTAATGTCTTGTATGGCCTTGCTTCTTTCCTCTTTTGCGGCTTTCGCCTCCGCCTCTTCCGCCTCAAGCCTCTCCTGTTGTTTTCGCTGGTGGTTTTTATCCCGCTCTTCGCTGAAGATGCGCAGACGCTCGGCACGGTACTTACTGAACCACATGCCGGTCATGTATCCGAGTGCACTTCCAGCAATGAATCCGGTCAGGCAGGCTCTCCAGCTGTTGGGATCGGTCATGAAGTCAATCAGTTTGATAAGGATGCTATCCATGGTGAAGCCTCTCTTTCTGATGTTGTTGAGGTGTTGAAAATTCTGATTAAGGAGTTAGATGCGGCATTTGTTTTTTTTCTCTTCTGCTGGGTAGTAACGATCATCGTGCTTGCCTTGAAGTGAGTGTCACAATCGTCTGTTAGCTGTGATGTTGACAAAAATAACTAAAGAAAGGAAAGGCAATGAAAATGGCAATATTCGATTTTCGGAATCTGGATGCCGAGTTTCAGCAGGCGGAGCTGAATGCTATCAAAAGTTTGCAATGGCAAATATGGATAGCGCAAGAAGTCCAAGAGCAAATGACCAGATTTCTATATGAAAAGAAAAAGAAAACCACTTGGAGTTGGTTATCACGTATACTCTTTTTAGAGCCACACATTGCGACTTCCTGTCCTTTGATTGTAAGTCCTGATACTTTTGAAAAAGCATTCCAACAGTCAGTTCATGCAGTCGTACTTCTCCATAACTCGCAACAACTCCTGAAAGAATGGTTAATGCGAGAAGCCCCAGACATGCTTGTAATAACCACGGACACGCAGGATGTGGTTTGTGGAGTTTATCAGCAAACCCAGCCGTCAGAGTCAGTGCCACAGTCGCCCAAACAATCAGATTGCGGACAAGGGAATAATACGTGTTCTGAGCCCTGATGTGGGCTTCGGCAAATTCTTTTGATGTTTGCGTCTTTCCCAATTCAATGTTTTCATCAAGATCAAATTGCAGCATAGTCAACTCCAATTTTTCAGCCCGCCGGAGCCATTCCGGGCAAGGAATTACGAGACTCCGGCGGTGCTGATTTCAATATAACATCTTTGGCTGAGTGGCCGGAGGCAGACAAAAACAAGAAACCAAGGAGTAGAACAATGGACTACAAAGATCATCAACCAACCAAAACCGTGGTGACGACGAA
>Ga0172378_10004533_pt1 | contig 13006 bp, 13 predicted proteins | sample GrowelOW332metaG_FD_119755 | JGI IMG/M metagenome (GOLD analysis project Ga0172378, IMG submission 119755) | Groundwater microbial communities from an aquifer near a municipal landfill in Southern Ontario, Canada - Pumphouse #3_1 metaG | ecosystem: Environmental > Aquatic > Deep subsurface >...
ACTAATTTTTAGACCAAATAAACCCATAACAAAATTAGAGACTCAAAGTAAAGTGTATTTTTCAAAAATAGCGGCATAGTTCTCAAAAAAGAGGATGTCCTTTTGAGACACCCTCTTTTTTTTATGTTTTAATTTTTGATATTCTAAAAAATAAATAAGTATATAATAATATGGAAAAATTCAAAGTTGACAAAGACGGTTTTTTTGGAGAATTTGGTGGAGCTTACATTCCAGAGATTCTTTATAGTAATGTTGAAAATCTTAAAAATAATTATCTTAAAATTATTGAAAGTGAGAGTTTTAAAAAGGAAATGGATGTACTTCTAAAAGATTATGTTGGCAGACCATCTCCACTTTATTTTTGTAATAGAATGTCTAAAAAATATGGTTGTAAAGTTTATTTGAAAAGAGAAGATTTAAATCATACTGGAGCTCATAAAATAAATAATACCATTGGTCAAATTTTACTAGCTAAAAAATTAGGAAAAACTAAGATTGTAGCAGAAACTGGTGCTGGACAGCATGGTGTTGCTACAGCAACTGTATGTGCCCTTATGGATATGCCTTGTATTGTTTATATGGGTAAAACAGATGTCGAACGTCAGTATTTAAATGTTCAGAAAATGAAAATGTTAGGTGCTCAGGTTATACCTGTTACATCTGGTAATATGACACTTAAAGATGCTACAAATGAGGCTTTAAGACATTGGGTTTGTAATCCAGAGGATACTTTCTATATTATTGGCAGTACAGTAGGACCTCATCCTTATCCAGATATGGTTGCAAGATTTCAATCTGTTATTTCTCGTGAAATGAAAACACAGTTAATAGAAAAGGAAGGTAGAGATTATCCAGATTATATAATTGCTTGTATTGGTGGAGGTAGTAATGCAACTGGTGCTTTTTATCATTATCTTAATGAAGAGAGAACTCATCTTGTTGCCGTAGAAGCAGGTGGACTTGGCGTTGATACTGATAAAACAGCTGCCTCTATTATGAGAGGTCGTCTTGGTATTCTTCATGGTTCAAAGTCAAAAGTAATGCAGACTGCTGATGGTCAAGTAATAGAGCCTTATTCTATTTCTGCGGGTTTAGACTATCCTGGTGTTGGACCTCTTCAAGCTCATTTGGCTAAAGAAGGAAGATCTCTTGTTTTGGCTGCAACAGATAAGGAAGCTTTGAATGCAGCGATGGAACTTACTCGTATGGAAGGAATTATTCCAGCTCTTGACAGTTCACATGCTTTAGCTGCGCTTGAAAAACTTAAATCAAAATTTAAACCAGAAGATGTTGTTGTTGTGAATCTTTCTGGTCGTGGGGATAAGGATATGCCTACATATATAAAATATTTTGGAGAATAAATATAAAAGTAAAAAAATAAAAGAATTAAACTCATGAAAATAAAAATTAGAACAAAAATAAAGACTTTATTAGCTGATTTGCAAACACCTGTAGGACTTTATTTGAAATTGCGAGATGTTTATACAGATTCTGCTCTTCTTGAAAGTTCAGATTATCATGGAGGTGAGAATAGTTTCTCCTTTATTGGTTTTAAGCCAGTTGCATCTTTTAAAGTTGAAGACAATGTTATCTGCGAAAGATATCCTAATAAATCATTGAATAATATTGAAATAAAACAGGGTGTAGATGTTCCCTCTAAAATGAAAGACTTTATAGATTCTTTTGATGTTGTAGATGATAATAATAAAACTGGATTTAATGGCTTTTTCGGTTATTCTTCATACGATGCAGTTAAATATTTTGAAGCTGTAGAAATAAAAAACAAGTCTGTTGATGGCAGTAAAATCCCTGATATATACTATAATCTATATAAATTTATTATTGTAATAAATTCACATAAAAATGAATTGACAGTAGTAGAAAATATTTTTGAAGATGAAGAATCATCAATGGATGAGGTTATGGCTATTTTGGATAATAGAAATTTTGCTTCTTATGATTTTGAATTAGCTGGAGACGAGAAATCTCAAATTAGTGATGAGGAATATATGAAGATGGTAAGTGAAGGTAAAAAATCTTGTTATAGAGGTGATACTTTTCAGATGGTATTATCTCGTCGTTATTCTCAAGGTTTCAAAGGTGATGATTTTAAGGCTTATAGAGCACTTCGCTCAGTTAACCCTTCTCCCTATTTGTTTTATTTCGATTTTGGTTCATTCAAAATTTTTGGATCCTCTCCAGAAGCCCATCTTGTTGTTAAGAAGAATAAGGCCTATATAGACCCAATAGCAGGTACATTTAGAAGAACTGGTGATGATGAAAAAGATCTTAAATTGGCTGCAAAATTAAGAAATGATCCAAAGGAGAATGCAGAACATGTTATGCTAGTTGATCTAGCAAGAAATGATTTGAGTCGTAATGCTTCAAATGTTAGACTTGAAATTTTTAAAGAAATTCAATATTATTCTCATGTTCTTCATATGGTTTCTCGTGTTAGTGGAGAACTTGATCCTAGTTTAAATAGAATTAAACTTTTTGCAGACTCTTTCCCAGCTGGGACTCTTTCTGGAGCTCCTAAAGTGAAGGCAATGCAGCTTATAGACAAGTATGAAAGCTTTTCAAGGGGATTTTATGGTGGTTGTATAGGTTATATTGGTTTAGATGGAGATTTGAATCAAGCTATTACTATTCGTTCTTTCTTAAGTAAAAATAATAGACTTTATTATCAAGCAGGAGCAGGTATTGTAGCTAAATCTGTAGAAGAAAATGAATTACAAGAGGTTAAAAATAAACTTGCAGCACTGAAATCTGCATTGGATTTAGCTGTTAATTTAAAAAATTAAGAAAATGAGAATATTAGTTTTAGATAATTATGATTCATTCACATACAATTTAGTGCATCTACTAAAGGAAATTACGGAAGCATCTATTGATGTTATAAGAAATGATAAAATGAATGTTGACGAAGTAGATAAGTATGATAAAATAATTCTATCTCCTGGACCTGGCATTCCTCAAGGAGCTGGAATAATGTTAGAAGTTATCAAACGTTACGCTCCTACTAAAAGTATATTAGGGGTATGTCTTGGACACCAAGGTATTTGTCAAGCCTTTGGTGCTAAGCTTGTAAATATGTCTGAGGTTTGTCATGGTATTAGTGATAATGTAGATTTGTTGGGAAATGACAAATTGTTTGAAGATTTAGGTTCTAAAATGGAAGTAGGACGTTATCATTCATGGATAGTTTCAAAAGAAAATTTCCCAGATTGTTTAGAAATTACATCTGTAGATCCTAAGGGACAAATAATGTCTGTTAAACATAAAAAATATAATGTCAGAGGTGTTCAGTTTCATCCAGAGAGTGTATTAACACCAAAAGGAAAAGAAATAATCAAAAATTGGTTGATATTGTAGTTCAAATCCAATTGTTAAATTATAAAAATAAAAAAAATGAAAGATATACTAAATAGATTGAATGCTCATCAATATTTAACTTCAGATGAAGCAACATCAATTTTAACAAACATAGGTAATGGCAAGTACAATAATGAACAAATAGCTGCTTTTATTAGTGTCTTTTTGATGAGAAGTATTACTATAGATGAAATATTAGGTTTTAGGAAAGCTCTTTTAAATCTTTGTCATGAAGTTAATTTGCAGGAATATAACCCTATTGATATAGTGGGTACAGGTGGAGATGGTAAGAATACCTTTAATATTTCAACATGTAGTTGTTTTGTACTTGCAGGTGCTGGCTACAATGTATGTAAACACGGAAATTATGGCGCAACATCCATCTCGGGAGCTTCAAATGTGATAGAGCAACACGGTGTTAAATTTACTTCAGATATGAATATTTTGAAAAAATCAATGGATGAGACTCATATTACATATCTTCATGCTCAGCTTTTTAACCCAGCAATGAAAACTGTTGCTCCAGTAAGAAAAGCCTTAGGTGTTAAAACCTTTTTTAATTTATTAGGTCCATTAGTTAATCCATGTAAACCTAAACGTCAGTGTCTTGGTGTTTATGATCTGAAAATGTCTCGTTTATATGAGTATATTTATCAAAAAATGGGTGTTGATTTTGCCATTGTTCATTCTCTTGATGGTTATGATGAATTGTCACTTACTGGAGATATGAAAGTTGTTACTAATCAAGGAAATAAAATAATGATTGCAGCAGATTTTGGCTTTGAAGAAGTAAAAGAAGGTGATTTAAGTGGTGGAAATACAATTAAAGAAGCTGCAGATATTTTTGATAATGTATTAAATAATACTGCAACTAAGGCTCAAAAAAATGCGGTTATTGCAAATTCAGCAGTGGCTATTAATACTATTTGTAAAGAAAAAACTCTTAAAGATTGTATAGAACAAGCAAAAGAGTCTATAGAGAGTGGTAATGCAATGTCTAACTTTAAGAAGTTTGTCAAAATAAATTCTTAAATAAATCTTATAAATGGATACAATTTTAGATAAAATAGTAAAAAACAAAAAGATAGAGATTAAGACTCGCAAACAAGCTATTCCTATCTCTCATTTACAAAATATTTGTGCAGGCCTACCTAAGGGACGCTCTTTAAAGGATAGACTCTTGAGTTCATCTACAGGAATTATTTCAGAGTTTAAGAGAAAATCACCATCTAAAGGTATGATACATGAAGATGCAGATGTAGAGGAAGTTGTTAAATCTTATGTCAAGACTGGGTGTTCTGGTATTTCAGTCCTAACTGATTATAAGTATTTTGGGGGAACTATAAATGATTTTAAAAAAGTTAGGGCTGTGGTTGATGTTCCTGTTTTGAGAAAAGATTTTATTGTTGATCCATATCAGCTTTACGTTTCTAAAGCTATAGGTGCAGATGTTATTTTATTAATAGCTGCTACTTTAACTCTTGACAAGGCTTATGAACTGGGAGAATTGGCTCACGAATTAGGAATGGAAGTTCTATTAGAAGTTCATACAAAAGAGGAGCTTGAATACATTAGTCGTTTTACAGATATAGTAGGAGTTAATAATAGAAATTTAAAGATTTTTAAGACTGATGTTCAAAATTCTCTGGATTTGATACAAGAGATTCCTATAGATATGGTAAAAATATCTGAGAGTGGTATTAAGGATGTGGAAACTGTTAAGAAACTTCAAAAAGTTGGATTCAATGGTTTTCTCATGGGGGAGACATTTATGAAAGAAAATAAACCAGGTGAAGCATTAGAAAAATTTATTAATGAGATAAAGAGGAAATGAAAATTAAAGTTTGTGGTAATCGTGAAATTGGAAATATAAAAAAAATAGAAGCTCTTAGGCCTGATTTTATGGGGTTTATTTTTTATGAAAAGTCCAAACGATTTGTTAATGATTTAGATAAAAATATAATTAGTGAATTGAAAGCTAAGGGTATTAATCCTGTTGCTGTTACTGTTAATGCGGATCTAGAGTACAATTTTGAGCTGAATGAAAAGTATGGTTTTGAGTATTTTCAACTCCATGGAACAGAATGTCCTGAACATTGTAGAATTTTGCAAAATAGAGGTTTTAAAGTTATTAAAACTTTTTCTGTAGAAAAAAGAGAAGATGTGATAAGAACTATGGCTTACGCTGAAAATTGTGATTATTATTTGTTTGATACTAAGACTAAAGAGTACGGTGGTTCGGGCAAGTCTTATGATTGGAATATTCTTTCTAAATATTTTGGTGATACTCCATTTTTTTTAAGTGGGGGTATTGGTCCAGATGACGTGGATAAGATTCAATCGTTTTCTCACCCTAAGTTTATAGGGGTAGATGTTAATAGTAAATTTGAAATTTCTGCTGTGGTTAAGGATGCAGATCTTTTGAAAAAATTCATAGAAAAGATAAGAAAATAAAAGATTTTTAATTTTGATTGATAAAAATAAAAAGATAATGAATAGAATAAATAAATTATTTGAAGATAAAAAAGAAGGTATATTGTCTGTCTTCTTTACTGCTGGTTATCCAAAATTAGAGGATACAATGTCTATACTAAAAGCTGCAGAAAAAGTAGGTATTAATATGGTAGAATTAGGGTTCCCTTTTTCTGATCCTATTGCTGATGGTCCTACTATTCAGACAAGTAGTAATATTGCTCTTAAAAATGGAATGAGCATGAAGAAGCTTTTTTCTCAGATAGTTAATATGAGACAAAGTGTTTCTATTCCTGTTATTCTTATGGGATATGTAAATATTGTTATGCAATATGGGCTTGAGCATTTTTGTGAATCTTGTAAAAGTTGTGGTGTTGATGGAGTTATACTCCCCGATCTTCCTATGAAAGATTATTTGGCTAAGTATAAGCCTATGTTTGATAAATATGGAATTGTCTTAGTTTTACTTATCACACCAGAAACTACAGATGATCGTATAAGAGAAATTGATAATAATACTAATAGTTTTATTTATATGGTTTCTTCTGCATCTACTACTGGTGCTCAAAATAGTTTTGACAAGAAAAAACAGGATTATTTTGCTAGAATTAATAATATGGGATTGAAAAATCCTAGAGTTGTAGGGTTTGGTATTTCAAACAAGCAGACATTGCAGGCTGCATTTAAAAATTCTTCTGGTGCTATAATAGGTAGTAAATTTGTCAAATGCCTTGAAAATACCTCTAGTCCTGAAGAGGCTTTTGACATGTTATTTGATTCTTTGAAAAAATAATTTTTATCTTATTCCAAATATTTTATAGCTAATTTCTTGATGTTTTAATACACTATAAAAAAGCTTGTAAATCTTTAATTCTATTTACAAGCTTTTTAAAATATTCTTTATAATAGTCATTTAAATAAAGTCTAAATTTTATATATATAACTCATTAATTATGATTACATGTATATCAAAATATTTATAAAGACTTTATCTGCTTCTACGTCTTATCCATATTATTATTCCCATTAATAGTAAAATAAGAGGGATGAAATACGTAAATAATATTCTTGTCATTTGAACTCCGGTCTTACCAATATAAATTTCATTATCAGGCATTTCAGGACGCCTCACATCAATAGGAACCTCATTATCTGATAACCAGAAGAACCCTCCAGTTATTAAAGAATAATTTGAAGTTCTCATATGACGACGACCTCTGAATTCCCCACTACTAATACAATCAGCATCTCCAGTCAATAATATCTTTTGTTCTTTATTATTTATTTTACGGGAAAGAGCAACAACAAGAGGATATGCCTTTTGAATCTCTCCAGATTGGGGATTATAACGAATAGTATCATCTACAAAATCTGTTGTTTGCAATTCATTCCATGAGCTAGAATCACTCCTGAAAATAGTTGTAGTTTTAAAACCTAGATCTTCTATTTTCATAAGTCCAGCTACACTTGGCATAGAAATAACCTGAGATTCATATCTCATTGTTTTAAAATCATAAGCAATATCATCTGCTTTTTTTGTCGGAATACCAGCAATAATATCTGCTTGTATTTGAGAATCTCTTTTTACAATTAATCCCTCTGTCATAATATAGCCAAAATATTTCTTTAAGATAGGATTCATAACCTTACGACGTTTAGGTTCCGCAAGGACGTACAGATTACCACCTCTATTTATATATTTTTGAAGATTTTTTGCTTCTTCGTCAGAAAAAGATGTGCGCATATCAGACAATACCACAATATTTATATTTTGAGAAATAGGTTCAGATAAACTTACATTACTTACATCAAAACCTTGATTCATTAATGAATATCTAAATGATTTGTTCTTTGCAAATGAGCTATAAGCTCTATCTTTAGAATCATCTATACTACGTTCTCCATGTCCTGTTATAAATCCTACTATAGGTAATTTCATTACCATACGCTTAAAAGCTGCAGAAATCTCTCTTTCTGAAGGGTATTTGGCCATATCATTATAAATACGTAACCAACTTTTTTCGCCATTCTCACGTACTATCTGACGCACAAAGGTATAACCTTCTCCACTTAGGTCTATTTTCTTATGAAGCACTTCAGGCCTTACAAATTTATTTGTATCATAACCATAAATCCTACAAATTTCTAACATTCTCTCTCTATCACTTAAATCGGGATAACGTCTATCAAGCATAGTGTTTTGGGCATGATCGTAATAATAAACATATTTCAGTTTCATATCCGGTTTGAATCTCAAATACTTAGTAAATCTATCCATATCCCTCTTTAAAAAAAACGAACTTGAAAACCATGAATTTGGATCTAATATGTTAATATAAGTAGTTATAGTTACATTTCCATCAAGTTTTTTAATTATATCTTGACTATTAGGAGTAAGTGTATTTAACTTTGTGTCTGTGGTATCATAAAAAGATTTCATCATAGGAAGAGAAGAAAAATAACCAATTCCGCATGCTAGAATTACTACTCCCATATATCTACCAACTGTAATAATAAATCTATTCTTATGCCTAATTGATTTTAAACGAATTATAGTAAGTGACAAAAATAAGGCTATAACAACTAAAAAATACAAAACATCCTCACTACATAGAAGTCCCCCAACAAATGTATTACTTCTACCACTCATCTGAAACCAATATGTTATATCTCGTATAATATCGTAATCTTGCCCCAGTTTGCCTACCATATTCAATCCCATAAGTATAGCTAACGTACCTATAGCTGCAACAATTTGGTAAGAGGTCAAACTTGACATAAAGATACCAATAGCTGCATAGGCACACAATAATAAGTACAAGCCCAAAATGCCGGTTAAAACTAAAGAAAAATCAAAATCTTTTATCGTAAATAAGCCATAAAATGCAAAAAGTGAAAGTCCAAGCATCATTATAGCTCCATAAATCATCATAGATAAAAACTTACTCCCTATTATTTGAAAATTAGTAAGAGGAGATGAATATAAGAGTTTAATTGATCCACTACTAAGTTCTTTACTTACAATAGACATTGTCAATAATGGTATATATAGATATAAATAACTCTGTATTTTGATAAAAAAACCCTTATATGGATGAGCAAAGGTAGTATAGCTTAATGAACTTAAAGAATATCCCATTTCTTTACTAAGAACATATTCGTTCATTATATGTGAAAACAACATACCACATTGAACCATAAAAACAACCAAGATTATCCAGGCAATAGGCGAATAAAAGAGCATCTGTAACTCAGTCTTTGCCATTTTATATATTACTTTCATGAATAAATATTTTATTTGTAGTAATAAATCTATAGAAGATTATATTTTCGTTTTAGATAAAGCATTAAATATATCATCAAGAGAACTCTTCTCAATTCTAAGCTCTGAGATATGCCATTTATTTTTGCTAGCCAAATCAATAATTTGGTCCATGACTTCTTGTGCATCATTAAATCTAACTCTAAAGCATCCTGTATGCAATAATTCAACTTCATTAACTCCATTCAAATTTCTTAAAGTATCAATTGAGGGTACATCCAACATACTTACTATTATAGAATCAGGAACTAAATAGTTATCAAAATCCTCAATAGTCCCACTAAAGACTATTTTCCCTTCTTCAAGCATTATTATATTTTCACAAGTAGCTTGAACTTCACTCAAGATATGAGTTGAAATAATAACAGTCCTCTCCTCTGCTATTTCTTTAATAATGCCCCTAATATCTACAATCTGGTTTGGGTCTAAGCCATTAGTAGGCTCATCAAGCACAACCAATGCTGGCTTATGTACTATTGCCTGAGCAATACCTACACGTTGTTGGTAACCTCCAGAAAGATTTTTAAGTAATCTGTTTCTAAAATGAGCTATTTTACAAATATTCATAACATCCTCTACAGAAGACTTAACTTTAGCATCTGGCATTAATCTTATATTAGCACAATGAATTAAATATTCTTCAACTGTAAGGTCATTATATAAAGGTGGTTTTTGAGGCAAAAACCCTATGTGCTTTTTGGCGGAAACAGGATTTTCACGTGCATCGATTCCTTTAATAAAAATATTTCCTTCTGTTGGATTTATTACCCCGCAAAGTATATTCATTACCGTAGATTTACCAGCTCCGTTAGAACCTAATAAACCATAAATCCCCCTACTAGGAATATTTATATTCAGATCTCTGACAGACCATTGTACATTATAGCGATGAGAAAGATGTTCTATTCTTACTATTGATTCTTCCATAATATTTTATATCGTCCTTAAACACTCAATATCATCTATTTAAATACGGCACACAAAACTAAGCATGCACACATGATATAAACTTATGGATTTCTTAAATCTTTACAATAATATTTAAATATATTTTGCAACATCTCAACGTAATTTTTGGCTTTCTTGTTCTCTGAATTCAATTTTAATACAGCATTAAAACAATTTAAAGCATCAGCAGAACGTCCTAATAAATTAAATATTTCCCCAATTCTTAAAATTAAGGCCTCATCCTTACTCTTTTTATTTTCAGCCCAAATAATATCCAAACGCTCTAAAACTTGGTCATTTTTATTCTCTTTCAATAATTTTTCTACAATTTCCATTTTTATTTCTTTTCAGTTTTTCTTAATACTACAGAACTCATACTCATATTTCCCACCTTATCCCAAACTTTTAAATGTAAACTTACATTTTTTTTATTCATTAGTAATGGTTCATTATCTCTACAATACAAAGATAATGTTTTTGGATCATAAAACAAGAGTATCCACTTACCATTAACAGTGCCTTTAAAAGATTTTATACCGGAAATTCCATCTTCTATCTTAAATACAAATGCAGAGTTTTTGGAATTATATCCCTGATATACAATTCTTGGAGGTATAGAATCTGTAACTACAATGTATTTTGATAGATAGTAAGTTGAAGCACTTATGCCTCCTGGTATCAACTTAGATATTAGGGGATAAAGCCTTCCTTTACTATCAACTTCACAAATTATATCTTTTTGTTTAAAATCCCCATTTATATTAATTTTAGCAGGTTTTAAAAGAGGAACTTCATTTGAAGATACTACATACAATATAGTTTGATACGGAATGTCTGAAATCTTTTTAGAAACAATATTGGTATTTAAACTAAGAGATGAAGTACCTACAGAATCTATATGTATTTTTTTTCTTACATTATGAAAAAGGCTGCCTGATTTAATCCTAAAAGCAAAACCATTACTCTCTAAATTATAAGATTTATCCATTCTTATCAAACTAGCTGCACTATCAACTAAAACATTATTTTCTTTATGAGAACCATAAAACTTTAAAGAAATAGTTGAGACGTTACCAGAATAATCTATCGTCTTTACCCTATATTCTAATTTGGTTGAATCTAAGATAGTAAATATTCCTGAATTATTATTTTTCACTCCTATTACATCATTTTGATAATGACCAAAGCATCTATAAACGGTTTTACCATCTTTATAAGCATCAAAATCCTTTATAGCATTTATATATTTAGTCTGGTAAAAGGAAATAGTATCCATGTTCATAGAAAAAAGCATATTATCTATTTCTGTAGTATCTACCCTATTAACAATAAGATTTCTTACTCCTAATTTATTATGAGAACCTGGCATTTTATCCTCTAAGTAGAAAGCTAAGCCATACTTCCCCTCAGGTATAGTATCACATATTAAATACTTATTATTATAAAGTTTAGTAGGTAGTATTTCCTTATAAAGTTTTGGGTATCCATCAGCATCTATATTGTAAAGATATACTCCCAATACATTTGGTGCAAAATTATCATATATCTTATAAAATAATAAAGGATTCAATGCATAAGACGTCTTTGTATCGCGTATTTCAAAATGTAAATGTGGTCCTCCAGATGATCCAGAATCTCCAGACCAAGCTAAAATCTCACCTTGTTTTACTTTAATATTATATTTTAAAAAATCTACATCTAATTTAAAACTATGATTCTTATAGTGTAAATGATTTAATATAGAATCTATTTTCGGAATAAATTTAGACAGATGACCATATACAGAGGTATGTCCATCGGGATAATCTATATATATACAATTCCCATAACCCGTTCCTGAAATTGAAATTCTAGAAATAATTCCATCATTTACAGCATAAACTGGCATTCCTATTTTTTGGCCAGTTTTAATATCTATTCCCGAATGAATATGAGTTGAGCGCAATTCACCAAAACTCCCACTTAACAGAACTCTTTCCTTAACAGGTAAAATGAAATTGGTATCTTGAGAGTATAGTTTATCTATAGAATAGAAATCACATACAACTAACACAAAAATATATAGGAATTTTTTTTTTAGAAATATCATACTTTATATTTATTTTAAACATCAACTTAAGTCAAGTTACATATAACTTAGGTCTATTTTAAGTTCATAATATCATTTTTAAGTGTACAAATATATTAATAAGTCTTGATAATTTAAAGTATTTACCCTATCTTTGTAAAACAAATAATAGGTAGTTTGTGTATGAAACGTGAAAGTGTAATTATAGAGCTTGAATATAAAACAGATACATTAATTAAGCGCTTGAAAACATTGGTTAATGAAAAGCATAAACTTAATTTAGAGATTGAAAAACTTGAAATTGAAAAAGAAAAATTAATTCAAGAAAACAATCATCTAAAGGATGAGATTAAAACATTTGAAGTAGCAGAAGCTGTAAGTAAGGACAGTAAGAATGCAAAAAATACGATAAATCAAATGTTGCGGGAGATAGAAAGATGTATAACTCTTTTGAAAAGATAATTATGAAGCTCGAAATTAATCTAAATATAGCAGGTATTCCTGCAAAGTTGGAGATAGATTCTAGGGATGAAGAATTAATTAGGAAAGCTGAAAAAATTATTAATGAAAGAGTGAAAAAATATAAGGCCGAATATAAAAATGAGCCTGAACCTGCTTATTTCTTAGCTTTATCATCTTTAGTAAATACTACTAAAATGCTAAAACTGGAGAGAGATTTAGAAAGAATAGAACAGGTTAATAGAAATCTTGACGAGGTTGTTAAGATTTAAATAATTATAAGTGTTCTTTGATAAAAACAAGATATTCCCGCATTGTTTCAACTTAATCGGAAAACTCAACACACGATTAAATTAGAGTAA
>Ga0172378_10004535_pt1 | contig 13004 bp, 5 predicted proteins | sample GrowelOW332metaG_FD_119755 | JGI IMG/M metagenome (GOLD analysis project Ga0172378, IMG submission 119755) | Groundwater microbial communities from an aquifer near a municipal landfill in Southern Ontario, Canada - Pumphouse #3_1 metaG | ecosystem: Environmental > Aquatic > Deep subsurface >...
CAAATCCCAGAAACGCATGCCTTCACCTAAGAACTCACGATGTCTTTCCAACTTAATATTAGCTGCAGTAGGAGATATTGAAGTTACGCCGGCACGTTCTCTAATTTGATCCAGACAAGATTGTGCAGTAATACCTTCAATAGGTGCAACTCCATCAATAACCATTAACTCAGCAGCATTCAGCAATACTTCAGCATAACGGAAAAGACGTAAGTTATTACCAAAATTCAAATCAACATCTCCTGGAGGAGGGTTATATCCTTTACGGGCAGCATATTTACTCATAAACAATCCTGTGTTCTGGAAACGAGCTGTATATGTTCCATCTTCAAATTTATTGATAGAGCCGGCACGACGAGTATCAGCATCTTCGTAAATTGAATAAGCCTCTGTACGAACAGGTCCAAATCCCCAACCACCTATATATAGTGGTTGACCAGTCAAGCTATTAGGAGAGATAAATGCCGGAAGATTAGTTCCATATCCCTGCCAGCCAGAAGCCCATGTTTTTCCTTCAGGAAGCTGATTACTTTCAAAAACAGACTCATCACAGAATTCACCTGCTTCTAACCAGATTGCAGAAAAATCGCCCAATAATGTATACTTACTACTCTTAATAATTTCAACCATGTCCTTCAACACTTCCGCATATTTTGCCTGATCCTTCTGATACATAACAACACGTGCTTTCAGCATCTGAGCCGCAGCTTTGGTAACTCGTCCGTCATTAGCCTTTGTTGTGCGCATTGGAAGTTTATCACCCTCGATAGCAAAATCAACATCTGCTATAATTTTAGCATAAACTTCATCAGCGGTATACTGCTTAGCCATGTAAGGAGCAGGTAGATCTTCTTCAAAATAAGGTATGTTACCCCAGAATTTCCATAACCAATGAGTGTAATAAGCACGAAGGAAATGAGCTTCAGCTTTATACTGATTAAGATTAGCCTCAGATACACCTTTTGATTTTTCGCAAGCCTGAATAACGTTATTACAACGACTTATGCCACTATAATATATATTCCATAATCCAGATGGAAGCTCAGTTGCTGTAGAAGTAAACTGGGAAAGACGGTATAACTGTCCTTGGTCACCTGCATCACCACCACCTTTATAAATATCATCTGAACGCAAATCAGACATCAAAACAATACTATTGTAATTATTCGCAGCATAACTATCGAATAAAAGAATCTGATAGCAAGAAGCCAGGTTAGACAAAATAGCTCCTTCTGTAGCATCACCTCCTGCCTCTTGAGAAGCTGTGGGAGTAATTGTCAGGAATTCATCGCCGCAAGAAGAGAAACCAATCATTGTGGCCAATGCTATTATAAAACTATATTTTTTCATATTTTCTTATTTTAAAGGTTAAAAGCTTATGTTTGCTCCTACAGAGACAGTTCTTGACTGAGGATAAATACCTTTGTCTACACCAATTGTTGTATAATTTCCTGCAGCAATTTCAGGATCAAAACCATCATAACCGGTAAAGGTCAATAAGTTCTCACCAGAGATGAACAAACGAAGTTTCTGGATAGACACTTTCTTAGTTAGACTACGTGGCAAGGTATAACCTAATTGCATAACTTTCAAACGAATGTATGAGCCATCTTTAATATAAAGATCAGAAGAACGCCAGTTACGGTTAGGATTTACTGCGGTCATACGAGGAATTTTATTCGATGTTCCTTCACCAATCCAACGGTCAAGTATCCATGACGGACGGTTCATTGCAGTAATATCACCACGTTGTGCAAAATCAAAAATATCATTTCCTTGTGATCCCTGGAAGAAAATATTCAAATCAAATCCTTTCCATTCAGCACCAAGCGTAAGACCGAAAGTCCAGTCGGGCATACCTTTACCTATTTTTGTTTTATCAGCATCAGTAATCAATCCATCAGGAATTGCGTTACCGTTTGCATCAAGAGCACCGGCTATATCCTTAAAGATTACATCTCCCGGTTGAGCTTTCTCACCATATTTAGCATTATATTCATCTGCCTGTTGCTGATTTTGAATCAAACCATTGGTTTGGAAACCATAGAAGAAAGGATAAACTTCATTGTTTTTACCTTTTACATAGCTACCAACTCCAGAAGCACCAGCGTCTTCGTAAATTGCTTCACCACTGGCATTACCAAGTTTAATCAGTTTATTCTGTAAATAAGAAGCATTTGCCTGAATGTTGAATGCAAAATCATTCACCTTCAGTTTATAACTTGTTTCGAATTCCAATCCCCAGTTTTCCATATCACCGGCATTAGCAATCGGAGCACCTTTACCTACATACGCAGGAATAGGTTGATCCATCAACATACCGTTTGTTTTCTTCTTGAAATAATCAAAACCAAAAGAAAGTGAGTTATTAAAGAATCTGGATTCAAAACCTAAATCTATCTGTTCTGATTCTTCCCATTTTACATCAGGATTAGATATTTTGGAAGGACTACTACCATATTGCATGGCTGAATTGTCACCTGAACCAAAATAATAGTTTTGTCCGCCATCCATCAAACTTGTATATCTGAACTGGCCGATTCTCTCGTTACCATTCTTACCCCAGCTACCACGTAATTTTAGATTATTGAACCATTCTGGACGATTCTCCATAAACGTTTCATTAGTAACATTCCAACCAACAGAGAAAGAAGGAAAAATACCCCATTTATGACTTGATCCAAAATTTGATGATCCATCACGGCGAACAGTTGCCTGAAACATGTATCGTTCATCAAAATTATAATCAATACGACCAAAGTAAGATGCCAGAGTTAAAGCTGAAAATCCACCAGTTCCACCTGCAACACGTTCCTTTTCTCTATCAGCAATAGCATAATCAATGTTTGCCTTACCTGGATCTGTTTCAAGTAAATTATAATCATCACCGTAAAGTTCACGAACCGTGTATTTCTTGGCCGATTGACCTAGCAATAAAGTAAGATTGTGCTTTCGGGCAAACGTTTTAGTGTATGTAAGCGTGTTTTCTACCTGCCAGGTAAATCCACGATGCATATTTGAGTAAACGGAACTTTGAGTAATATCTTTTCCCTGTGTTGCAAGGAAATAAGGGAATGAATATCCATCGTTACCCCAGAAAGCAAGGTCAACGCCAAAACTAGATTTAAATTTCAATCCGTCAAAAACATTGATTTCTCCCCAGAATGTAGAAACAAACTTATCAGAGTTTCCTGTTCCTAATGTAGGAGAATTAAGCATAGCAACTGGATTGGCTATTTCCTGGAATCCACTTGGAGGAGTAGAAAACACATTCCCGTCTTTATCTTTCACTGCATATGGATGAAGCGCTAATATAGCTTCCGAATCAGTTGCATAAACAGGAACTGTAGGATCAAAAGCTAAAGCACTACCTAGTATTGAGCCATATTCAGAATTCGTTTCTACGCCAGAAGATTTAGCTCTTGAATAGCCTAGATTGATTCCAACTTTTACTTTATTAAGAAATTTACGTTCGTTAGTTTCATAAATATTATATGTGTTATTGGCACGAATACTCCAACGATTGAAGTTTGACTTACCATAATCACCGCCTACAATACCTTCCTGATCAAGATATCCTAAAGATAAGAAATAGGTTACTTTTTCAGTTCCACCATTAATACTTACCTGATGACTTTCTATTGGAGCATCATAGTTAAAAGTTTCATCTTGCCAGTCAGTTCCTTTTCCTGCATTCTTTATCTGCTCTGCAGTATACTTAGGAGAATTGCCGTCATTAATAGCCGCTTCATTCATTACAGTCATGTACTCGGTAGCATTTAATACAGATTTTTTCTTCCATGGGTTTTGCCAACCATAGGAAACATCATAATTAATTGTTGTTTTTCCGCTAAGTCCTGATTTTGTTGTTACAAGAATAACACCATTAGCAGCACGAGCACCATAAATTGCAGCAGAAGCTGCATCCTTCAAAATTTCCACAGACTGAATATCCACTGGATTCAGGTAATCAATACCGCCATCAACCGGCATACCATCTACAATATAGAGTGGGTCACTGTTGTTTACTGTACCAATACCACGGATTCTAACTTTAGAGTCTGAACCCGGTTGTCCGGAACTCTGTGTAATTTGTACACCTGAAACCTTACCTTTCAAAGCATCTTCTACACGTGTAGGAGAAGTGTTTTTAAGATCCTGAGCAGTAACCTTACTAATAGCAGCGGTTACAACACTTTTTTTCTGTACACCATAACCCACTACAACTACTTCTTCAAGTGTTTGTGAGTCTTCTATTAACAAAATACGCAAAGATTTAGCATCGGTTACCACAACTTCTTGTGATTTATAACCTACATACGATACTACTAATGTGCTTCTAGGAGGGACCGAAAGTGTAAATTGCCCATCCAGATCGGTTATAACACCATTTGTGGTACCTTTTACTGCCACATTAACCCCTATCAACGGCGAATTATCTTCCCCCGCCAGGACTACACCTTTAATCTGTATATTCTGTGAAAATACAGTAAGGGTGAAACAAAATAAAAATAGAAATGATAATAACTTTTTCATAAGTATTATAATTAAGATTAACTATTTGAACAATGCAAACATAGTTAACAAGCGTTTAATTTAAATTATTTTCACCTATTCATTATTACGTCAATCAAAAGATATAAATACGTCAACGACTCGTCATTATTTTATAAAACATTGATTATCAAAATTATAAATATACGCACCGGCATTTCGTCATGTATGCTAAATTATAAAAACAGTGTCGGCCCAATAATAAATATGGGCCGACACTGTTGAGGATTAAAATATAATTAAAGTTTATTGGTCAAATAGTCTGTCAGGCTCTCCTCTCTATCCAGATTAAATTTCTTTCTAAGACGATAACGTATGGTTTCCACTCCCCTGAGAGAGATATTTAAAAGAGGTGCAATCTCCTTTGAAGAAAGATTCATTTTAAGGTACGCACACATCATTCGTTCGTTTGCAGAAAGATCGGGATGCTTTTCACTCAAACGCTTCATGAAATTATTATGTATTAAGTCAAACTGTTCCTCAATGCGTTTCAACACCTCATCAGATTGTATATTCGAATCTATCTTACTATTCACTACAAGCAGCATCTGCTTCGACTGCTTGGCTCCCTCTCCTTTTAAAGAAGATATTACTTTGAATAATTCCTGCTTTATTTCAGTAAGCATCTCATTCTTCCTGACGAAATTTATCATCAGATTCGCCATCTCCTGACTCTTATGTTGAAGATCGTACTCCAGCTTTTCTTTTTCAAGCTCCATAATCTGATGTTCTTTCCGGGCATTTTCCTTTTCAAATTCTTTTTCTTTCTGGAGAATCTCTCTGTCTTTTTCAAAAACAGCCTGTTGCTTTTTACGTTTTACCCTTATATCATCCCATCTATAAACGTACCATAAAAAGCCTAGAAGAACAACCAAATAGAAAATATAAGCAATTGAAGACCTATACCATGGAGGTAGTATCACAAACGTGAATTCATCAATGGAAGTTGTTCCATCAGCAAAAACAGCCTCAACTTGAAACGTATGCTCACCTTCATCTAAATTACTATATTCTTTAGTCAATGAAGACGTATAATCCGACCACTCTTTTTGGTCCTTAAACCGATAGCGGAAGCTAACGTCCTCAGCACGTGTAAAAGAAAACAAATCATACTCAAATCGGATGGAACTTCTTTGATACGAAATTTCGGGAATATAATTTTTCCCCTGAAAGTTATCGGAATAAATTAAGCTATCACTAGGATAAGTAAGATACACTGAACGTATATGTACAGAAGTATGATCACTTGGTAAATGTTTTGATGGGGTTTTAAGTAATGCAAAGCCATAGTCATTGGGAATTATTATCTGAGATGCCGAAAGGGGGATGAGCTTTTCAAACCCTTTTACCAATTCAATGGAAGGATGTTCTATAGAATAAAAGTTATCTACTCCTCCTTTCTTATATGTGTCCAGACTTGCAATATTCACTCCGCTGTTACTTAAGCTCAATACATGATTCTCATACTGATAAAGCTTTATATATGATTTTTCACCATTCAGCAAATTATTCATTTCAGAGCAAATCTCCATCTTGTCCTTTGCCTGGTTATATCTATATATGCCCTTTAAAGTAGTAAAATAGATATTACCATTCACTTTGTTTACATATATATTTTTGTTGGAAGGTAATCCTTTTTCCTTTCCGTAAAATTTAGTCTGCGTCAACCTGAAGTTAGATGCGTCAAGTTTAAAGCGAATCAGTCCTTTGTCGTTATTGTGTAACCAGATCACATTATCAGATTCAACTTCAAAATTTTCTGCAGAATCATTCATTCCCTCTAATCTCTTTTTCAGCTTCCATTCGCCTTTCTCCTTTTGCATCAGATAAATACCATCATACATACCTAGCAATACTTTATCAGGATTATTATCCATTATTTTGCAGTTCCAGACTCCAGATATATTCCCAATCCTTTTCATGGATTCCCCGTTTATCAGAAAGATTCCTCTGTCGTGCAAGCAAAAAATATCATTACCCACCCGGCACAAGTCCCACACCTGTCCGCTTGATTGAGATACATGACGAATGTCCAACGCTTTATCATTCAATGACACAGGATAATGGGTATAATAAAGTCCCCGATTAGTTCCAAGATAAAGAAATTTACCGGAAAGGATAGCCGAATATCCTGCACCGTAAGAATATGGATATGAATAGAGATTTGATAAGGGAGAGCTCATGCAGATATAATCAATTCCATTGTCAAGTCCAGCCCAGAGATTTTCGCGGCTATCAAATCCAAGAGAAAGCACGGTATTGTTTTGCAGTCCATTATTCTCATTGAAATACTTCACTTGCAGCGTATTCTTATCAATAAGAATTAGCCCCATGTGTACAGTACCCAACGCAATATAATTCTTTGAAGAGGCTATGGAAAAGATCTCATTCTGCGACATGAAATTTTCTTCTCCGGTAATAAAAGGAGCAAGCATTTTTCCATCCCAATAATACAATCCATTATATGCAGTAGCAATGATTATTCCTTTTTTATGAGGAATTATACCTCGTATTCTTTTTGAATAAAGCTCCTCAGCACCGGGTAAAGGAAAAAAAGTGTTTCCGATAAGAATCTGGACTCCTTTGCTGGTACCAATATACAAAATACCATTTACCAAACTGGAACAATCAATCTTACTATTCGCTGATATAAGCGTATATTTCCCATTAAGGCATTTAAGTACAGCCCCGTCCGCCTGGAAATAAAGAATATTATCATTTTCATGAATTCGCCATATATTACCTATTGAACGTAGCGAAGCCCTCACAGAATCGGACATGCAATGATAAATCAGTTTGCCTCGTTTATCAGGTTCAAAATAACCATACTCATTAATACCTCCCACATATATTTTATTACGGGAACTAGATGGAAAAACAGATCGCACATCCGCACCATTATTTAAAGGGAATACTCCCCAATGACTGCCATCAAATTGCAGCATTCCATTTTTATTAGCAAAGTAGACCCAATTATTGTTATAAGACGCAACATGCCAGGTTTGTGAACCTTTTCCATAAACCTCCTTCTTATAATGGATAATAAAATTATTCCAACTAGCTGAAAGTCTGGTTAAAGGAAATAAGGACAGAATTATGAATAATAGATATCTGTTTATATTTTGTGTTGTCATTTTCATGTATTGGAACTGATTTAAGGCTTATAAACATATTCGATGACACAAATGTACCGATTAGAATTTACATATCAAATTAGTTGCATTGAATTGTTTCCTTACTAATCTCTTTTCTCGGTGAATAAGGCGTTGCCTTATATGTGCTATAATGTAGGATATTCTCTGTTTATAGCAGACTTCGTTCGCATCTCTTTAGCCTATATATTTATTAATGAAAATTTATTATGTTGGGATAATAGGTTGAAAGTTGTCCGGTTATCTTTATGAAACCAGATTCTGCTTTGCTCCATTAAAAAGAAAAGAACCCTTTCTCAAAAGTTTTCACTTCGCGTTTTATGTTGTATCTTTGCACTTTATAGAAAAGAGACAACATACAAAGAAGATGGTTTCAATAGAAGGATTAAAAGTAGAGTTTAATGCAAGAGCGCTTTTCGACGGCGTATCGTATGTGATAAACAAGAAAGACCGCATTGGGCTGGTAGGGAAAAATGGTGCGGGGAAATCGACCATGCTAAAGATATTGGCTGGGTTGCAGGTTCCCACGGCGGGCACGGTTTCCGCCCCGAAGGATGTGACCATCGGATACCTTCCACAGGTGATGATTCTCAGTGATAAGCATACGGTGATGGAGGAAGCTGAACAGGCATTCGGGCATATTTTTGAACTTCAGGCGAGCATTGAACGGATGAATCAGGAGCTGGCGAACAGAACTGATTATGATTCGGAAAGTTATCACAAGCTGATTGACCGGTTTACCCACGAAAATGAACGTTTTCTTATGATGGGTGGTACCAACTTTCGTGCGGAAATTGAACGTACACTCGCGGGATTGGGATTTAGCAGGGATGATTTCTCCCGGCCAACATCGGAATTCAGTGGTGGATGGCGCATGCGTATTGAATTGGCAAAGCTTTTACTCAGACGGCCAGATGTGCTTTTGCTTGATGAACCTACCAACCACCTCGATATTGAGAGTATTCAGTGGCTGGAGAACTTTCTTTCTACCCGTTGCAACGCGGTGGTGCTGGTCTCTCACGACCGTGCTTTTATAGATGCGGTAACTACCCGTACTATTGAAATCAGTTGCGGGAAAATATACGATTATAAGGTTCCTTACTCACGCTTTGTAGAACTCCGGAAAGAACGGAGGGAGCAGCAACAGCGTGCTTATGAGAATCAACAGAAGCAGATTCAGGAAACGGAGGATTTTGTAGAACGTTTCCGTTATAAAGCAACCAAGGCTGTGCAGGTGCAGAGTCGTATCAAGCAACTGGATAAGATTGAACGTCTGGAAGTGGACGATGAAGATAATTCTACGTTGAGGCTTAAGTTTCCACCTGCTGCCCGTTCGGGTAACTATCCCATTATTACAGAAGACTTAAAGAAAGCTTATGGCAATCATGTGGTTTATCATGATGTGAATCTCACCATTAATCGTGGGGAAAAGGTGGCTTTCGTGGGAAAGAACGGTGAAGGGAAGTCTACGCTGGTGAAATGTATCATGGGAGATATTGACTATGAAGGTAAACTAACCATTGGGCATAACGTGCAGATTGGTTACTTTGCGCAGAACCAGGCACAGATGCTGGACGAAAGTCTCACCGTATTCGATACGATAGATTATGTGGCAACGGGAGATATCCGCACAAAGATTCGTGATATACTGGGTGCTTTCATGTTTGGCGGCGAGGCTTCCGACAAGAAAGTAAAGGTGCTTTCCGGTGGAGAACGCACCCGGTTGGCAATGATTAAATTATTGCTTGAACCTGTTAATCTCCTGATACTTGATGAGCCTACCAACCACCTCGATATGCGTACCAAAGATGTGCTCAAAGATGCCATTAATGATTTTGACGGAACGGTAATCATTGTTTCTCACGACCGTGAATTTCTGGATGGATTGGTAACCAAGGTATATGAATTTGGTGGCGGAGTGGTTAAAGAACACCTGGGAGGTATTTATGCCTTTCTGCAAAAGAAGAAGTTGGATAGTCTTAATGATTTGCAACGCAAACCCGAACTCTCAGCTTCTCCAACTACACAGAATAATGAAGAACCTGAAAATACATCCGAGAACAAACTCTCTTATGAAGCACAAAAAGAACTGAATAAGAAACTTCGGAAACTAGAGAAGCAAGTGAATGATTGTGAGAAGGAAATTGAAAAGCTGGAAGATAAAATCTCAGCGGTTGAGCTGAAAATGACTACCCCTGAAGGAGCCTCGGATATGGATCTCTATACAGAACATCAAGGTCTGAAGCAGGAAATGGACCGTGTGGTGGAGGAATGGGAAACTGCTTCCATTGAACTGGAAGAAGCTAAAGGAGAGTGAAAACATTTTCTGAATAATTTTTGTAGAAAATAGCATCCCTTATGTGATTTAATCCGATAAATTTGCGTCTTATGAAACAATAAGAGATCACAATTAAATAATAAAATATGAAGTTGAAGAATTATTTACCGTTAGTTGCATTTTGCCTGATGAGTACAGGATGGAATAGCGAAATGAATGCGCAGTTAACTCCCGGAGTTGACTTTAATAATCTGGATAAGAGCGCTCAACCGGGAACTAGTTTTTACCAATATGCTTGTGGGGGATGGATGAAGAATAACCCGCTGACTGGTGAATATTCACGCTTCGGTTCTTTTGATAAACTGGCCGAAAATAATCGCTCACAATTGAAAGGTTTGATAGAAGGACTTGCAAATGCAAAGAATCAACCGGGAACAGTTGGACAAAAGATTGGCGATCTTTATAATATTGCTATGGATAGTACCAAACTGAACAAAGAAGGTGCGGCTCCTATAAAACCTTATCTGAAGAAAATTGCAGCATTAAAGGGTAAATCGGGTATCTCTTCATTAATGGCCGAAATGCGTCAGATAGGTCTTGATCCATACTTCACCGTTTATGTGAGCGCTGATGATATGAACAGTTCAATGAATATGGTTCATACATACCAAAGCGGAATAAGCATGGGTGAACGTGAGTATTACCTTGAAAATGATGCTAAGACGAAGGAAATCCGCGATAAATACAAACAGCATGTTGTAAAGATGTTCCAGCTAGCCGGATATGACAAAGCTACTGCTCAAAAGGCTATGATCTCGGTTATGGCAATTGAAACCAGATTGGCAAAAGCTGCCCGTACAAAGGTTGAACTGAGAGATCCTCATGCCAACTATAACAAAATGACTGTTGCTGAACTTAAGAAACAATACCCTTCTTTTGGATGGGATGTGTTCTTTACTGATTTTGGATTGAAAGATCTGAAAGAAATCAATGTTGGTCAGCCTGCTTCTATTAAGGAAGTTGTTAATATCATTAATACAGTTCCATTAAAAGACCAGATTGCTTACCTGCAATGGAAAGTGATTGATGCATCTGCATCTTATTTAAGTGATGCAATCTATACTCAGAACTTTGATTTCTACAGCAAGACCATGAATGGCGTGAAAGAAATGAAGCCTCGCTGGAAACGTGCTGTGTCTGTAGTAGATGGTTCTCTGGGTGAAGCTGTTGGTCAAATGTATACAGAAAAGTATTTCCCTGCTGCTGCAAAGGAAAGAATGGTTTCCTTAGTGAAGAACCTTCAGGTATCATTGGGACAACGTATTCAGAACCTGCCTTGGATGAGCAATGACACAAAAGTAAAAGCTCAGGAGAAACTGGCTGCATTTCATGTGAAAATTGGATACCCTGACAAGTGGAGAGACTATTCTGCATTGCAGGTTAAAAATGATTCTTACTGGGCAAATGTAGAACGTGCGAACCGTTTTGAATATGCTTATATGATTAATAAGGCTAACAAACCTGTAGATAAGGATGAATGGCAGATGACTCCACAAACAGTAAATGCTTATTATAACCCTACAACAAACGAAATTTGTTTCCCTGCCGGAATCCTGCAATATCCTTTCTTTGATATGAATGCGGATGATGCTTTCAATTATGGAGCAATAGGCGTGGTTATCGGTCATGAAATGACTCATGGATTCGATGATCAGGGCAGACAATATGATAAAGACGGTAACCTGAAAGATTGGTGGACAGCAGAAGATGGAAAGAACTTTGAGACTCGTGCAGCTGTAATGTCTGACTTCTTTAATAATATCGAGGTTGCACCAGGCGTACATGCTAACGGTAAGTTTACTCTCGGAGAAAATATTGCCGATCATGGTGGTCTTCAAGTTGCTTATCAGGCATTTAAGAATGCTACGGCAAACGCTCCTCTTGAAACAATAAACGGTTTCACCGCGGAACAGCGTTTCTTCTTCTCTTATGCTGGTGTATGGGCAGGAAATATTCGTCCGGAAGCAATTCTGAGTCGCACTAAATCTGATCCTCACTCTTTAGGCAAATGGCGCGTGAATGGAGCTCTTCCTCATATTGGCGCATGGTATGATGCTTTCAACATAACAGCAAAAGATTCTCTGTATCTTCCTGTTGAAAAGAGAGTTTCTATTTGGTAGAAGTAGTTTCGTTTCATAATAGTGTAAGAGGTAAGAGCTGAATTAACGGGCTTTTACCTCTTTTTTCTTTTGAATCTGGTTTTAAAACATTACCTTAGCGCCGCAATATTGAAAGAATGAAAAAGAGGAGACATATCGGTTGGTTTTTATTTCTAGTCAGCATGTTAGTGTTGATTGTACCGGTATTGCCTCATCATCATCATTTTGAGGATGAAATTTGCTTTCGGGGCGATGCTGATTCTTCTACTAAACCTCATCATCAGGCTGAACCGGATTGTGGTGGTTATTGCATTACCAAGCTTCACTTTTCGGTTCAACATCACAATGATGCAAACATACAGCCACATTACTGGCAGGTTGTTACATTATTCTCCAATGCTATTCTGCATTCATTGCTCCCTCCTAAGCTGAATGCATTTGATCTGCTTTTCTTTTATATCGAATCATTTCACGGTGCGGGTGCTTCCCGTTCCATAAGTCTTCGCGCACCTCCCGCATTATGATTTTATAACCAAACTTATTAATGAATAGACTGAATAATATTGTTGCCCGGTATTTGGGATAAAAGTGATATTCAGCTATAAACAAGGAGCTATGTCTTCTTGTTTTCATTATCCTTCATTTATGAGCTTTCAGAATGAGGGAAAGTTATAGATTCTATATTAATTTTATAAAAAGTAGATATTTCATGATAGAACGTATCATACATTTTTCGATAAAGAATAAATTCATTATCGGATTGTTTGTCGTAGCCTTAATTGGCTGGGGTGTGTTCTCCCTGACCCAATTACCCATCGATGCCATACCTGATACTACTAATAACCAGGTGCAGGTTATTTC
>Ga0172378_10004536_pt1 | contig 12999 bp, 12 predicted proteins | sample GrowelOW332metaG_FD_119755 | JGI IMG/M metagenome (GOLD analysis project Ga0172378, IMG submission 119755) | Groundwater microbial communities from an aquifer near a municipal landfill in Southern Ontario, Canada - Pumphouse #3_1 metaG | ecosystem: Environmental > Aquatic > Deep subsurface >...
CTGCAGTCATTCCATAAAGGTTACATCTATTTGATTTTACTAAAATTGGCATTTCTCCAACATATGCTCTTTTTTCATCTTGAAGAACTCCTTTTCTATAAAGTTTAATGTCTAAATATATAGAACCAGAATAAGTAAGATTTCTAAGTCTTGCTTCCATTGGCATTAATCTAAATTTAGCAGTTCTGTCTGCTTCAACAATTTGTGGATTTGTTATTTCAACATTAGATAATGTTACATCAACATTATTGTTTGAACTGATAAATCCATTTTCTTCAACAATATCTGAAACCTTTTCATCAACAAACTGATTAAAAGAATTTATTTGTTGTTGAACAGGACTGTACATATCATAATAAGATTCAACCACTGACCACTTGTCTAAACTTTTCATAATTTTTCACATTTTTTTCTAATTATAATTAAACTTAAATTTTATTTTTTAATAATAAAAAATTATATAGAAATTACTTTTCTATAATAAATTACATCCCCAATTACTTTATTTTTTCTTGTAATTTTAATAACGTCTCCTGGTTTTATTTCTAAATGTGCAATGCCTGGATCTGCTATAAAAATTGCAGGTAATTTTTCTGGGTTTAAATTTTGTTCAGAAATTAATTTTTCTAATTCTTCTGCATAAACAACTTCGTGTTTAGGAATATAAGAATGTTTAATTTCTTCTTTAACTTTTCTTGCTCTTTTCTTAACTTTTCTTTTTTTGCCTTTTCCAGATTCTTCTTCTTCGTCATCATCAGGATAATCAAATTCTGCTTTAATTTCTAAATCGTCACTTGTCTCTTCTGTTTCTTCTGGAACTTTTACTTCAATGTCGTCAATAACATTATAGTCATCTTCTAAACCGTAGTCTGTTTTTATACCTGCCAAGCTTAACACCTTTTAAATAATAATCCTTTCTAAATAATACTATAATCTATGCCGATAGCAAGAACTTAAATTTTACAAATATTTTTATAAAAAACGAATAAATGTGTCTGAAAACGGCTAAGCATAAATATAGCTAAACTAGATAGGAGCATATAATATTTTTTGACGCAAAAGGTTTATAAAGCTTTCTTTTTTCTTCTTTTTGATTGGTTTTGAGTTTCTATGTTTGTAATTTTTTCAAATATTTCTTTTTCTTTATTTGCTAGTTCTTGTATGTTCTTTTCTATTGTTTTTCCTTGTTTAATTAGTTCTTTTTTTAGTTCTTTTTGTTCTTTCTTTATTTCTTTTGCAACTAATTTTCCTTCAACTTTTGTAAAATTAAGAAAATGATATAAACCAAATATTAGTGGTTTTTGTAAAATAATACTTTTTGGAAGATTAATATTGTTTTTATTTGTGTCTTTAATCTTGCTAATAAAACCAATCGTAAATAATCTAAAGACTATTGAAATTATAAAAATTAAAAACAAACCATATTTTTCAACACCATACAACCACAAAACTGGATTAGAAGAAATAATTCCCCCAAGGAGAGTGCCAAGAAGCATAGCAAAAGATTGAAATATTAAAAAGAAAGACATGTGGCGAATCATATCAAATTTAATGTTTTGATAAAAGTAACCATATATTCCAAGAGTAAGCCCAGCCATTAATGCTCCGTCTAATAGGTTTAAAGAAAATAATAACCAAACATTGTTGTTAAATAAGATAACTAAAAACGGATAAATTGGTAAAAATAAAATAATTGCTTTAAGTACTTTAGTTGAACCATACTTATCACATATTTTCCCCCAATAATAAAAACTAAAAACTAATCCCAATATTGAACCAATTTCTAAAAAGACATATTGCTTATAACTAAATTTTAAAATTTCTAAAAAATAATATCTATAAAAAGGAGTAGAAATATACATGCTAAAATAAATCAAAGAAACAATAATTAAAAAATATAAAAATTGTTTATTATTAAGTACAACTTCTTTAAATGCACTAAATGTTGGTTTTGACATCTTTTTTGAAATCAAACACAAATCTTTATTATTTTCTGTTTGACTCATTTTTCTCATAACTAAATATGAACCAAATCTAAAAATCCCTGCAATTATAAAAATAATTGTAAATCCTAAAATTATATTTCTTTCAATTAAATCAAAAATAACTCCTGCAAACAATAAAGGGAAGATTGAAATGACATTAAGAACAATTTGTTTTCTAGAATTATATTCTACAATTTTTGAAGCATTAAAAACTTTACCAATCCATTCTCTATAGACTGCAAAAGGCAATTGTTCCATAATGATTATTAAACAATGAAAAATAATTACTATCCAAACAACAAAATGATTATCAAAAAAATAACCAACAAGTGCAAGAGGTATCCAAAAGATTGCTTGAAGTAGAGTGAAAAATAAAATAAAATGTTTTTCTGATTTAAAATATTTTAAAAGATCATAAGAAAATAACACAAAAAAAGAAGACACAAAAATTGGAAGAGTAGTTAAAAGACCAATCTCTAAAGTGCTTGCTTTAAGATTAATAAGATAAGGAACTAGAAAAACAACTCCAATGTAATACATTATAGCCCAGGTTATTCCTTCCCAGATATAATATTTAAGATCTGATTTTTGTTGTTTAGGGTTTTGTTTAAAATGCATATTTTTTCTTTCTTTTAAATTATATATTTATGAAAGAGAAATATGTTTTTAAAGCTTGTTTAATTTAAAAAAACAATAAATATTCAATCGCGAGAGTAGCTAGTGCTACAAACAAAGTAATTATTGTAACTATAAATCCATATTTTACAAAATCAAAAAAAGACAGTTCAAAGTCTTTACTTTTCAATATTCCAAGCCACATAATTCCAGCTAAAGCGCCAATTGGTGTGATGTTTGCTCCAAGATTAGAACCAACAACTACCGCTAAAGAAACGAAGAATTGTAAAGTTCCAGATAAAGGAGAAATAATTGAAACAAAAGCAACACTCATTGGAATGTTATTTATAATATTTGCAGAAATTGCAGAACTATAACCATACACAAATATATTTAAAATAATATTTTCTCCAATTAAACTTTTAATAAACAACCCAATACATTCTGTAATCCCATAAATATTTAAAGCATAAACTGTAATAAACAAAGACAAAACAAAAGGAATAACGCCCCACGGTATTTTTTTAAGGGTGTAAGAGGTGGTGGTTTCTTGTAAATGAGTGTCCAAGTTTTCAGATATTTGCTCTTTACTTTTTTGTTTTTTGATTATGACTTTAATTAAATCTCTAACAACAATAAACAATAAAAGAACGCCTGCAAAAATTAGAGAAATAAACCAAACACTAATGCCTAGTCGTGGTGCAATTGCTAATAAACAAATACAAGCAATTAAAGAAACTATTCCAATAACAGCTCCAAACTTGTCTTTAATTGAATCTAAAGGATTTCCGAGATCTACAATTTTTATTTCTTTATTTATTTCTTTTTTAAATATTAAATATAACAATATAAAATTTGTAATTCCTGCTAAAAGGGTAGGGAAAAACATCCATTTTAGATAGTTATCAAAGCTTATGTTAAATGCTGTTGCTATTAAAATGTTTGTTGGATTTCCAATATAAAGCATCATACTCCATGTATTTGCTGCAAAAAACTCTGCAATCAAAAAAGGAAACGGATTAATTTTTGCGTTCTTGGAAAAATAATAAATAAATGGAGTAAATGTTAGAATTATAATGTCATTAGAAGTAAAAATTGTAAGGATTGAAACAGTAACATAAAGTGCAATAAATAATTTAGTTCCACTTTTTCCTGCAACCTTTAGTGCTAATTTTGCACAATATTCAAAAAAACCAGTAATGTCTAGAAATATGCTAATAAATACCATAGATAAAAAAAGAACTAAAATACCAAGCGGTTGTAATTGTGCTGTTCCTTTAAGTCCATTTTGTAAATCTGCATAGTTTAAAAATTTAAAAAGAACAATCAAAATTGGTGCAAGCATCGCTCCAAAAAAATAACTTTCAATCTTATATTCTTTTTTTGCGATTTTAAAAGTAAAATTCGGTTTTCTTAAAACAAGATAAATGGTTAGACCAGTACTTATTAAAAAAATTAATAATAACAAGAAATTATTAACCATTGTTTATCTTTTTTAAAAAATATGCTCGGAACGGGATTCGGACCCGTGTTATTAGCGTGAGAGGCTAATGTGCTTGACCGGGCTACACTATCCGAGCAAATCATATATAATTAAATACCTAAATATTTAAAAATGGAGTAATTATTCTATACTCCAAAATTTTGTTGTATTGTTTATTTTAATTAATATATCAAATATCAAAACAAATAAAAAACCAATAACGATTGTAAAAATCCACTCTTTTGTATGAAGTCCCGTTAGACTAAAGATTATATTAAGTGGAGTATACATCACAATGATTGCTGAAATTAAAGAAAAAATTGAAGCATAAAATAAATATTTATTTGTAAGTAATGATCTGGAAAATACGCCTTTTCTAAAAGATCTAAATGAAAACCCTCCAAATAGCTCAAGCATGATTAGTGTTAAAAATGCAGCTGAAGTCGCATGAAGTGCACTGTATCCAAATACATTAAATGATAAATAAAACATTCCAAGAACAAACACGGTTCTTAAAACTCCTGCAAATAATATTAAGTAAATTAAGTTTTTACTTAAAATTTCTCTTTTTCTTGGCCTCTCATGCATTATGTCAGGAGAAGATGGATTAAAGCTTAAAGCGATAGCAGCAAAGTCGTCTGTGATGATGTTTATAAACAATATCTGTAAAGGTATAAGAATTGGAATAGGCCACCCTAGTTTTACTGCAAGTAAAATGCCAAAGAAAATAACTAAAAGTTCAGAAAGATTACAAGACAGTTGAAAAGACATAAATTTTCTTATGTTTGAAAATATAGTTCTTCCTTCTTTAACTGCATAAACAATTGTTGCAAAATTATCGTCTTTTAAAGTTAGATCCGCAACAGAACGAGAAACGTCTGTTCCTGCTTTTCCCATAGCCACACCAACATGTGCTTCTTTAAGAGCAGGGGCATCATTAACTCCGTCTCCCGTCATTGTTACTATTTCTCCATTTTCTTTTAAAGCTTTAACAATTCTTAACTTATGTTCAGGTCTTACTCTTGCAAACACAGTAACGTCTTCAATAATTCTTGTAAGTTCTTCGTCTGAAAGTTGATCAATTTCAAAACCATCAAGTATTTTCCCTTTATCTAAACCAATTTCTTTAGCAATCGCTATTGCTGTTTCTTTATTGTCTCCAGTTATCATCTTTACTTTTATTCCTGCTTTTTTACATTGTAAGATTGTTTCTTTTACTTCTTCTCTTGGTGGGTCTTCCATCCCTACAAAACCAATAAATATAAAGTCATTTTCTAAATCGGAAAGATAGTTTTCCTTATAGGCAAACGCTAGAGTCCTTAATGCTCTTTTTGCCATTATTTGATTTTGTTCTAAGATTTTTACTTTTTCTTTATTTGTTATTTTATGTATTTTTCCATTTCTTAAAATGTGTGTTGATTTGTTTAATATTATTTCTAAAGCTCCTTTGATATATGTTTTTTTTCCAGTCCTTTCTTTAACTAACACACTCATCATTTTATTTTCTGAAGAAAATGGAAGTTCTTCTTCTCTAACAAAATTATAATCTTCTTTAAAGATTCTAGCTTTAGAAGATAAAACTAAAAGTGCAGCTTCAGTTGGGCTTCCTAATATCTTATATCCTGATTGATTTGGAACTTCTTGAATAAATGAATCGTTACAGATGACTGCGGATTTTAAAAGAAATTGTAAGTCTTCTTCTTTTGAAATATCAACAATTTTATTATCTTTTAGAAATGCACCTTTGCTTTCAAAACCAACGCCAGTGATATCATAAACTGAATCATTTAAGAATATTTTTCTTACAGTCATTTCGCTTTTTGTAATTGTTCCTGTTTTGTCTGAACAAATTACTGTTGTCTCTCCTAAGGTTTCAATAATTGACATTCTGTTAACAACTGCGTTTTTATTTGCCATCCTGTAAGCTCCAGAAGATAAAGTTGTTATTAAAACAACAGGTAGTCCTTCAGGAAACACAGAAACTGAGATTGCTATGATTAATATTAAGACATCAACAATAACGTCTTTTGTTATTATTGGGGCTTTAAATAAAACTAAAAGTCCAGTTATTACTGCGGCTGCTAGTCCAATCATTGCTAAGAATTTTGTAATTTTGTTTATTTTCTTTTGTAAAGGTAGTTCTTTTTCTGTTCCGGAGATTAATTTAGCAATCTTTCCAAATTTAGTATTCATTCCTGTATGTAAAACTTTAATTGTACTTTTTCCAAGAACAACAAAAGAGCCCATAAACACAAGATTTTCATCAAGATAATCTTTTGCATCTTTTAAGGGAACTACTTTTTTTACTTCCTTTGATTCTCCAGTTAATATTGATTCGTTTATTAGTATGTTTCTTTGATCTAAAAGATATCCGTCAGCAGGAACCCTTTCTCCTGTTCTTAAGATTAATATATCTCCTGGAACAATCTCTGACGACAATATTTCTTGCTCTTTTGAGTCTCTTATGACAAGAGATGTTTGGGTTATCATCTTTTTAAGAGCAGCAACTGCTTTTTCTGCTTTATACTCTTGAATGAACCCTAAACCAACAACAAAAACAACAACCACGATAATAGTATAAGCTGTTGTTGATTTCCCAACCAAGAAAGAAAGAATAATTGCACAAATTAAAAGATAAACCATAAAGTTACTTTTTACTTGTCTATATAAAACATCAAGCCAAGTAACTTTATTGACATCAACAATTTCATTATAACCATATTTTTGTAAATTATCTTTAGCTTCTTTTGTTGTTAGTCCTGTATAGCTCATAAAATTATTCTTTTCTCCATAAATAGATAATAAAATAGAAGAAGAAAAAGTATTTAAAGGTTATTAAAAAAAACTAATGCCTCGAGGCGGATTCGGACCGCCGATCTCCAGATTATGAGTCTGGCATTCTAACCGCTAAACTACCGAGGCGTAAAAACTAAAAAATAAGTATTTTCTTATTATATGATTTAAGTATAAAAATATATATAAATCATTTGATTTTATTCTTTGATTACTATTATTCTTTGATTGCTACAATCCTATATATCTCTGAATCTCTTAAATGCAAAGTGTAAAGACTTCTAAATTCTAGAGGCATCTTGCTTATATCTATTCTTTCTTCTTTTATATATAAAAATTTACTTTTATTTATTGCAGCCTTAAGATTAAAACCAAAATATGCATTTACTCTTCTATCATCTATAAAATAGTAGGCAATAAACTTTCCTTTCGGTTTTAATTTGCTATAAATTAAATTTATAATCTCTTGAGTGTATCTTTCTGAACCGGTATATGTATTTACTGCATTTACAACATAGGCTTTTTCTGCTGTTTTTTTAAGATTTCTAGTGTTTACTCTTTGATCATAATAACCAACAGCAAAGTCGCTTGTAATTATATCTAAATGATTGTCTGGAAATTGTTGTAAACCTTTTACAAAATCGTGTTGCAATTGTACTAAATTTTTAGGTTTATCTAAAGCTAATCTTGCTTTTCTTAAAGGAAGTATTTTTTTGTCTTCTCTAACACTTGGATGATGAATTCTAGAATTAGTTATCTTCTTTAAATCAATTCCATAAAATTCAAAATCAGGAAATCGTCCAGCTAGTGTCTTTGAACGATAGGCTTTATCTTCACCAACGTTACCTAAATGAACAACTCTTCTTTTTGGTCTAGAAGAAAGTGGAGGCATAACTTTACTCTTTTTTTATTTGTTTTGTCTCATCTTAATAGTAATTTCATCTTTATCGTTAATCACAAAAAAAGTTTCAGTTAGTCCTAAAAAAACACCAGTTTCTAAAACTCCTGGAATATTTCTTACAGAGTATTCAAATTCATCTAAACTGATGTTTTTATCAATTGTTATTCTTGCTAGATAGTGACCTGTTTCAGTCTTAACAAAATTATCATCTGTATCTTTAACAACTCTAGCTAGTCCATAACTTTGAAGATTTAATATTGTTCTCTCCCAAGCAAAAGAACTAATCTCAATATAAGCATCTTTGTCTATTTTTTCTACAAATTCATAATTGTTAACAACAACTATTAAATTTAAAGCAGATTGAGCAATCATCTTATCTCTAATAAATGATTTTGTATTACTTTTTACAAAATTATTAAAACTATCTGCTTGACTACAAAATTCAATAGAAACATCAATTTCTTTATCACTAAGAGAAATAACAGTTTGTCCTAAACTATGCAGTTGATTTGCTTGTCTTGCTGTTGTTGCTACAAAGAATACTTTTTTTTTAGTAACTAATATTCTTTTTATAAACTCATCAATAAATTCTAAATCATACTCAGATGTTCCAACAGCTACTATTGCTTCATTTTTTATAAACTTTTCAAAAGCTTCTACAATTTTTGAAATATTCATTTTTAATTCTCTTTTTTTGTTTTATATATATAAAACACTATAGCCCTTTATATATTTTTCTTTTCAGATAATATTTAAGACAGATGATGATAATGAACACCTGCTGAAATTAATGATGACAAAATGGGCGGGCTGATGTCTTATTTCTTACTTTTTCGTTTAAATTTTGTTATAGGGTAAGAACTTTCTTTATTTTCAATTTTTTCTTTCTTTGGCTTACAAATTACTTTTGGTTCTTTTATAATTACTTCTTTTCTTTCTTCTTTAACAATTTCTTTTATTCTGTTTTGTTCTAAATGACTTATTCTTTTATTTAAAACATCTAGTTTTGAAGAAATGACTTCTGTGTTTGCAGAACCAATAGGTAATCTCTGTCTATTCATCTTTCTTTCTAAAAATATTAAAAGTATATTGCCTATAGCAAAGATTGCTATTGCAACTAACAACGCAATTGTTAATGTTTCCATGTTTTTTAATCTCCTTTTTTTATTTTTTTTTGCTTTAATAAAATCATTTCATAATACTCTGCTAGAACACTAATTTCAGTAAATATTATATGCTCTGAAAATATAAAATTGTCTTTTTTAAAATCCAAAGATTCTATTTTTCTTAAATGTTTAGATTTGTTTAAAATATATTTTTCCGCTTTTTTCTTATCTCCATTAAACTTATCCAAAAAATATTCCCAAAGTTCTTTATATCCCGAATCCACCGTACATTTACATAATGCAATTCTATTAATTACATCAACAACTTTTTTGTCTATAAGACCTTGTTTAATTAAATTTTTATGCAATTCTGGAGCCCATTTTAGAAATCTATATTTTAAATCCATTGTTTCTGGAAAAGTCAATAACGGGTGTCTTTTTATTTGTTTCTCTACATTCAAATTTAAAGAATTAAATTGCTTATTTAAAGGTAACCTTTTTGCTGGTCTTTTCTTTCCTTGAGGAACTAATTTTGTGGATTTAAGTGCAGGCATTATTTTCTCCTTTAAATTAAACAATAAATATTCTTCTTCTTCTCTATTATTAATCCTTCTTCTTTTATGAATTCTATTGAAATTCTTAATAATTCTATTTCATAATTTAATTTCTCAGATAATTCTTCAATACTAAAATTCTTTTGAAAATTTGAACTTAAAATACGCTCTCTTGTCTTCTCATAGAGTTTTACATCAATAACATAAAAACTGCCTTCAAATGATTTCATTCCTTTGATTTCATTATTTTTAAATTTAATATAGAACTCTTTAGAGAACTTATCGGCTGCAGATTGTGTCTTAATAATAACATATTTCTTTTTTATAAACTCTTTAATTATTAAATCAGCATTCTCTTCTGTTGTATTTCCTAAAACTTTTGCTTTTGTTTCTTGAATGGATTTGTTTTCAGAGACTGATTTATTTTCAACAGCTACAAGGTTATATTTTTCATTAACCACATAAATTGCTTTTTTATATTTCTCTGATTGTTTGAAAGTAATTATCTCTTTATCTTTTAACATTTCTTTAAAGATCTCTAAGTCTTCCTTCTTTAAAAGATCTTCAAAATTACCCTCAACTCTTTCTTTAAAGGAAAGGTCTTTGTCTTGAAGGATAGATATTATTTTCTTCTTAATAAGTTCTTTTGAGGGGGATGGGTGTTTTACTAAAGGGGGTGTTGTGGCTACAGTTTGTCCAAGAAATGGTGTGTTTTTGTCTTTATTTAAAAAGACAACAACATCTTCATTAATTATTTTAATTTCTAATTCTTTACCTGTATAGTTATCTAAATAATCAGATTCATTTTTATTATTAAAATTTAAAAAATAAGTATTATTTTTCTTAATTATTTTCATAAGCTTTTAATCTCCCTCTTAATAATATATTAAAACTAAAGATTATAAAAACCTATTTTTTAAGAAAATTTAAGAATATTTCACAAAATTATTTCAATTTAATTAAATAGTCATCAATTTCTTCAAAAGAAACTGCACAGCCGTTAAATTTTAGAGCATACAGAGCAGATTTAAGATATTCTTTGTCAATAATAACATCCTTTAACAATCCTCTCTCATAAGCAAAAGACAATAAATCAACAGACCTAATAACAGAAACTTCTCCAATCATTGTCTTAAACTTAAGGTGCTTTTCAGCATTAAATTCAATATTTTGATTATGATGTTTCCTTTTTAAAATCTCTAGAAGAGCATCAGGGTCTTCAATTAACATTCTAGTTGTTCTTTCTTCAATAGCAAGACAGTTTGCATTTGTTAAAGCCAATAACGCCAAACATTCTGCTTCTCCAAAATCAACAATGTGAAGTGGTCTTCCACTTATATAAAAGATATTATTTGTTAGATTTAATATTTCTTTAGTCTTATCGTCTAAAGCTTTATCGCTTTTATAAATATCAAAAACAAAGTCATTCAATTGATCGTTTATTCTTAATGAGCTTAGCTTAAATCTCATATTGTTTCTTACTCTATCAATACATTCGTATTTTACTCCTGTAGTAATTACAAATTCTCCAATCTTTTCTTTTATTTCAGAAAAAACAGGCAATAGGCAAGTTTGTGAAAAACCAATTAAAACTCCTGTGTCAAATACAATTTTCATTTTTAAATTACTCCGGTATATTTTCTTTTAAGAAATTAACTCTCTCTTTTATTGTTCTATTTCTTAAATCTTCATCAGACATCTTTGTTTGTCCAATAAGTTCCATAACGTGATCTTTATCTGCAGATAAAAGATTTGTTGCTTGAGAGATAGACAACCCATAAGCATAAGCACTAGATGCTAATTTATTTCTAGCATTAAAGACAATATCGTGTATAAAGTGACCAAGTAATTGATCTGTTTTTTCTATAGCGTTTTCTATTTCTTTAATCTTAGTATCATATTCAGTTTTATCTTCTTTCTTACTAAACTCAATTGCTTTTTGTAAATCTAAAATCATCTTTTCTCTAAATGGTTTCCAATTAGGACTATTAAAAATGTGTTTCTTAGATAATAATTTTCTAAAAGAATATGCAATTAATGAAAGTTCAATAATGTCTTTTCTAAAACTAATTATTCCTTCTTCTAAAAGCTTTTCATCAATTCTGTGTAGTTTTTCTAGATCATTATTTCTAAATAAATCTAAAATAGTAGTTAATATCTTATCTAGATTTTTAAAATCTAAAATTGAAATAAAAGGGTCTATTCTGTTTTGTTTAGGGTTTTTTTGAAAAGTTTGTGGCTGTCCGCCTTTTAAATTAGTAAATTTATTAAATCTCTGTTTATTACTATCATTCCATTGATGATTAAACCCAGATTTAGGTGCTGTTCTTCTAGCGTTAATAAAAGAAACATTGTCTCCTTGTTCTCTTGAGTTATGCTTTACTTTGTGTTTTCCTGAACTATTTCTTCTACTCATTAAATAAAACTTCCTTGTTATTTATTATTTTTCATATATATATAAATCAAATATATTTAAATACCTTTATTTTATATATTATATAGCATTTAAAAAATAAAAAGGAAAAATTATGGGTTTATATAATGAAAAAATAGAGGGATTAGGAAAAATTAAAAAAGATAAATTGTACATGCTAATAGGTGCTGGTGCATTTATTACAATCATTTTAATATTACTTTTAATATTTGCTGTTGATTGGTCAAATATTACAGATGGATTTAAAGGAAGTAATCTTTCTTTAAAATTTAGTAAAAATCCATATACTTTAAATAAAGACACAGACTTAAAAATTCTAACAACAATAAAAAACAATAGCGAAATTGATTCTGAAAATGCAAGCATAACAATTGTGCCTGTTGAAAATATATTCTATATAACTTGTGAAAATTCAGAAACTGGAAATAATAAAGTAGTTATTCCAATAATTGCAAAAGACACGACTAGAACAATAAATTGTGATGTTAAAGTTTCTCCAGATATTACTACTTCAGAAATACTTGCAGGAACTTATAGCTTTGATGTTGTCTACAGTTTAAATTCTGAAAATTTTAAAAAGAGAACAAAATTAACTATAAAGAAATAATTGTGATAAAACATGTTAAATAACTTCGTAAAAGGATTAAAGGTATTTTTAAATAAAAAAATAATATTTATCTCATTATTATTTATAATAACAATATTTTGTTTTAATTATATCTCAAACACAATAGCAGAAAGCTTGGTTGTTGGTGTAAATTTACAACAATATCCTTCTTTTCTTATAAACTATTATGGTTTAGATCTATTATGGCTATTACTAGGAGTAATTGCTTTAATGTTTATTGGAAATTATGCAACTTATTTAATTTCTCATTTAATAAACAATTCTAAAAAAGATATATTTAAAGAAAATTCAGCAACTATCTTAGCAAATGGAATATTCGATGTAATCATTCCATGTCTGCTATTTACTATTTTGATGCTTTGTTTTAACGTATACAGCCTGGGTTTCTTGTGGACTCTAGCGTTTTATGCAGCGTACATATTGATATTATTAGTCTCTTCAAACATCCCTCTTTTAATATTGCTTAGAAAAAAACCTGTGGATATTATTGGCTCTTTAAA
>Ga0172378_10004537_pt1 | contig 12999 bp, 9 predicted proteins | sample GrowelOW332metaG_FD_119755 | JGI IMG/M metagenome (GOLD analysis project Ga0172378, IMG submission 119755) | Groundwater microbial communities from an aquifer near a municipal landfill in Southern Ontario, Canada - Pumphouse #3_1 metaG | ecosystem: Environmental > Aquatic > Deep subsurface >...
AGCAGATTGAAAAGTTAAATGATGAATATACAAAGATTTATGCTAATGCCGTAGACAAAAATATTACAAATCCGGTAGGTGTTTATCTCTTTAAACAGACTTATTACGAGAATTCGGCTGAGAAAAACGACTCTTTACTGGCTATGATTCCCACTAATTATCAGAACGATGAGACGATAGTCAAAATAAAAGCAACAGTTAAGGGACAAAAAGAAACTGAAGTGGGCAAGCCTTACAAAGATTTCGAAATGCAGACACCCGAAGGAAAAACTATTAAGCTATCTGATTTCGTGGGCAAAGGTAAAGTGGTACTGATTGATTTCTGGGCAAGTTGGTGCGGTCCATGCCGCCAGGAAATGCCGAATATGGTAGCTGTCTACGCCAAATATAAAGGCCCGAAATTTGAAATCGTCGGTGTATCTCTGGACAAGGATGCCAAATCGTGGAAAGCGGCACTCGGTAATTTAAAGATGACCTGGCCCCAAATGTCTGACTTGAACTATTGGGACAATAAGGGTGCAAAATTGTACTCCATCGCTTCTATACCTCAAACAATTCTTATTGATACGAAAGGTATGATTATCGCGCGTGGACTCCGCGGCGAAGAACTTCAAGCCAAACTATCTGAGATCTTAAAATGATTTTTTTAAAATTATTAATAAATAATTCTGCCCCTACAATCTTTGATGATTTGTAGGGGCAGATTTTATATTATCGCTATATAATCGGATTAATTAAACCAACGCACATAGCAGAAATCCTGACGATGAGGAAGATCTGAATTCTGAGGAAACATTCTATAAGCAACCTTGAAACATCCGGAATTGGATAAACTGTTTGTGGACTCAAAGGTATACAATTCTCCTTCATGCTTAACAACCTCAAACGGTTTAACAGCATAAATCTTTTGATGCCCTTCCGAGTCTGTTGAAATAATAACCTGCTCAACGCCGATGGCATTATCCAAACCTTTTTCATCTACAACAATAGTTGTCTTGATTTCTTCGCCACTCTCTATTATACCGTCCTTGAATTGCTCTTCTTGCTTGCAGGAAATGACCTCAAGAGAATCCCATTTTGAAACGACTTCTTCTTTCCATGCCGCTATCTCTTTTGCTTTCTTGTTGTCACCGGCCGAAAGTATTTTGAAACGATTGGCTTCTTTGGTATAAAATTTTGAATAATAATCATCCAACTGACGCTTCATCGTATAATTGGGGGCTATCTGAGCTATGGAATTTTTGATGACTTTAACCCAGCCTTCGGAATAACCGTCTTTATTAAAATCGTAATATAACGGTACGATATTCGTCTCGAGGATACTATAAATCGTTGTAGCATCAAGTTGATCCTGATGTTCTTGGTTCTCATAAGTGCGAACATTTGTCAACGACCAACCGGCTCCTTCACGATAGCCTTCATACCACCATCCGTCAAGTACGGAAAAATTGACCACACCGTTCATCAAAGCTTTTTCTCCTGATGTTCCCGATGCTTCCAACGGACGCGTCGGCGTATTCAACCAGATGTCAACACCGGAAATTAATCGACGGGCCAACTGCATATCGTAATTCTCGAGGAAGATAATCTTACCCAAAAATTCCGGACGGCGTGATATTTCAACAATATGCTTAATCAAGCCCTGACCGGCACCATCGTTAGGATGAGCTTTACCAGTATAAAGGAATTGAACCGGATGTTCCGGATCATTTACGATCTTTGACAACCTATCCAAATCGGTAAATAACAAATGTGCTCGTTTATAGGTTGCGAAACGACGACCGAAGCCTATTAACAGGGCATTCGGATTAATCTTATCCAATAATGAAACAATTCTTGAAGGATCTCCCTGATTCTTTAACCAATCTTCCTTGAACTGCCTGCGTATATAATCGACCAATTTGTGTTTCAACAATACACGTGTTTCCCAAATCTCTTGATCGGGCACTTTATAAATGGATTCCCATATTTTAGGATTGGATTGATCATACAAGAAATTCTCATCAAAGTATTTAGCATACAGCCGTTTCCATTCTGTTGCACACCAAGTAGGAAAATGCACACCATTAGTAACATATCCTACGTGATTCTCTTCGGGGAAATAACCTTTCCATATTGAAGAAAACATCTGCTGGGATACCCTCTTATGAACCAAACTGACACCATTAACTTCTTCGGAGGTATTGCAGGCAAAAACAGACATGCAAAAACGCTCACCTTTATCACCGGGATTGTTACGCCCCATATCCATTAAATCATCCCAAGTAATACCCATCTTCTCGGGATAAACGCCCATGTATTTTCCAAACAAACCTTCGTCAAAATAGTCATGTCCGGCAGGAACGGGAGTATGAACGGTATATAAGGAGGATGCTCTAACGAGCTCTATGGCTTGATTAAAAGCTAATCCGGTAGATACATACTCACAGATTCGCTGAATATTAATTAAAGTAGCATGACCTTCATTGCAATGATAAACATCTTTCTTGATACCCAATTTTCTTAACATAAGAATACCGCCGATACCGAGCAAAATTTCTTGCTTCAAGCGATTCTCCCAATCTCCACCATATAGTTTATAAGTGATAGGACGGTCGAATTCGCTGTTTTTATCATTATCCGTATCAAGTAAATATAAGGATACACGACCAACATTTACACGCCAGACATTGGCATACACAAAATAATTAATATATGGTACGGCAATAACCATCGGCGTTCCATCCTTATCCATCACTCTGTCGATAGGTAATTGTGAGAAATTTTGTGATTCGTAATTTGCAATCTGCTGACCATCCATCGACAACGTCTGGTTAAAATAGCCATAGCGATATAAAAGGCCAACGGCACAAAGGTCAACATTGCTATCCGAAGCTTCTTTCAAATAGTCGCCTGCCAACACACCCAAACCTCCGGAATATATTTTCAAGATATGATTTAATCCGTATTCCATACTGAAATATGCTACAGAAGGACGTTTGTCATCAGGTTTAACATCCATGTAGTTTCTGAACTTCTCATATAAATTATTCATCCTCTTGATGATCACTTTATCATGAGCAACTTCTTCCAATCTCTCATAACTCAGACTTTCTAAGAACAGCACGGGATTATGATCGGATTCCTTCCAGAGTTTTTTATCAAGTTCACGAAATAGTTCTGTGGCCTCGTAATTCCAACACCACCACATATTTCGAGATATCTCTGAAAGTTTTTTCAGTTCATCGGGAATTCGCGATTTTACTGTAATATCCTTCCAAGCGGGAGCATTTACATTACTAATTTTAATTTTCATATCCATATCCAAAAAATTTACAGATTATACCATTGAAATTCTTCTAACTTATCAAACGCTTTTCTGCTTTGCGCAAAGCAAAGTCATAAGCTTCATCGTAATACTGAATAAAATGTTTCCATAAAGCGTGTTCGGCTATATCAGCCGCATGCTGACGGATAATCGCCATTTCTTCCTCCGAACGTTCGGAAACATATAAAATCGTATCTTTAACTCCATCGGCCACTTCGGAGTAATTGTAATCGGAACGGTGTAAAACTTGTACTCCATCATCTATGCCACTCTTATCATTCATATTATTCTTAACCCACAATCCAAAACCGGACAAATCGGTCGTTATGGTAGGTATATGGAACGCTAGACTTTCAAGTGGGGTATAACCCCATGGCTCATAATAGGATGGATAAGCGGTTATATCTTCGCCGATCAATATATCATAATATTCTTTGTTGAATATTCCATCGCTGCTGTTCATATAACACGGAACAAAGATTGTTTTCACTTTATCTTCGGGGCGATTATTCATGCCTAAAGATTTCATCATGTCAAGTACTCTATCCTGATCGGCATTGTGCAACCAATGCGTGATGAAAGGATCTTTGAGCGGAGTAGTAAAATTATCCCGACTCTTCAAACGTTCCATCAAATCAGACCGGGCATCACCTACATATCCGGGTACATTAACATAGGCTAATATATTTCGATGAAGACCTTTGTCATGATTCAAGCGGTTCAAGGCATCTATAAAAATATCTATTCCTTTATTCTTAAATTCATATCTTCCGCTCGTACAAACAATTAATGTATCATCGCCAAAATCCATTCCGAGCAAACGACCGGCTACTTTCAATAAAAGCGAACGCGCACGCTTACGCTTTCCTGCAAACAACTTGCCATTGGGTACAAAATCATCTTCGAAACCATTCATCAAAACGACATCGGCGGGCTTATCCAAAAGCTCTTTGCACTCATTATTGGTTATGTCACTCACCGTTGTGAAACAATCCACATGATGAGCTGTTTGCTTTTCAATAGAATGTTTTGACTGCATATTCAATTCTTCAGCCATCTGGTCACCATTATAGGCAAAAAGATAATCATAAAGGGGTTTGTTATTGCCTGCAATAGAACGTCCGATTGATGTGGCATGGGTGGTGAAAATCGTTGCAATCTCGGGTACCACAGACTGCACATAAAGAGCTCCCAACCCTGTCATCCATTCGTGTGCCTGAAAGATAACCTTATCTTTCGGCGTAAGATTAAAACGATAATAACTTTCAACAACTTTTCCGGCAGCATAAGAGAACATGGAAGCTTCGTCGTAATCACCATATGCATGGAGGGAATCTATCTGATAAAGATTCCACATGCTTGTATATATATCGTTTTTTATCTTGAAAAAAGGTTGAAAATCAACCAAGATAACTATAGGATTGCCAGGTATCTTCCATCGACCTATACGGACAGAAAGATGTTCCTCTTTCAAGGCATGCTCTTTCCATGCTACACATAAGTTATCCGACTCTTCGAAATACGGATTTTCCTTGTCTTTCCAAACATCGGGACCTATAAAAATCAAATCATCAAAGAACCGCTTATGCAAAGTATTGGCGCGGGTTGATAATACTGTATAAATTCCACCAACCTTGTTGCATACTTCCCAGCTCGCTTCAAAAACGAAATCCGGAACAATAAAATCTTTTACCATATAAAAGCCACAATAAATTTCTTTAATAAAACAAAAGTAAGAATTAATTTCTTATTAAAGATTCTTTTTCATACTAAATATAAAAAAAAGCTACGCAAACCGTTGAATTAAAATAAATCATCCCTATATAGCTTACTTTGCTATATAGGGATAATAAAAAAATACTTACTCAATATTTATGCGACTGCTGTTCCTATCATAAATACGGTAGCCAACGCTACAATAGCATAAAGCTCGGGGAACACAGCCAAAATTAATGTATTACCAAATACATTATATCCCTGACCGATAGAGGCTACGCCATTAGCACAAACTTGCCCCTGACGGATAGCTGAAAATAAGGCAACTAATCCCATGGCTATACCTGCACCAAAAACAGCCATCGCTTGTATAGCAGTAATCTGGGGTGTAAGCACCTTGAAAATCGTTTGGAACATGAAATAACCGGCAAAGCCGTACAGACCTTGCGTACCAGGCATTGCTGTGAGTACCAGATAGTTACCGAAAGCACTATCGTTTTTCTTTAATGCACCAAGTGTAGCGTTTCCTGCAATGGTCACTCCGAAGGCACTTCCTATGCCGGACAAGCCAACCATAATTGCGATGCCCAAATAGGCGATAAACAAATTAATGTCCATAATGTAATTTTGTTTTGTTATTTAATTTATTATTTATTTTAACTGAAATACTAATTCTTAAACGGTTTATATTCCTTTCCTCCACCCTGAAACTCGGAATTCTTAAAGAATTCGACAAACGTCAAACGCATCGGATGAACAACGGCCCCAAGGATATTCATGAACATATTGATGGAGTGACCGGCCAAGAAAATAAAAACGACAAAGATTGGTCCCAAAATAATATTATCAGGACTCATCCCTACTGCCAAACTATCAAATACACTGGCAAGAATACTTCCGGAAAGACCAAGGGCAAATAACCGCACATATGAAAGTGTATCGCCAAGCAAACCTGTAGCCATATTATAGCTATCCCAGATTCCTAATCCGATATTCAGAAATATATTTTTTCCCGGACTGTTGAAAAAGAAGATGAGTACACCGCAAATTCCCATAATAACTAAATGGACTGTTCCGCCCATCACTAGTATACTGGGGAATAACGCGGAAAAGAGAGTCGACATAATCAAGATAAACCAGCCTATTGTTGAAATGGCATAAGTGAATCCGTGTTGAATAGTACGATTGACTATCTTCAACGACATACCGAACATAATCTGAATCACACCCATAATTAACGAGAGCTGGAACATCTGATTATTATTCAGTGTAATAGCATTCTTTAAATCCAACATAAAAGAAAAACCGATATTGTAAATATTGAAGCCAAAGAATGTTCCTGTTAGAAATCCGCAAAAAAATGTTGATGTTCCCAGTACTTGGATAAGAGGAAGAACCGATTTCATGAGGGGACTGATTTTCTTGGCAAATGTACGATATAGTGTTGCACAAATCAATAAAAACAAACCATATCCCGAATCTCCCAGGCACAGCCCGAAAAAGATCATGAAGAATGGTGCAAAATAAGGCGTCAAATCCAACTCGCCATACTTTGGCAACATATATAATTTACCTATAGGTTCAAACCATGAGAAAAATTTCAGGTTATGTAAAAGTATAGGCACATCATCTAATTCAGGATCCGGATCGGTAATCTCATAATAAACATCGGCGGTATCAAGATAAGCTTCTATTTTCTGTTGACAAGCAACAGGTGCCCATCCTCCTATTAGCATCAATTTGTCGCCAACCGTCTTTTCAGTACTTAAAACTACTTTTTTAAATTCAATTTGCCTCTGTAGTTTTTTCTGCGCAGCTTCAATAGACGGTATTTCTTTCTCGGAAAGAGAAACCAATTGTCTCTCGTTTTCTGCTATTTCTTTTTCTTTGGTTTCATACAAAACTGCTAAACGGGCTAATGAATAATCGGGCAGTTTAGGTTGGTCAGCATCTATATCTACAATTTCACCTACCTTAGTAATTGTGACAAAATACACCTTTGAAGATATTGTTTCTATTACTATCGCATTATATTTTAATTTCCATTCTTCTTTGAAAGTTCTTTCAGAACAAGAATAAAAACGGACAACATATCCGGCATTCTTCAACTTTTTTATATTCTCAGGATCAAAATTCCCCCAAACTTGCACTGTATCCCTTTCTTTTGCATAGCTCTGCAATTGTTGATTCAACTGGATCGAAGCTGATTGCAAAAAGTCTATTTTTTCCAACACCTGCCCGCCCCGTTCGGCAGAACCGTTTTCTTCTGAAATAACAACATTTTTTTCATGCTTCTGACGTTTCAGCAATTTCAAGGCAGCATTAAAACGATTAGATAATCTTAAATCATCTTGCAACTCCTTATTTTCAGCAAAGCCCTTTTGCTTTTCAACAACATGAACCACACCCAAGTCGCGCAAATGAGTAAGAAATTCATCGTAACCCTTATGATAAATTAGGAAAGTAAGTTTTTTCATCTTAGTGATCATCTTCTACCTCCTTTCTCTTTTCCTGTAAGGATTTCAAGATTTTCTGCGATGACTTAGACAGATTTTCTTCATCTTCCAAGAAACGTTTAATCTTACGTAAAGCATCTTGAAAACCCGGTATTTGAACTTTCTCAAAAAGATTTACTTTCTGAGTTGTTTTTTTACGTGCATGTTCTAATAGATTTAATTTGGCATCCACAAATTCATGTTCCAAAGCTGTATTGGCCAAATCTTTGAGCAAATGAATACCATCTACATACCATTTGGGAGCGTTAAACAAGCAGAACGGACGTGTCTCAAAATCAACGTTTTCGAGTAACGGGACTCTTACACCGGCAATTTTTTTTACGCCCAGATGAACATCCTTCACCTTAATCAAGGTAGCGTCAAACTCATTCCAAAGTGCGAACATGGCTTCATAATTCTGGATTCCTTTTTCCAGACGTTCTTCCAATTCCTTCGCTTCGGCCTTACAGCGCTTAACTTCCATACGCAAAGCACTTTCCTTATTTTTAATGATAGGAAGCGTACGCACACGTACTTTCAACTGCTTTTCAAGCTGCTGAAGTGAGGTTTTGTTATATTGATATTTTATAGCCATCTCAATTTCATGTTTGGTGAATTACTTACCCCAAAATTCATCAACCAAATTTTGTTTGATGTTTACTTCCTCGGGGCGGAAATACTTTTTAAATAACCCCCAAGCTACATCCAACATTTCGGTTGTATTCAAATTGACATCAATAGCCAATAACTGACTTGAATAGTCTTTGGCAAAAGCCAAGGTACGCTCATCATAATCGGTCAGGTCGAAACCATTCTCCATTTTGGTCTTTGCATTGGCTGCATCGGCATATAGACGGACGGAAGCATTCATCACCTGCGGATGATCTTTACGGGTCTTCTTGCCTATAACAAGCTGTTTCAAACGAGACAATGAACGGAACGGGTCAACAATAACCTTACCAATGTCACTATCTCGACGTAAAAACAGCTGTCCCTCGGTAATATAACCTGTGTTATCCGGCACCGCATGTGTGATATCACCACCGGACAAAGTTGTCACAGCAATAATTGTGATGGAACCACCAGTTGGAAATTGTACGGCCTTTTCATAAATCTTAGCCAAATCAGAATAAAGTGAACCAGGCATGGAATCCTTCGAAGGTATCTGATCCATACGATTGGATACAATAGCCAATGCATCTGCGTATGAAGTCATATCTGTCAACAATACCAATACTTTTTCATTAAATTGCGCTGCAAAATATTCTGCTGAAGTTAAGGCCATATCCGGAACGAGTAAACGTTCAACTGGAGGATCTTCTGTAGTATTTACAAAACTGACAATACGATCAAGCGCACCGGCATTAGAAAAAACATTCTTAAAATATAAGTAATCATCATTAGTCATACCCATACCACCAAGAATAATTTTATCGGCCTGAGCACGCATAGCTACATTAGCCATTACTTGATTGAAAGGCTGATCCGGATCGGCGAAAAACGGAATCTTCTGACCGGAGACCAACGTATTATTCAAATCAATACCGGCAATACCGGTTGCAATCAATTCGGACGGTTGTTTGCGTCGAACGGGGTTCACTGACGGACCACCTATTTCAACTTCCTCTCCTTCTATATCCGGACCACCATCAATCGGAAAACCGAAAGCATTGAAAAAGCGACCGGCGAGCTGCTCGCTCACCTTCAACGTAGGTGACTTACCGAGAAATACAACTTCTGCATTGGTAGGGATGCCTTGCGTACCCTCAAAGACCTGCAATGTCACCTCGTCACCGACAATCTTCACCACTTGGGCCAGCAAACCGTTTACCGTGGCTAACTCGTCATACCCTACTCCCTTCGCATGAAGCGAACAGGTAGCTTTGGTAATTTGAGTAATCTTTGTATATATCTTTTGAAAAGCTTTTGTTGCCATCTTTCTAATATTTTTCTATTTACAATTTATACTGCAACACATCTTTGAGCAACCAATTCGTTCAATTTCTTGATGAAACTATTATATTGTTCAGATTTATATTCCGAATAATTCATCTGCTTGCAGAGATTAATCATATTTTTGAAGTAATCAGTAACTTCATTAAAATTTTCGAATTTGAATTTCTTATGACAAATATCTATCACCAAATTCAAAATCTCCTCTTGACGATCCAACGGGGTAACGGCATCTACCTCATCAAATGCATCTTGCTGCAAAATAACAAAGTCAATCAATTCTGATTTCCAGAAAGTAACATGATAATCAACTGGCACACCATCATCACCTAAAATATTAATCTGCTCGGCAATTTCTTTACCACGCTGCATTCGCGTCTTAAGCTCGTTTACTTTATCAATCCATTTGTCATTGATATGCTTGGATATATAATCCTCAAATTCGGGATATTCTATATATTTTGAATAAGACTCAATAGGATTTACGGCCGGGTAACGTTTCTTATCGGCACGTTCTTGTTCCAAGGCATAAAAACAACGAGCAACTTTCTTTGTGTTTTCTGTAACAGGCTCTTTTAAGTTACCTCCGGCCGGAGATACCGTACCGATAAAGGTAATAGACCCCGTTTGACCATTATACAGCTTCACGTAACCGGCACGCCCATAGAAATTTGAAATAATAGCAGACAAATCCATCGGAAAAGCATCGGGTCCCGGTAACTCCTCCATACGATTGGACATCTCGCGTAACGCCTGAGCCCAACGAGAAGTGGAATCGGCCATTAGCAGAACCTTCAAACCCATTGAACGATAATATTCCGCAATAGTCATTGCCGTATAAACAGAAGCCTCACGGGCAGCAACAGGCATATTAGAAGTGTTTGCTATAATAATTGTTCGCTCCATCAATTTGCGACCGGTATGAGGATCAACCAATTCGGGGAACTCTGTAAAGATTTCAACGACCTCATTAGCACGCTCACCACAAGCTGCCATAATAACAATATCCGCTTCGGCTTGTTTGGAAATAGCATGTTGCAAAACGGTTTTCCCAGTACCGAATGGGCCAGGGATAAATCCGGTACCCCCTTCAACTATAGGGTTCATCGTATCAATGACGCGAACACCGGTTTCCATTAATCTGAAAGGCCTTGGCTTTTCTAAATAATTCTTCAAAGCCACCTTTACCGGCCATTTCTGAATCATATTAACTTCAACATCCTTGCCCTCTTCGTCAACCAGAATTGCAATCGTATCTTCAACTCTATAATCACCTTCAGCAACAATAGACTTCACTGTAGAAATACCTATTTGCCTGAACGGCGTCATTATTTTTAATTTCTGCGAATTTTCTTCCACCTCACCTAACCAAGCAGAAGCTTGCACTTTATCACCTACCTTAACAATAGGTACAAAATGCCAAAGCTCTTTCTTATCTAAAGGATAAGTATATTCACCCCTTTTCAAAAATACGCCTGTCATTTTATCAAGGTCGTTTTGTAGACCATCATAATTTTTCGACAACATACCCGGACCCAATGTCACTTCGAGCATGTGCCCTGTAAATTCAGCTTCGGCACCGACCTTCAAGCCACGTGTACTTTCAAAAACCTGAACATACGTATGATTACCAATAATCTTTATCACCTCCGCCATTAATCGATCACCACTGGTAGTAATATAACAAATCTCATTTTGAGCTACCGGTCCATCAACATCGAGGGTTACCATATTGGCAATTACACCACTAACAGTTCCTTTTGTCACCATATATACTATTAATTTATTTATCTAAATTCTTCGGGAATTTGCACTTCATTTTTAAGAGATTGAATAATTTCTCTAAACATACGATACCCCTTTTCCTTATCTAAAGAAATCCACCGTTCTATCATCTCCAATTTTACCATAAAAACAAAAATACGCTCAATTGTAAAAAAATCAAAGAAAATAGCATTCTCCATCCAATTCCAACGCAACTCATCCATTTTTTTTTCTCGCTCTAACAATTCCGTAATACCTGCAATTTTCATCAAATCATCATAATATTCGATTTCACCAGATAAAGAAAAATCACGAAGACCGGAAGATCGTAAAGCTTCGGCAATATTATTATGGCCGATAATATGAGGTGTAGCTTCTATTTTATATTGACGCGCACTATAGGCTATCAGAATATTATTAAGATTAAGATTAAATTCAAACCAAGAAGATACAAAACGATTATTGCTTTTTAAAGCATAATCGAAATACATCGACGTTAAACGATTTTCAGACAAATCCAATTGACCACTATCAGCTTCCGATTCGGTATAAAAAGAAATGAAAGAAGACAAATAGACTGGAAAAAGCTTCGGACTAATGGTACCGTTTTCCTTTAGAATCGAAATAAATTCATTAAGCTCCGTACTGGAAAAACAACCACGACCATCAAGTACTGCATCTTTATCCTTTAAAAGTTTCAACAGATTAGCGTTATCAAACTTTAGGAAAAACAAATCAATCAACTTCTTATCAGACACAGACAAACCATTATATATGGCTTCCTTGAGATCAGCAACGGAAAAACTTAATTTATTATCATCCAAATTTAGTTCAGGTAAACCGGACACCAAGTAATAATACTTAGTACTCATAAGACTACTCATTAAAAAAACATTTCTACCATCTGTGGACGGAGAAATGCTTTAAAATAATTCATAAATTCTTCTTCACCGAAATTTACTTTATAAGAACCGTCTTTAGGAGATATCGAAAATAAAGTATCAATACCATTGACCTTTTTAATCTCAACACCCTTATCAAGTAAATCTTTAGCGTGAACAGCAAAATAAGCTTTTAACTCATCAGCATCTTCTGTTGAAATAATAATAGGCTCATTAACACTCCATTTTGAAGCTAAAGTCAATATGAATTTTTTGAGAAAATCCTTATCATCTACAAACTGCTCAACAGATTTACGAATTGTATCATCACAGATCATAGATGTGACCTCAGATTTCAAAGCATTCACTGCTTGATTAGCATACAATTTTAATTCTGATTTGGTATTTTCAGCCAATTCATCTGCAGTTTTATGAGAAGATGCAATGATGCCTTTTGCCTCTTGATGGGCAGAATCCACAATAGATTTTGCCTCCTTCTGAGCTTTATCAATAATTTTTTGGGCTTCAAAATTTCCTTTTTCCACCCCTTCATCATAGATTTTTTTTGTAAGCTCTTGAATCTTATTTTCCATATAAAAAGTAATAATTATATTATTATTGTAAGTAACTTGCCAAAAGTACAAAAATATTTTAATACGAAGAATCTATTGATAAAATAAAAAATAAAAAGAAGACCAGTTAAACAAATAATAAGAATAAATAAACTATTTAAAGGGAACAAAAGCAAAACCTGAAGATCTATCCATATCATACCGTAATCACCGGAAAGATAGAAGGATATAAAAAGAAGAAGCCTCTTGAATCAATAAAGATTCAAGAGGCTTCAAAAAAACGGCGGCTACCTACTCTCCCACTAATACGC
>Ga0172378_10004538_pt1 | contig 12997 bp, 19 predicted proteins | sample GrowelOW332metaG_FD_119755 | JGI IMG/M metagenome (GOLD analysis project Ga0172378, IMG submission 119755) | Groundwater microbial communities from an aquifer near a municipal landfill in Southern Ontario, Canada - Pumphouse #3_1 metaG | ecosystem: Environmental > Aquatic > Deep subsurface >...
ATTGATATCCCTATCGTTGTAGATAGTGAGATTGGTCCATGGGGGCTTGGAGTATCTGAAGAAGATTATAAAATATGAAAGAGGATTAAAATGGCTAAAGATATTAAACGATATAGTTTCTCAAGATTCAGAACATTTCACCAGTGTCCACGCAGACACATGTATCAATATGTAGAACAGATACCTACAGCTGACAGCATGACAGCTATGCCAGGGAAGATCTTCCATGAAGCTGTAGCTATGGTCCTGATGGATCTTGATCCAACACCTAAGTTCCAAGAGTTCTCATCGTTATGTATGAGTGGACAACTGGATATGGATCCAAAACTGATGGAGTTTATCGTCAGAGAATATTTTAATTATTATGCAGATGATTTTACTAAAGAGAAAACACTCTTAGTAGAACACGAAATCACTGAACCTTTAGAGGATGATGATTACCTGATTGTTATCATTGATAATGTGCATGAGATATGGGACTCAGGCATCACTGTTCTTAGAGATATGAAGACCTCACTCAGTGGGTTCAAATATGATCTGGATGCGGTCAAATCAAATCAGCAACTGTTACTCTATGTACCTTATGCTGAAAAAGAAATTCAAAATAAGATTGATGCCGTTCAGATCGATGAGATCAGACTAGCTATGCTAGAACCAGTACCTGTTAACAACAATGGTAAACCATCCATAGATAAACGCAGACTAACTAACGTAACATATGAGGCTTACTATGAGTACTTGGAGAGCATTGGATTAGAAGATGATAAAATCTTTAAGGATGTACTTGAATACCTGCAACAACGTGGACACCCACTATTTAACCGTGTAACACATCAGCTCTTAGATCCAAATCAGATTGATACAAACATTGCTGACATGTGGAATACTTATGAGGCAATGAAACCATGCACAAGCAACTATCGTGTACGTGGTCCACTCTGTAACTGGTGTCCATTTAAAGAGCTGTGTGAATTAGATATGTTTAACCCTACTGAAGTAGATCGTGACGTATTAAAACAAAAAATTATTTCTGGTAAATAAGTTGACAACGTATACAATATAGTGTATAATATATAGTGTATAGAAAGGTGGAATCGAAATGAAAAGAATAATATTAAGGGATGTGATCATCTCAACAGTTATTGTATTATTTGTTATAGCATTTGCTGTATTATCACAACAAAATGTAAGAGTAAAACAAGAAAACCAAAAATTAAAAGACGAGATACAAGAACTTAATCGTGAGATTGGTGAGTATCAAGTGATGGATAGTTTTTGGGAAGACTACATTGACTTACTTGATGAAATCTATGAAGGCAAAATCAATGAAGCAGTGTTAGAAGAACGTATTTATTGGCTAGAATCTAATGATGTTTATGAGGGAGACTACGTCCAACAAATGTATGACACCTTTGAAGATTTGATTGAAGTTATGATTGAATATTATGAAACTACTGCCCAAGAAGTTAGTTTAGAAGCCTATGTTGCACGAAACTACCCAGCTTTATATGATAGAGTTAATAGACTTATGGGACCCTAAGGAGGAAAGTCAAATGACACTATTAGACGCACTAGAATATTTAAAAAATAGAATAACAACACTATCTTTAAATCACAAAATAGGTAATAGAGATATTGCAAAACTAGAAGTTAAAGATATTGTAATGGGTATTGAAACACACGTTATACCTACATTAGAAAAAGCCTTAGAACATGCTAAAAAAGTTGAGGAGTTGTTGGGGTTGTATCGTGAACATTATAAACTCGTGCCGTTTACACCAGGATTAGGTGACAAATCTAAAAGAGTGTGTGATATAAGCATTGAAATCAAGCAAAAAGAAAAAGAATTGAAGGGAATGAAATGACAAAAGTTCAAATGGAAGAACGCATTAAAGATCTTGAAGGGCAAGTGCTCAAAGCTGAAGCAGAACTTAACGCAGCAAACCTGTTAAAAGACGTTGCTATGAAAGAGCACGATGCTCAGGAAAAGAAAATCAAGAACCTTAAAGCTGTGCTCAAAGATCTATTGATCAATGAACCTGTGGAAGACGAGGTATAAGACTATGACATTATCCACACAAATAAAGCTTGAGGAAGTACTAAAGAAAGTACTAGAGGAAGAAAGGATTTATGAACCTATCTTCATTGTATTGAAACCCAATGGTCAAGTGATCATTGACACAAGATCTGAGGTTGTACTGCCACACAACACTCAAGATCTAAAAATAATTTATCCCAAGAAGGAGGGACTGCTATGAGTATTCTGTCTGACAGAGCTAAGTCCGTATCACAAATGCCTATCGATGGTATCTATGTGATCTACGGCAACACAGGTACAGGTAAAACTGTATTGGCATCAACCTTTCCTAAGACTAAGGAAGCTCCATTGCTTTACTTAGATATCTTAGAAGGTGACACAGGTTCAATTTCCTCAAAGGAAAGAGAGCATATCCAAGTGGTTGAAATCAATCACTTTAGAGAACTTGATGAAGTCTTAACCGATGTTGAGAATGGATTCACAGTAGATGGGACTGGTAAAAAAGTTCCAATTAAATACTCTACGATCGTATTTTCTACAGCGACACAGTTAGAGTTTATGTTAAAGCAGTATCTTATGGAAGCAAATCAAAAAGATACAATGAACTTGAACTTATGGGGGCAAGCTAAGCAAGGGCATGATCAGTTATGGAACCTTTGCAAGTATCTACATAAGAAAACTGGAGCAAATATCGTGGTACTTGCTCACCAAAAAGAAATTCAGAACGAAGACAACCCACAGTTTAACAACATTATCCCTTCGCTTATGAACTCAGCAGCCTATGCACTATGTGCTAAGGCATCATTCGTATGGTTTACTAAAGTAGAGTCCGATGCTAAAGTAGATCCTCAAACCCAAGAAGTTACACATGAACTTAAGTATATTACATACATTGGATCTCACCCTTACTTACTTACTAAGACTAGAAAACCACAAGAGATGGCGATTCCACAGAAGATTTCCAACCTTACTTTCCCTAAGTTTAAAAAGAATATCTTAGACAAGTTGAATCAATAACATGCCAAACATTTATAAGTTAAGCGTAGTCTTAGAGAAGAAAGTAAATGAGGGTATTGACAAGTTAGATAAAACGGACATATCAGTGAGTGCTTATGATAAGACATTGACCAACATTATCACAAGCCTTAGTGTATTAGAAAAAATTACTTACAAACCAAAACCAAAAAAAGAAACTAAACCAGAAACCAAAGAGAAAAAGGAGAATTAATTATGGGTATTTTAATTAACCAAGGTGTTCAAGACACCACACAAGACAATAAGTTTCAACCTATTGTTGAAAAAAATGTACTAGCTCAGATCACTGAGATTAAACTTGCTGACTCTAAGAAGATGCCAAACACTTTAGAGATTACATTCCGTATTCTACAGGGTCCACACAAGAGTAGATTTTTCTGGGACAGGGTAACCTTTGATCCTAAATCAAACTTCTCTTGGAAGTATCGCTCACTTAGAAAAGCAGCAGGTGTACCTTACAGTGAAACCGAACCAAAGACTGTAGATATTGAAGCACTATTACTTAACAAAGCTATTCTTGTAGACCTAGGTATTCGCCTTGGTAAGAACAAAGATGGTGAAGAAACTGCATATCAAAACGTAATCTATAGAGTTGCAAAGACTGATGATCAAATAGAAAAAGTTAATGTCAAAGTAGTTGAAGACTTCGAAGAAGTACTTGATGAAGAGCCAGTTGAAATTGTAAAAGAACCTACACCACAACCTAAGAAAGCTAAACCACAACCTAAAGTAGAACCAGCTCAAGCTCCTACTCCTGATCCAACACCTGATCCTATTCAAGCAGCGTCAGTACCAATAACTGATGATGATGACTGGGCAGATTAAGCCTAGGGTTAGAGGACAGAAGAAGAAGTTAGAGCGTCAACTACAAGCAGACGATATTATACCGTACCTAGAATCTGTGGGTGCCTATGTGGAGAAGATTCATGTGGGCACCTTTCAGAAAAAAGGTGTGCCTGATGTTAGGTGTTGCTACTTAGGTAGGTACATCGCATTTGAACTTAAGATTGCTGCTGACGTTAAGGAAGCAGATATTCAAAACTATCGTATAAGAAAAATTATTCAAGCTGGAGGTATCGCTAAGAGAGTATCTAGTTTGGAGGAAGTAGAAGAGGTGCTACATGAAGTTTCCAGAGTTCAATCGGCTAGTCAATCCGAATGACCAGGCATGTTATGTAGCGATAGCACATGGTAAAGCCCCTAAAGCTGTAAAGTTTGGGGACATTGCCAAGTTAGCAAAGATAGATATCACCTTAGAGATAGGGTGGATCATTCCTAAAGGCTTCTACATTATAGAAACTGAATCAATGAACATACTGCCCACCATTAAAGCAAGGGATGAACAAGTGATGGTGGTTAAAACCCCTACAACCTTGCAGATTTATATGAGGGGGAGTTATGATCGAACCACAGTTAACAATGTATTGGCATGCGGTATATCCGCTAACACCTACGCACATAGCAAGTCAGGTGATGTGTTCTTATTACCGTTTAAGCACAAGAACAATAATTCTATGACACTAGAAGACATGAGCGTTGTACATGATAATGGCATCAGTGATGAACCATTATGGTTAAAACCTTTAAGAAAGATTTCAAATAATATACCTGATGGGATACAACTCCCAGTTGTTAACAACACACAGGTTATTCTATTGAATCAACTGAAGCGTATAAAACATTTCAGCCGTGTCCAACAGGTAGAGATACTAGAACTAGTGAACAGTGAGTTCTGTGCAAACCCGCTGAGCAGTACAGACCTAGATGCTGTACTGAATATCAGTGAAGAACAATTACTTAGACAGTTCTTTGATAAGGATAAGTTCCTCCATCATAAGATGGGTGACTATATCATCAAAAACTGTAACATCAAACGTGACAAAACCAGTAGAGAACTCTTCTATTTTAATGAGAAAGATAAAATATACGCACCAGACCAAGACTACATCATGGGTTACATGACAAAACTTGCACCGTCCTTAAAGAACTATCAGAAAGAAGAGGTCGTTAAGTATATCAATGCTTATCTATATGATGAGTCGATAGAGTTTAACACTAATCCTTTCACAGTCGTATTTAAAAATGGCATATTAGATTTATCAACTATGGTATTAGAACCGTTGAGTCCTTCCCACATGGAATCAATTAAGATTAATGCCAACTATAACCCGAATGCTAAAAGTAAAACTGTCGATGAATTCTTTGCGACTGCTACCGCTGGAGATAAAAAGATTGAACAGTTATTATATGAAGCTATAGGTTATTCAATGTTAAAGACCAATGAATTACAAAAGGCTTTCATCCTTGTAGGTTCAGGGCGTAATGGTAAGTCAACTTACTTAGACCTGATCAAAGAGGTACTAGGTCGCTGGAATACAGCATCTATATCATTCAAAGATTTAAGCAACAACTTTAGAGCCTCAATGTTAGATGGTAAGTTAGCGTCCTTGGCTGGCGATATTAGTAATCAGCCTATCCAAGACTCTGACTTAGTAAAGTCGATCACTTCAGGAGAAGAGATCACTATTGAACAGAAGTATAAACAAGCACAGTCAAAGGCTTTGTTCTCAACATTGTTCTTTGCATGTAACAAGTTACCACGTACACCTGATACAACTGATGGGTTCTACCGTAGATGGACAATCGTTCCATTCATTGCAGACTTATCTAGTGTTACAAGAGTACAAGGAATGCATTTCAAAAAGGCGTTGCTTGCACAAGATTCATTAGACTATGTTGCATACAATGCAATCAAAGCTATCTATCGTGTGCTCACAACAACACAAGATTTTACTGAACCACAAGCGGTCATCGATATGATGCATCAGTACAAGGTGGACAACTCAACCATCTTATCATGGTTCGAAGAAACATTCTTGAACGATAAGATTAAGATTGAAAAGTTATCCACTGCTGAAGCATACATCTCATACACCAACTGGTGTCAAAACTCAGGTAGAGCTAAATCATCAGTGACAACATTTAGCACTGCTGTACGAGTGGACATCGGGGTTGAGTTCAAAGATAAGAAATGATATAATATGGGTGCGTGGATAACACGCAGTTGTAGCTGCTCTGATCTGTGGCACAACCTCCTTTACTCGGTAGGGAGCCGTAACCCATAGCGGTTCCTTACCACACATGCTTACACTCTGAAGAGCTGTCCTTTGACAGGGTAGGTTTAATCCCTACCTGTAGCACCATTCAAGCCTGACACCAGATGCTAAGTGTTAGGCTTTTTCTATAAATAAAAGGACGATTAAAATTCGTCCTCTTCTTTATCATAGACATTGACAGCTTCATACGCTAGTGTATAAGGTAAGCCTGTCTTCTTATTGATCGGTGGTTTACTACCACGATCTTCTTTTAATTTAGTACGTCTATCCTGAATCTCTTTATCTATCTTCACTATCTGTTCTTTTTTATTAGCTTCCATCTCTTCGAACGCTGCATCTTCTATCGGAATGATAATCTGTTCTGTAGGTTTCACCCCATTTGAGTAGAGATTTTCAACCTGGATATTAAATCGAACTTGACCAACAGGTTCATCTTTCTCATTCTTAACCAGACGTTTCTCTGCTTTATCAAGAATCGTCTTCGCACAAGCTGCTGCCAGTGCGTCATCCTTTGTAGTTCCCATAATGTATTTCAGTTTATTTAGTGCCATATCCTGTGCAGTCGTTAGCTCAGCCATAAATTTCTTATCCCTTTGAATCGACAACTCTTCGATTGTCGCTGCCACATCGGGGTTAGCTAAGTATTTATTACCTATCGCTGCAGGATGGATCGTCGTCGGATTCATAACACGTACAGCTTGAGCTGCTGTGTAATCACCGAAGACCATCAATTCAACAAAGGTCTTCTCCGCATCATTCAAGAGATTATACTTTGAAGTCTTAATCTGACCTGTCTTCAGAGCAGTTAACAACTCTTGCTTCGTCTCTAGAATGGTGGGTTGTAGAATTCTGCTCATAATATACAATCCTCCTCCTTAATATTATAACATAAACTTTACAACAATGGCAAGGGTGTGATATAATATGAAGTGAATAGAGGTGGTAAAATGGACCTAGAAACTATTTTAAAGAATAGGCTTAGAAAGTTATCAATTACGCCTAAAACAACAGCTAAAAGGAAATATACCACCCCAGAGCAGAAGCACATGCAGAATATCAAGTACATTATTCGCCTGATCAAGACAGGTGATATAAATATAAAAAAGAAATCACACAAAATCCTACTGAATGTGGCAGTGAAGGAAGGTTTTGTGGATAAAGAATTAAATATTATAAAGGAACCGTAGGAGGTGACGCTTTGAATCCAATTGAAAAAGATCTTGGCAAACAAGATCAAAAGAAATCAGCGAGCCAGCTTGATGAAGGCACGCTAAAAGAAATGCTTATGACGGGTGACAATTCAAGTGGTATGTTCACACCGAACGAAGACGAAGTCTTAGATCCGAACCTTCCTGATGACAAGCTGCATGAAGACGTATCCGACAAAGCACAAGTAAAGACGGGAAAGGTCACTAAGAAATTTGGTGAGTACCAAAAGAAATTCTTAGCTGACATGAAGAAAAATCCTGAAGCGTACATGATTGATACGCCTGAGGGAAAGATGAATGTTGCTGATGCGATCAAGCGAGGCTATGATCCTTCAACAAAAGAATTTACTGAAGAACCCATCACGTCTAAACGGGATAAGGAACTTGAAGGGTTATCTGAATCAGATCAAGCTATCATCAAACAGTTGACTGATCCATCAGCTGCTAAGATTCCTCCTAAAGAAGGAGAGCAGTATGGGTTAGCTGAAGGTGATCCGATGCTAGCTACGATGGGTGGAGAAGCTCCAGCTCCTGGAGGCTCACCATTAGAAGCTGCAATACCTGGTCAAGCTCCAGCACCTGAAGGTGAAATGGATCCAGCTATGCTTCAAGCTATGTTAGGAGGTAAGTAATCATGGCAAAGGTTAAACAAACTGACGTACTCCCTGATGGTGGCGGAGGAAGTGCTTACTATGAAGACAAAGGAAAACAAGTTACACCACCTGCACCTACTAATAAAGAAATGTTTATGGAAGATTTCATAGCAGGTACTGGGATGGTACCAGGATCACCTACTCTTACACCTAAAGGATCACCTACTCCAACACCTACTCCAACACTTGGAGGTTTAATTAAAGATATATATGGTAATTTTAAAGATGCTGTTGGTGATGTGATCACCGATAGTAGAAACTATTTTGAAACACCTGAAGGATCTACTGGTGGAGGATCTGGTGAAGAAGTTCCTGCAATCAATGCAGCATTAGGCACGCCAGATTTTACTTGGCAACAAGATGCAGCTAAGCGTGCAGGCACTCAGCTATCCAAGGATGTCGAGACTACACGTAAAGAATTCTTAGAGAGCAAAAGACAATTAGATCAAGCTGCTCAACAAGGACAAGATCAATACAGCATGTCCAAGTATACTCAGAACCAATCGATCGAGAAAGCTGGATGGGCTGGTGGCTATGTGCTAGATGCACAGCGTCAAACAGAATATCTTAAACAATCTATTAAAGCCCAGATGTATGGACAGATGGAACTGCAAGCAATGGGTTACGACTCACAGTTAGCAGCAGCTAGACTGGCATATGATCTAGGTAAACAAGATCTAGCTAGACAGTATTACCAAGATGCAGTGGCTAACCAAGTGCAGAAGGCACAGCTAACTGGTGTATGGGTATCACCTGAAGTGAACGATATGTTAACACAATCTCAAGCAGCCGCAGCTATCCTTGCTAAGAAAAAAGAACTCACTAATGACGAGAAGCTGTTAGACAAAGAGTATCAACAAGCTAGATATTTGAAAGATCAAGTAAACAAATGGTTTGCTGAGACTGGCTTATCTGAAACGGGTGTTGATACGCTAGCTAAGATGACATTTGATTTAGATGTTCAAGCATTCAACGAATCTAAAATTCAAGCTGCATTAGAATCTATAGAACCAGGACAATACGTTGTGAAGAATGCAGATGGATCCTATAAGATGAATGATGCTACTGGTAGACCAGAAGTTATTGATCTTAATGTTGCATCACCTGCTGATCAATGGGACTTCTTTAATACAGACTATGGTCACATTGCATTACGCAATCAAATAAATAACTTAGCATCACAAACGATGCAGAACTTCATCAACAACACCCCTGGGTTAGCAGATATGTCAGACATTGAATTTCAAACAGCATTTGATAACTACCTTAAAAAGGGGACCAATGATCTAGTTAAAGATTATGTGAATCAATTTGGATCTAATGATATCATGCAACGTCTGATTAATACGCACCCTGAAGTATTCGTTGACGGTAAGTATAGTTACTCCTTTAAATCAGGAGATGAAACATACACTTACAAGTTTAATAAAACGACTAGTAGTTCTGGTGGAGGTTCTGGTGCAGGTTCTGGTGCAGGTTCTGGTGGAGGAGGAACTACCGATGTACCTGACACCTATCGAACAGATGCGGCAGGAAATTTATTAGTTAATGATCAAGTTTACACAGAAGGATCTGCAGGAGATGTCATTAAAGATGAGAACTCATTCTTCTTAAAAGATTCTAATGGTGCATGGATACAGTTTAATGCAACCAAATGGAATGAAGAACAAATCCAAGAAGTCTTTAATAATTCTAAATTGAATAGGTCTGTACCAGCCTTTACTCTAGATCAAAAGGATTTCGAAACTGTATTAACAGAAAGGAGTGCTGGATTTGCTCAAGGTGCTAAGCAAACAGCTTATACCAATGGTATTGCAGCTGCAGCTAAAGCAGGTTTAATTCCAGACAACACATATATTAACCTCAACTATGGTAATGGAACTCCTAAATTTGTATGGTACTATAATGGTAACTTTTTTGAATCACAAGGATTTGATGGAGAAGAAATTAGAGATGAGAACGTCATATTCTCTAATTGGTTACATGATTATGCTATTGATGATAAGATAGCAGATAGTCATGTATTCTTATTTGCACTTGTCTCAGCATTAGGTAATAATGATACGACTGCATTAAGCAGCACATTAAACTCTTCAAGCTTTGGTGACTTTAAAGGGAATAATGATAGAGACTCTAAACAAAATCAATATGTTAATAGTATCTTAGCAAAAGCAAGAAACAATACCCTACCTGAAGGTAGCATTATAGATATGAACTATGGTGGAGGAGCAGAAGCATATTATATGTGGATGAATGGAAAGTTCTATAAAGTTACAACAGAACATTCACAATTATCCGATGCAGATGAAGGTATTATTATAGACAGTGATAATTATCAAACTATCTTTGATGGTAATAATATCTACAAAAGTGATTTTTATAAATCAATCTATGGTACATTAAAGTAAAGGAGAAAAATTATGAAATTAAATGAAACAGTATGTATGAAAAACAAGTATCTGCTAATCACACCGTTTGATAAGCAGAAGGTTCTAGCCAATGGGCTAAACATTAAAGAGGCACGAGGCAAACGTGACATCATTATTGGTGTCATCGAAGCCTCTGAGCCTGGGCTTAAGCTACCAGAGAAAGCAATGTGCTGGTTTCCTATCTATGCTGGATCAGAAGTACAGTTAGCAGAGAAGGCTTATCTAGCTGTGCCGTTTGAAGACATCATTATGATTGAGAGGATACCAGAATGAAAGATCGTATTGAAGTAGCAATCGTTGTAAGAACAGATGAACTTAGTGGAAAAACTGTTAAAGCTTTAGGACCTGTCATCAAGGCAGTGACAAAAAAGATTGAACCTCAGTTGTTACGTGTAGCTGAAGCTCTAACCAAGGCAGTTGAAAAAGAATTTGATCCTAAGGTTGAAATTAAAAATGAAGAAAGTAAAGGAGAATAATACTATGGAATTCGGAACAGCATTAGAGCAAGTTAAACAAGGTAAAGCCATCGCAAGAGAAGGATGGAATGGTAAAGATCAGTTTGTATTCATGACACCTGGTAGAACATTGGACTTAAACGTCCATGATATCTGGACACCATTCGTTAAAGCTGTAGCTGCAGCTAATGGAGGCAAAGTTGTTATCAGATCTTATCTTAACATTAAGACAGTTGATAACCAGATCCAAATCGGATGGATAGCATCACAATCAGATATGTTAGCTACTGACTGGTACGTCTATGCAGAATAGTAATCATAAAGACAAGGTGATAAAGGTGAAGGTAACTAAATGGGATATCTTCTTCCAGCTTATCACCATTGGGTTACTAGTAGGCGTAGTACCTGCAACAACCATCATAATTAATTACAAAGAATTCAGCTGGCTACAAGCAGTATTAAATTTCTTTATCCTGATGGTAGCCTTCTACGGAATTCATAAGCTCATGGTTAAAAAAGAAATAGTAAAGGAGAATACTAATGAAGACGAGTAAAACAGATCAGATCAGGATCACCTTCCAAGAGATCGCAGATATGGTAACGCCTACGATGGGTGCAAGAGGACGCCTAGCTGTACTCAACGATGAGTTTAGCAGACCAATCTTAACAGATGACGGTGTTACTGTAGCTAAGGAAGCTTTTGGAATGCAAAATTTCGAACGAATGATTGCAGTATCCATGATCGAAGCAGCGAACAACACGGAGAAGAAGGCGTACGATGGGACGACGCTAACAATTCTTCTAACCAATGAATTTTACAAACAAGGATTACGATGGATCAAACGAGGGATGCATCCTCAGAAAGCAGCAGATCAAATCTATGAACTGGCTAACCAAGCAAGACAGCATCTGAAGGATTACCGAATCCCATTAGATCAGAAGCTGGTTAAAGATCTGGCATTTATTACAACTAAGATCCAAGCTGTAGCTGATCTAGTATATCAGGCATTCGTTGCATCTAATCAGACCATGAACATCGTGATCGAACATGATCGTAAGGAATCAGAATCATCTGTGGAATTTACAGACGGAATGGTTCTTAATGCTGGTTACTTCAGTGAGCAACTTAAACAGCTCTGTAATGAAGGCGACACCAGCATCTACGAGAACGCCCATCTGGTATTATTAGCTGAGGAGATCTTAACACAACAAGAACTAGGAGACTTCTTTAGATCGATCCCTGATGAGAATGTAAAAGATCCATTCGTATTCGTTGTCACGAAGGCATTCAATCCTGAAGTACTCAAGCAGTTACTGGATACACTCGTAGCTAACCAGATGCATTTCCAACTTGTGTTTATTAACGATGCGAAACCAGATGAGATCTATTTAGATCTTGCAGCTTACACTGGCGGGATCGTACAAGACGCAGCATTTGGTACATCGGGTTACACATTCGATGACTGTGGGTTCGCAGATAAGATTATTATTCAACAAGAGAAAACAATTATTACCATTGATAACTCTAAGACAGATCAACACACAACTGAGATTGCTAAGAGAATCCAAGCCTACAAGAAAGAGCTTGAAGATTACATGTACAACACAGGTGTGAATAGATATGCAGCGATCACAGCTAGGCTAGCCAACTTAGAATCAGGTGTAACAAAAATTAAAGTTGCAGTTCCAACCATCACCGAGTACATGACTCTGAAGTTGAAGCTTGATGATGCTATTGGGGCAGTCAAGTGTGCTATTAACAATGGTGTAGTTATGGGTGGAGGAAAAGTATTATGGAATCTCACCACCAAAATACCTAAACTGAAACACCCATTCCAAGCACCGTTACGTACCATCATAAAAAATGCTGGGTTACGAGTACCTAAGGAGGTACAAAAATCACCCCACTTAGGTTTAGATGTACGCAGAAATAAAGTGGTGGACCTTGTTGAAGTTGGTATCGTAGATAGTTATGATAGCGTAGATGCTTCAATACAAAATGCCGCCTCAATCGCATCAAACTATTTAAAAGCATACATATTAATAAAGAAAGACTAGGGAAA
>Ga0172378_10004539_pt1 | contig 12997 bp, 12 predicted proteins | sample GrowelOW332metaG_FD_119755 | JGI IMG/M metagenome (GOLD analysis project Ga0172378, IMG submission 119755) | Groundwater microbial communities from an aquifer near a municipal landfill in Southern Ontario, Canada - Pumphouse #3_1 metaG | ecosystem: Environmental > Aquatic > Deep subsurface >...
CACCCCAATGTAAATATCGAATCAATGTACTTGGAGAGTACAATATTGGTGGAGATGCATTTGCTATCGACGATTTATTTAAGAAATGCGGCATTGAAATTGTGTCTACAATGTCAGGAAACTCTACAATAGAACAATTTGAAACCGCTCACACAGCCGATTTAAGTTTAGTAATGTGTCACCGTTCGATTAACTATGTAGCAGAGATGTTAGAAACATCTTTTGGTATACCTTGGATGAAAGTGAATTTCATTGGAGCTGAATCGACCGCAAAATCACTTCGAAAAGTAGGCAAATATTATGGTGATGCAGAACTGATTGCAAAAATTGAGGAAGTGATTGCAGAAGAGATGATACCTGTAAAAGTTGCTCTTGATAAAGCAAAAGAAAAAACAGACGGAAAAACAGCAATGCTATTCGTAGGTGGTTCACGTGCACATCATTACCAGGATCTATTTAGCGAACTCGGAATTACAACAATTTGTGCCGGATACGAATTTGGCCATCGCGATGATTACGAAGGTCGTCGGGTAATTCCAAATATTCAAATTGATGCCGACAGTCGAAATATTGAGCAAATTACAGTCGAAAAAGATCCTACGCGTTATAATCCGCGCAAAACAGCAGAAGAGTTACAAGCTTTAGAAGCTGAAGGATTGGAATTTAACGGATATGATGGCATGATGTCTGAAATGAAAAAAGGAACTCTCGTTATCGATGATCTTAGCCATTATGAAATGGAAAAACTCGTTGAACAATACCATCCCGACATATTCTGTGCCGGAGTTAAGGAGAAATACTGTGTTCAGAAAATGGGTATTCCACTAAAACAACTTCACAACTATGACTCAGGTGGTCCTTATGCGGCCTTTGAAGGTGCGATCAATTTTTATAAGGATATTGAACAAATCGCTTGTTGCACTATCTGGAAAGAAATGAAAGCTCCATGGGAAAGTGAAGACTTTATAGAAGCTGCATACGCGGCTGTTTAATTATAACCCTTTAATTATAGAACAAAATGTTACTAAGACATACTACCGCTAAAGAGATTGATAGGAAGGCTCTTACTATCAATCCGGCAAAGACCTGCCAACCAGTTGGTGCCATGTATGCGGCATTTGGCATCCACGGATGTCTGCCACATAGTCATGGTTCACAAGGCTGCTGCGCTTATCATAGAAGCGCTTTAACAAGACACTTTAAAGAGCCTATAGTGGCTTCTACAAGCTCTTTTTCTGAAGGATCATCTGTTTTTGGAGGTTCTGCAAACTTGGTACAATCTATTGATACCATATTCTCTGTCTACGATCCAGAAGTAATTGCAGTACATACAACTTGTCTTTCTGAAACAATTGGCGACGATTTGACTCAGATTGTTTCGAAGGCTGCAGAAGACGGAAAGATCCCCGAAGGTAAAACTGTTATCTATTGCAATACCCCTTCATACGTAGGAAGTCACATTACCGGATACGCGAATCAAGTGGCTGCTATGGTAAAATTCTTCTCTACCTCTACTCCCAAAAAGAGAAACGTAATTAACCTAGTGGCCGGATGGATGGAACCTTCCGACATGAGAGAGATTAAACGTATTGCTTCTACAATGGAGGCACGTACTTTGATGTTCCCCGATATGACGGGAGTCCTTGATACACCGCTCACTGGTAAATACGAAATGTATCCTAAAGGAGGATGTACTACCGAACAACTTAAAACAACCGGCGATAACAAATTTACAATTGGACTAGGAGAATACTGCACAAAATCGACTTGCATTGCATTAGACAATAAGTGCAAAGTAAAGTTTGAAGTAACAGATATTCCAATCGGATTAAAAGCAACTGACCGTTTCGTCACTGCACTTAGTCGTCATGCAAATGTACCTGTTCCAGATAGCATTACTGAAGAACGTGGACGCTTAATCGACCTTATTGCAGATAACCAGAAATATTTCTACGGAAAACGGGTTGCACTGTGGGGAGATCCCGATACTTTGATTCCACTTTGCGAATTCCTTATTAGCTTAGATATGAAACCTGTTTATGTGGTTTCAGGAACTCCTGGTAAACCTTTTGAAGAGCGTTTAAAAGTACTTCTAAAAGACATTCCGGAAGCAAAATTCAAAGGTGGAGAGCAAGCTGATATGTTCCAAATGCATCAATGGATTAAGCAAGAGCCTGTCGATTTATTGATCGGAAACACCTATGGCAAATACATCGCACGCGATGAGGATACCCCTCTTGTTCGATTTGGTTTCCCTATTACCGATAGAGCAGGACATAATTTCGCTCCCAAAACCGGCTATGTCGGTGCTACTAATTTGGCTATTCAAATATTAAATGCACTATTCGACAAAATGGATCGTACCTGTGCAGAAGAAAAATTTGAATTCCAATTCTAAGAAGCTCTATTATCCAATACATCCCATGTCCTAGCTAATATATCAGATCATGTGTTCTGAACATATTAAATAGCATAGGGATGCTTATTGGGAGAGTCTTATTCGACAACAAAAGCACAGTACTCTTAATAGAAAGAAAAATGAGCACCATACTAGAAGAAAGAAAAAATCAGGTAGCAAGAGCAGGAAGCAATGAAAAGATGACCTGTGGAAAAGCTAGTTTGGCAGGATCTGTTAGTCAAAGAGCTTGTGTATTCTGTGGTTCAAGAGTAGTGCTTTATCCTATAGTAGATGCGCTTCACATTATTCATGGTCCCATTGGCTGTGCCGCTTATACGTGGGATATTAGAGGATCGTTATCTTCAGGCCCTGAACTTCATAGACTCAGTTTCTGTACAGACTTACGGGAAAAAGATGTGATCTTTGGTGGAATAACCAAACTTGGTGCTTCGCTAGAAGAACTTATCGAGTTACATCATCCTAAAGCAGCATTTGTATACACCACATGTATTGTTGGAGTAATTGGCGACGATGTAGAAGGAATATGCAAAGAGATGAGTCTCAAAAAGGGGATTCCGGTAATACCCGTTCAAGCTCCCGGCTTTCAAGGCTCTAAAAAAGATGGATACCGTATCGCATGCGAATCCTTATTCCAATTAGTGGGTACACAAAATCGTCCTATCCCACAATATTCAATCAATATTCTGGGAGATTTCAATTTAGCCGGAGAACTTTGGATCTTATTAAAATATTACAAACGCATGGGCATTTATGTAAATGCCACAATCACAGGCGACGGCAGAGTTGACGATATCTGCAATGCACACAACGCGTCACTAAATGTAGTACAATGTTCTGGATCAATGATGCACCTTGCTAAAATGATGAAAGATAAATACGGCACACCATTTATGCGAGTATCTTACTTTGGAATAGAAGATATGAGTGATGCATTATACGAAGTAGCTAATTTCTTTAAAAGTGAAGAGTTACTAGACCGTGCCAGAGATATTGTAAAAGAGGAATTGGCCGATTTATTACCCGCCTTAGCACCTTATAAGAAAGCATTATCAGGAAAAAAAGCCGCTATTTATGTCGGCGGTGCATTCAAAGCAATCTCATTAATTAAAGCATTGCGACTCATTGGTATCAAAACCGTTATTGTAGGTTCACAAACAGGAGACAAAGACGACTATGAGCTTATTCAACAACTTTGCGATCCAGACACCATTATTGTAGACGACTCTAATCCGGTAGAACTTTCAGCCTTTGTAAAAGAGAAGAAAGCGGATCTCTTTATTGGAGGAGTAAAAGAGCGACCAATAGCCTATAAAATAGGACTTGGATTCTGCGATCACAACCATGAACGAAAAGAAGCATTAGCCGGATATGAAGGAATGCTCAACTTTGCAAAAGAAGTATATGGAACAATTATGAGCCCCGTTTGGAAGTATGTAAAATAAAACACAACTAGTATGGAACCAACAATCGTAAAAAAGAAATTGCCATCCTATACGTCCTCACGTAATGCCTGCAAACTTTGCGCTCCACTAGGAGCCTCGGTTGTATTTAAAGGCATTGAAGGATGCGTACCCATAATTCATGGTTCACAAGGATGTGCCACTTATATCCGACGATATATGATCAGCCATTATAAAGAGCCGGTAGATATTGCATCTTCTAATTTCAGTGAAACTGCTACCATCTACGGCGGCAACCGAAACTTCGTAGATGGCATTAATAACATTATTAAGCAATATAAGCCTCAAGTCATTGGAATCGCAACCACTTGTTTATCAGAGACAATCGGCGAGGATGTTCCCTCACTCATAACAGAATACAACCAAAACAATGCAGAAAATAAAGATCTCCCTTTATTTATTCATGCCTCTACCCCTAGCTACCAAGGTTCTCATATAGATGGATTTCACGAAGCAGTATGTGCTGCGACAGCTACACTAGCATATAAAGACAAAGAGAAAGGTACACATATCAACCTCTTTCCAGGTTTCGTTTCTCCTGCAGATTTGCGCAACTTAAAGGAGATACTAAACGATTCCGGAATTGAATATGTACTCTTACCCGATTTCTCAGCTTCACTCGACAACCCTTTCTGGAAAGATTATCACCTAATTCCAGAAGGTGGAACTCCACTAGAGCACATCCGCCTTACCGGTTGCGCACAAGGTAGCATTGAGTTTGGAACAATCTTAAACAAAGGAGCATTAACCGGACGAATTCGCAATTCAAAAGCAATAACCACTACAGGAGAATGGCTTGAAAAATTCAGAAATGTACCCAATAACCAAATAACAATGCCAATAGGCATTGATGCCACAGATCAATTCGTAAAGGTATTAGAAAACAGCTCAGGGAAAAAACTCGCAGCTAAATATAGTCTTCAGCGCGGACGCCTTGTCGATTCCTATATCGACGGACATAAATACGTGTTTGGTAAACGAGCAGTTGTTTTTGGTGACGAAGACATGGTACTAGGTATTGTTTCTTTTTTATCTGAAATAGGTATTACCCCTGTGCTTATAGCATCCGGAGGAGAAAGTGGATTAATGCAAGCCGAGCTCAAACGTCAAATAGCAACTCTTGGAGACGAAACCATCATTATGAATGGAACTGACTTCGAATCTATACGCGAGTTAGCAGCAGAATTAAAACCCGATCTCATAATAGGAAGCAGCAAAGGATATTATATTGCGCGAGAACTTAGCATTCCAATTATCCGCGTCGGTTTCCCCATACACGACAGAGTGGGAGGTCCTCGGTTAGAGCATCTTTTTTATTCAGGAACACAACAACTATTCGATCGCATTGTAAATGCAGTTCTAGAATATAAGCAAGAGCACTCACCCGTGGGATACAAATATATGTAAAATACAAACTTTTAAGAAAGAAGATGATGACTAAAGCACTTATAGACGAAAAAATCGCCAAGCACCCATGCTTCAATGAAGAAGCAAAACATACGAATGCCCGTGTACATCTACCTGTTGCCCCTAAATGCAACATACAGTGTAACTATTGCAATCGTAAATACGATTGCGTAAATGAAAGTCGGCCGGGAGTTACATCTTCTGTCCTCGAACCGTTTCAAGCTGTACGCTATTTAAAGGAATTGGATAAACACATAGATAGTATTTCAGTAATTGGCATTGCCGGTCCTGGTGATCCATTTGCTAATCCGGAAGAAGTTCTAAAAACTCTCCGAGCTGTAAAAGAAGAATTTCCGGAACGAATTTTCTGCTTGTCCACAAATGGCCTTAACTTAGCTCCCTATATTGATGAGATTGCCGATTTAAACGTAACTCACGTTACTATAACAATCAATGGAGTAGATCCGAAAATCACTTCACAACTATATCGCTGGGTACGTTTCGAAAAGAAAATATATAGAGGCGTAGAAGGAGCTCGTCTACTTATGGAGCGTCAATTAGCCTGCATCCCACTTTTAAAAGCAAAAGGCATTATAGTAAAAATCAATTTTATCATTGTGCCGGGAGTCAACGATCATCACGTTGAAGCTACTGCCAAAGTTGTAAAAGAATTAGGAGCTGATTTAATCAACTGCATGCCTTTAATACCTACAGAAGGTTCTCTTTTTGAAAACAAACAGAAACCCGATCAAAAGATGATTTTCCGAGTACGCGCAGAAGCTAAATCGCATCTACCTCTAATGACACATTGTGCGCGGTGCAGAGCTGACGCAGCAGGATTATTAGGTCAAGATTTAAAAGAAGCTTACACCATTTTACGCGATATCAGTAATTCTATAGAAAGTGATGAGAAACGCCCCTACGTAGCCGTAGCTACCTACGAAGGACATTTAGTTAATTTACATCTGGGTGAAGCAAAATCGCTTCATATTTTCTGGCAAACGCCTAATGGCTATCAAGTTGTAGAAGAACGCCCCATGCCGAATAAAGGCGGTGGCGATCAAAGATGGATTGATGTAGCACGCACTTTAATTGATTGCCGAGCATTACTTGTTGGCGGAGTAGGAGAAAATCCCGCTTCCATCTTAAAAGAGTGTGGCATTAATGTAATTCAAATGACAGGAATGATTGATGAAGGACTAGATGGAATCTATAATAACTTACCGATCCGTAGCATAAAAAAAGCAGATGCATTTCGCTGTGGCAGCGGCTGCAAAGGAAACGCACAGGGATGTGCTTAATAAAATGAATTCTTTTAGTTATTAATATAAAAATAGACAACATGAAAAAACCGAATTATCACATTTTAGTATGTAACTCTTTCCGGATGAATGGAGATGCACAAGGATATTGCAACAAACAAGGAGCTCCCTCTTTTTTGCAATACATCACAGAAGAATGCAATGACCGTGGTCTTGACGTAGCTGTATCAACAACCGGATGTCTAAATTTATGTTCACAAGGTCCCATCCTAGTAGTACAGCCCAATAACGATTGGTATGGAGGGGTTACCGGGGAAGACGTTATAGACGAAATACTTGATGCTATTGAAGCAGGAAAACCCTGCGAGAAATATTTAATTTCTGAATGACAAGAAAAAGGATACATATTATCGATACGACCCTCCGCGATGGTGAGCAAGCCGCCGGAGTGGTCTTCTCTCTAGAAGAAAAGATGCAAATTGCCTCTCTACTAGATAAAGCTGGAGTGCCCGAACTTGAAATCGGTATGCCTGCTATTTCAAAAGAAGAAAAAGAGGATATAAAAGCCGTAATAGAAGCTGGATTTTCATTCGATTGTCTCGCCTGGTGTAGAGCTACTTACAATGATATTAACGAAGCAGCTAGCACCGGTGCACAGGGAGTTCATATTTCATTTCCCGTTTCACCAATCCATCTGAAAGCTTTAAATAAAAGCGAAAAATGGGTCATGAACCAATTGAAGGAAATGCTAAACTATGCTTGCGAAAGCTTTCAATATGTAACCATAGGTGCACAGGATGCTTCACGAGCGAATGATTCTTTTTTAAATGAATTCATCAATGAGGCAGAACACTATGGAGCCCATAGAGTACGCATTGCAGATACGGTAGGAATCATGAACCCTCTAACCGTCTCCTGTTTATTCCATCAACTAAAAAAAAAGCATCCCAACGTAAACCTTGAATTTCACGGACATAACGATTTAGGAATGGCTACAGCAAATACCTTTGTGGCCTTATGTTCAGGAGCAGAGGCTGCAAGTGTTACAATCAATGGACTCGGCGAACGATCTGGAAATGCCGCACTCGAAGAGTTGGTAATGGCACTTGCATTAAGTAGTGAGTTAGAAAGCAATATACAAACCGAATACTTGGGCGAACTCTCAACTCTAGTAGAGAAAGCTTCCGGACGAACACTTTCAGGAATGAAACCTATTACGGGTAGATTCTCTATTAGTCACGAATCAGGCATACACACTCAGAGCCTACTTATTGACCGTTCTACCTATCAAATTATTGATGCAAAAAGCATTGGCCGTAAAGAAGAAGCGTTTGTTTTTGGGAAACATTCCGGACGAGCGTCTATTCGCGATTTCTTCTTTACTCAAGGATACGAATTAACCGACGAAGAGAGCTTAAAAGTGCTCTACGAAATAAAGCAAAAATCAAGCTTACTGAAACGAGCATTATCCAATTCTGAGGTCTTCAGTCTTTATAAAAAGGAAAACACAAAAGAATCTCATTTTAATTAGCGATATCTTTTTTACTTATAACGCAAAACAACTTATGGACAGCGACTTTATACAAACATTAATCACCACAGGGAAATTAGCTTTCTGGACTACATTCATTTTATTTTTGGTGGGACTTCCTATTGCTTATTTCTTGGCTTTTTCAAAATTCCGATTGAAAGCCATTATTGAAGCTTTGATTTCAATGCCAATGGTACTTCCTCCCACAGTTCTTGGGTTCTATATTCTTGTGGCATATAGTCCACAAAATTGGTTCGGGAAAATGATGGAACAATGGTTTAATGTTCGTTTAGCCTTTAGTTTTAGCGGAATACTTATAGCAAGTATCGTTTGTTCACTACCATTCATGATTCAGCCACTTCAAAACGGACTTATGACATTATCTCCCAATCTGAGAGAAGCCGCCTATACAATGGGTAAGTCTAAATTCACAACCTTCCTAAGAGTTTTACTACCCAACATTCATGAAAGCATTATCATTGCAAGCACAATGACTTTCGCTCATACAATTGGAGAATTCGGCATTGTACTTATGGTAGGAGGAAATATGCCCGGTGGCACAAGAGTTGCTTCTATTGCCTTATACGATCAAGTACAAGCCTTAAATTACAAAGAGGCTAATCAATATGCATTGATCCTATTCGTTGTCTCTTTTCTTGTATTAACTATTGTTTATAGTATTCACAAAAAAACAAATTAGAAGCTATGATTCCATCCATATATATTGACCTAAAATGCAAAATGGCGACTTCCGAAGGAGAGCGAACATTACATATCGAGAAAGAAATCTCAGGCGGCAGTTTCATTTGCTTAGTCGGCCATTCCGGTTCCGGGAAAACAACCCTATTGCGCATGCTAGCCGGATTAACGACACCCGACCAAGGAATTATTAAAGTAGGAGATGAAATTTGGTTCGATTCTCAAAAGAAAATAAATTATAAGCCTCAACAACGAAGCATTGGCTATATGTTTCAAGAATCAACACTATTTCCTAACATGACAGTAGAGGAAAATATAGCTTTTGCACAAAAGAAGAAAGATAAAACAAAAATAGGAGAGTTACTTCATATCTTTGGTATGAACAAACTTGCTCAACAAAAGCCCTTAAAATTATCAGGGGGACAAAAACAACGCATTGCACTAGCACGAGCTCTCGCTTCCTGCCCACAAATTCTCTTGCTCGATGAACCTCTTTCTTCTATCGATCAAGAAATGCGCGATCTGTTGCAAAACGAGATATTAAAAGCTCACCAATACCTCTCAGCTACTAGCGTTATGGTAACACACGACTTACTCGAAGCCAAACGTATGGCTACCGAAATTATAAAAATAAAAAACGGACTAATAATAAAAGATCATGAAACTAATTGTACCTGTTTACGATAACAATCGCATCGCCGAAGGTTTTAGCAAAACTCCTAATGTATGTTTGTTCGATCCATCCATAGCTTCTCTAGACGAGGCCTGTACTTTTACATCGTGGAGCAATCTTATTCCTCACGGAACAAAAATTGCCGGACGCATGAAAGAGTTAGGCATTGGCAATGTACTAGCACCTCAAATTCAACTTCTTGCCTTAAATTTATTCGTTGAAAATGGAATTCACGTTTATAAAAGTGAAGGGAGTGATTTAATACATAATCTTTCACTTTATTGCGCGCAAAAGCTTGTACGTTACACCACAACAGATGCATTAGAGAACTCCAACATTTGCTCTGGAAGTTGTAGCGATTGTAGCGATACTTGCTCCACAAATGAAAAATAAAAAATGAGCCCTGATTATTTCTTTTAATCAGAGCCATTTTTTAAAATATAGTAAGTAATTCCTTCAAAGAAGCTACTTCTGCCGTAGGATAGAAAGGAAGATCTTCACGAAGATGTTTTCCTGACCACGGACTAGTAGGAGGATTAAAATAATATTGATCCCACCCTGCATCGTGAGCCCCTAAAATATCGGTATAGAAATTATCACCAATCATTGCTACTGAAGATGGATTACTTTGTGTAGCACTCAATGCAAAATGATAAAGTCGTATATCCGGTTTCTGAACAGCAATATCTTCACTTAAAACAACTTTCTCGAAAAAAGGAGCAAGGCCTGAATAAGTTAATTTCTGTTCCTGCAATTCACGGAAACCGTTACTTAATATAAAAAGGCGGTATCCGCGCTCCTTCAATTCAGTTAATACCTCAATGGCATCTGGAATGATACTCGTTTTAGTCGGTATCAATTGAAAAAAGAATTTCGAATATATCGGGACCAATTCAGCAACTTCTTTCAACGAGAAACCTACTTGCTCTAAAGGATATGCAAAACGGCGAAAATTCAACAAATCCTTTTCAATGAGTCCATGAGCATAATCATCCCAAAGGCGTTCATTCTCTACCGTATAAATCGAATAAAATTCATCGAAAGAAGGAAAATATCGTGCAAAGTCGAACTCGACGAATGTTTCCAAAAAACTCTCTCGCGAATTGCGAGCTGTATTCCAGAGCGTATCGTCAAGATCAAAGAACAAGGAATCATACTGCTTTTTAGCACTAGAAGATATCTTTACCACACGCGTACCACTAAATACCTTGAAACACTCCAAAATTTAGTCGGATCAGTAATTTTAAGCGTCAACATCTTATCACCTCCCTTTACAAGTTCATAACTACTAGCAGGATGTGAAGTCAATACTTTAGCCTTCTTGCTCAACAGTGAAATAGCATTAAGTGTACGGATATCCACTTTGGTAAAATAACCTTTATCATAGCTACCTTTCAGCACATCATCACCTTCCACAATATGCTTCTCTTTTAACTCACTCTTTGTGCCAAACACAAACCAAGCCGTATTCAAGTTTTTATCCTGATCAGCTACAATTTTTGCCTTATGCTCGTTCTGAGTAGTAAGTTCTGTTACGTTAGAGTTCAAATCAGAAACATCTTTTGAAAGCCCTTCAATTACAATATTACGCTCCTCAAGCTGAGCCTGCATCTCAGAAAGTTGTTGGTTTTTCTGAACAAGTTCATTCTGCAAAGCAGTCAATGTTTTCTGAAGTTCAACACTCTTAATTTGTCCGGAGTTAAGCTTATGTTGCAAGGCCGAAATACGATCTTTATTAGACTTCATTGTATTCACAATAAATTGCATGTCTTCTTGTATCTGTGCCTTCGCAGCCTGACGATTTTCAGCACTACCAGTACGTGACACATTGATACGACCTTCCGCTTGATTTATTAAGCTAAAGCCATCTTGTACTTCACTGAAAAGAGAAAGTACCTCGTCCATATCACTTTGGTTCTTAGCAAGCTGAGCCTGCAAAGAATCAGTTTTCGCTTTCAGCGCATCGTTTTCAGTTTTTGCGCTTTGGTTACAGGAAGCTAAAAGCAGCAATCCTGCACAATAGAAAAGAATCTTTTTCATTATAGTTCTATTTAAGTAATTATAAGTGATAAATCAAAAAAATTATTCACGATGTTTTTTGCTTCTCCGTGTTAAACGGAGCACCTCTTCAGGTTCAAGTTCTAAATCTTCTTCCGAAGATTCTACAGATCCTCCGAGCGTACCATCGCACCCGGCAAGAACTATTACAAATTCGCCTCGCGGTTCAGTCTCTGTAAAATGAGCAATCATTTCAGTAATCGTTCCACGGGAAGTTTCTTCATACAGTTTCGAAATTTCACGCGTTAAAGACACTTGTCTTTGTGCACCAAAAATTTCTGCAAACTGAGTCAACGTTTTCACCACCCTACGCGGCGATTCGTAGAAAATCATTGTACGCTCCTCCAGTTGCAAAGCAAGGAGTTTACTCTGACGGCCTTTTTTTTGAGGTAAAAAGCCCTCAAAAGAAAAGCGTTCACAAGGTAAAGCCGAATTCACCAACGCCGGTACAAAAGCCGTAGCACCAGGCAAACACTCCACTGTCAACCCACGACGTACACATTCTCGAACAGCCATGAAGCCTGGATCACTAATACAAGGAGTGCCTGCATCACTAATCAGTGCAATCACCTCACCCGCTTCTATACGGCGAGCCACCTGCTCTACCATCTGATGTTCATTAAATTTATGATGAGCCATCAATGGCTTCTTAATTTCAAAATGCTTCAACAAGATTCCCGAAGTTCGTGTATCCTCAGCCAAAATCAAATCGCACTCTTTCAATACGCGTAAAGCACGAAAGGTAATATCTTCCAAGTTTCCCACAGGAGTGGGTACAATATAGAGTTTTCCCATAGATATCTTTGTCGCGCCACAAAAGGGCACTCAACTTTTTTTTGCAAATATAGAAATAAAATGCAGTAACTTAGCAAAAAAAACAGTATTTTTGTCTGCATTAATGCTATTTACAGATTATTCAGAGAGATAGAGAATGATGATTTTCGAAGAACATATCCCCATCAACAAACGTAGTGGACGCATCGAGGTAGTATGTGGATCCATGTTTTCTGGTAAAACAGAAGAACTGATTCGTCGACTCAAACGAGCCCAGTTTGCACGCCAGAAGGTAGAAATATTTAAACCATCCATCGATATACGCTATTCTGATGCAGAGGTAGTGTCACACGACAGCAATTCTATCGCTTCCACTCCAATAGACAGTTCAGGAAGTATCGAACTGCTTTCATCGGATATTGATGTAGTAGGTATTGATGAAGCACAGTTCTTTGATGATGGCATCGTTGACGTATGTCGCCGATTAGCCAACCAAGGCATTCGTATCATTATAGCAGGACTTGACATGGACTTCAAAGGAGAACCTTTCGGACCGATGCCAATGCTTTGCGCCATCGCCGACGAAGTGACAAAAGTACATGCCATTTGCGTTCGTTGTGGAAACTTAGCCTACGCTTCACATCGACTAGTAGAAGGCGAAAAGCGCATCCTACTAGGCGAAACCGGGGAATACGAACCTCTCTGCCGTGACTG
>Ga0172378_10004540_pt1 | contig 12996 bp, 15 predicted proteins | sample GrowelOW332metaG_FD_119755 | JGI IMG/M metagenome (GOLD analysis project Ga0172378, IMG submission 119755) | Groundwater microbial communities from an aquifer near a municipal landfill in Southern Ontario, Canada - Pumphouse #3_1 metaG | ecosystem: Environmental > Aquatic > Deep subsurface >...
AATGAATAGACTAATTCAAGGAGATGTTGGCTCAGGAAAGACTGTGGTGGCTGGTAGCGTTGCTTTAAATGCTGTCCGCAACAGAACACAAGTGGTAATTATGGCTCCTACGGAAATTTTAGCCAAACAACATTTTAAAACTATTTTTGATTTGCTAAAAAGGTTCCGCATTAATGTTGGTCTTTTAACAGGAAAGGAGGATAAATACTATTCCTACAAACTAAAAAATGAAACTATTGAAATTAGTAGAGAAAGACTACTTAAGAAATGTGCCGAAGGAGAAATTGATATTTTAATAGGAACCCAAGCTTTAATTGTTAAAAAAGAAAAGGATAAAAAACCAAAAGTACTTTTTAAAAATCTTGGGCTTGTTGTTATTGATGAACAGCATAGATTTGGAGTAAAGCAAAGAAAAGAATTGTGCCTTGAGAACAATGACAAGGTTCCTCATCTTTTATCTATGACAGCTACCCCAATTCCCCGAAGTTTGGCTTTAACTATTTGGGGTGATTTAGATTTATCAATAATTGATAAGATGCCTAAAGGAAGAAAAGAAGTTAAAACAAGTATTATTCTTCCCATCGAAAGAGAAAAAACTTATCGCTTTATCAAAGAAGAACTAATGAAAGGAAACCAATGCTTTGTTATTTGTCCTCGCATAGAAGAGGATGAATCTTCCAAGCTAGAACTTAAAAACGTAAAAGATGAATATGAAAAATTAAAAGAAATGTTTCCTGATTTTAAAATTGAAATGCTCCACGGAAAAATGAAAACAAAAGAAAAAGACGAAATTATGAAAAAATTCAAAAAGAAAAAATTTCAAATTTTAGTTTCTACTTCTGTTATTGAAGTCGGAATAGATATTCCTGATGCTACCGTAATTTTAATCGAGGGAGCTGATAGATTTGGATTGTCACAACTCCATCAATTCAGAGGTCGTGTTGGAAGATCAAACAAACAATCATTTTGTTTTTTAGCGACAGACTCAAATAACAAAAAAACTATTGAAAGATTAAAAGCTATGGAGAAATATTCTTCTGGTTTCAAATTATCAGAAATCGATTTAAAGCTAAGGGGTCCAGGAGATTTCTTAGGAGTGAAACAGTGGGGTTTTTCTGATTATGTTATGGAAGCTTTGAAGGATATTAATATGGTTGAAAAAGCAAAAGAAGCAGCAAAAAAAATACTCCCTAGAATCAAGGAGTATCCATCAACTTCAAAAAGACTAGAAAGCTTCGAAGAGAAGATTCATATAGAATAATTATATTATCGGATTAAATTCATCGAATCCAAAGATCCGAACATAATTAGTCCATGGCCCCTCACACAAGTCATAGAATTTACATTGTTTGCATTTTTCACTTTTATTCTTTAGTTTATCATCCCTCATTTTTATCATATCTTGCATTCTTTCTCCGTCACGAACAAAATAACTGTCAGTTCTTTTTTGGGGGATATAATTACGATATTTCTCTCCTATTGTACAAAAAGGAAAAGCTTCTAATTGGCGCCTAGTTTTAGAATTCATTCCAGCCTCTAACCCCCTCTCGACACTCTCTCTTACGTCTTTATATCTAGGAACTATTGTATCAATCAATTCTCTATCTCTTTCAATTAATGGATTTATATCCATAAAAGAAAATTTATAGCTAGAAACATTCAATTCTAATAACAGCCTAGCTACACTGGACATATCCATGTGATTTGTTTTCGCAACTACGGTATTCGTAGAAACAACTTGCTCTAATTTTATTAAATTATTAATGCCTTGAATAGTTTGCTCAAAACTTCCTTTTGCTCTGGTCAAGCCATCGTGTACTTCCGGAGTTGAACCATGTAAAGATATGTAAAAATGATTAGCTCCAGCATCAACCATTCTTTTACAAAGATCCATATACGAAAGCATTCTTCCATTTGTTTGAATGTGTATAAGTTTATAGCCACATTTTTTAGCAAAACCAACCAATTCCACAACATCATTTCTTATAGTAATTTCTCCACCCGTTAAGACTACATTTTTAAAATCATTTCTATTTTTGCTTAATATCTGTTTAACCTCTTCTGTTGAAAAAGTTTTTCCAAAATTACGCTTATTTCCTTGCGCACAAAATTTACAATAATTATTACATTGAAATCCTGTTTTTATATCGATTGTAGTATCTTTTTTTTTGTCCATAAATTATTGACTTATTCTTTTATTGGCTCAAACTCATCCTCTCCAAAAATCTTCCCATAGCTAATCCATGGGCCTTCGCACCTATCATAAAACTTGCACTGTTTGCATTTTTCAAATTTATTTTTTCCTATATCACTTTTTACCCCCTCTCCCCTAAAATCAAAAATTTTACCATTCTCATATACTATATTATCAGGAATGCATAAAGCCTTGATGAAAGAGTGATAATCTTCTCCTAACGTACAAAAAGGGAAAGCTTCTGTTTTTATCTTCATTCTAGCTTCAGTCCCCATTCCAAGACATTTTTCAACATATTCTTTAACTTCAGAATATCTAGGAGCAATTTCTTCTATTAATTTTTTATCTCTTAGAATGTTAAGATTTAGATATAGAAAAGTAAAATCATGCTCAAAAACATTAAATCCAATCAGCATTTTAGTAATATTGTTCAAATCCTTATAATTTGTTCTTGTAACAGCTGTGTTCGTGCATATTTTTTGATTTAATTCTTTTAAATTACTAAGACCTTGATAAACTTGCCTAAAACCACCCCTAACCCTTATTAAGCTATCGTGTATTTCAGGAGTTGAGCCATGGACCGAAACACCAAACTCATTAGCTCCAGCATCAATTAATTTCTTACAAAAATCCATATAAGAAAACATTCTTCCGTTTGATTGAACTTGAATGCTTTTATAGCCACATTCTTTAGCGAACCTGACTAATTCAAAAATATCTTTTCTAATTGTTACTTCTCCTCCAGTCAAAACAACCTCCTTTGATATTTTCACATTTTCTTTTAAAATTTGCTTAATTTCGCCCGTTGTTTGAGTTCCTCTGATTTCTCGACTATTATCTTGTATACAAAAAACACAGTTGTTATTACATTGAAATCCTGTTTTTATAACACTTGTTTTTCCCATATTTTAAAATTGAATATCTTCCGACTCTTTCCATTCGGCAATTACTGCGTCTTTAATCTTATATTTTTCTATTTGCCTAGCGTGACTAATTTTAAATTTTTCTTTTGCTTCTTTGCTTGTTAACGCTTTTTCCCACCCTAAAACTTCAAAATGTTCCCTGCTTTTATAAATAACGATATAATACTTTTCCATATATTTATTTACAATTATTTATCTTCTTGATAATAGACCCTTGATTTCCAATTTCTTTAAGTCCTATAGCAAATCTTTCTTCTTCTGTTAATTGCTTTAAAAAAAACTTTATTGTTTTAATTTTTTTTGTTCTTTCTTCCAAACTCTTTTCCATTCTTATTAGCTCAAAAAAAGCTAAAAGTTTAAAAAAGTATATATTTATTCTTTCTGAAAAATATTCATATCTATTAGGTGGAATCCTTTCTATAATTTCTAACATCTTTTGAAAATTTATTTTCGCCTTATCATTTTCTTTTTGTGCAATATTTAAACTTCCTAGGCCATAATATAATAAAAAGTTGTAATAATAAAATTTATAAAATTGCTTATTATCAAGACGTAAAATAGCTATATCAAAAATTCTATCAAGCGCTTCTTCTGCTTTAAGAAACTCTTTTTTCTTAATATTAGCCACAGCAGAAGCATAAAGACCAAGAATTAAAACATCACTATTGCTTTGAAAGAAACCCTCCTCTGCCGCCATCTCAAAAACCAAGTCATAATTTTCATTTCCAATGAGCGCCATGCATAATAAATAATTAGCCTCGCTCTTTTTTGTTTTGCTTAAAACGCCAAGCTCTTTTTTATTAAGATACTTTCTTGCATTATCATAATTGGAAAATTCTAAAAAAATCTCGCCCGCTTGCTTTGTCAGTTCTGCTCTAAACTTTCCTTCATTATTACTGCAATGTTCTTTAAGAGAATCTAAAGCTTTTTGCTTATTGCCTATTTTTAAATAACATTTAGATAAAATCAAACAAATCTTTTCTAAATAAATATCAGATTCTTTGGAAGAAAAACGAGCTCTTACATCCTCTCCTTTTTTAATATATTCTATAGCTAAATTAAAATCTCCTTTTTTTTCAGCTACAGAAGCTAGTCCAACAAAAGAGTTCCAAGTCATATTATGCTTTCCGGTTCCCTCAGTATGCATTGCTAACATTTTTTCATAAACTAACGTAGCTTCCTCATACCTACCTTGCGAAATATAAAATTCTCCCAGCCTATTTACAATTTGAACGGGGCTAATATCTTTCTTTTTAAGAGCTGCTAAATAACGCTTTTCCCAATTACTATCTTTTTTTTTATACAAAAAATTACTAATTTTTATAAAAAAATTCATTTCTTTGAGAAAAACAAATAAAATTATTAATGTTATTATTAAGAGAATTAATTTTATCATGTAACATTACCAAAAAGGCCACCAATCATTATAGCCATCCACGTAATCTCCCCAGGTTACACTATGCTCTCCATTATCCCAATTGTTATCATTCCAAAGATCAAGATAGTCCATCCAATTATCAACATAGTCACTCCAATTATCAACATAGTCACTCCAATCACTCCAATCACTCCAATTGGCCCAATCACTCCAATCACTCCAGTCATCCCAGTCACTCCAGTCATCCCAGTCACTCCAATCATTCCACGGAATAGAAGTATGAGAATTATGACTGCCTTGATTAACATCATTTACCAAATTACTTGTATGATTTGGAACTGAATGTGTTCCATCGAAAGAAGCATGCTTACCAGCAATATCATCATTTAATAGAAAACTATTATGAGCATCAGCACTTACACCATAAAAAGCTGTTCCTAAAACAATAGCAGTAATTGCTAATTTGGCAGCATTTTTCTTATCAATGCTTCCTTCTTCGCCAGTCAAAAAATCGCTAATATTTTTTTTAATTTTTGGAAGTTTATTATTCATATATTTAATATTAATGATTTTTACACTTTTCTAACCAATTATTAAAAATATTTAAGACTTCTTCATCTTTCATTTTTAAAAAAAGATAATCAATCTGCGCTTCGCTGATTTTGCATTTATCTGTTGTTCTAATATTCGGAGAAAAATTTCCATATAAAGCATAATTAGAAGCTGGGCAAGTTCCACAATATGGCTTATAAACACATTCGTCGCAAGGACTAGCATCTAATACAGAAGCTCCTATAAAAGATTTCATTCTACTTTTTTCCATAATTTTTTCATAAGAATCGTCTACCGTCCCTAGGAGAAATGCCTCGTCTCCTAATAGTCTGCCAACCTCACAAGTATAAACATTTCCGTTATAAAAATATGACAACATTCCAATTCCTAAACCGCAAGGACTTCTAAAGTCTAAAAAAGAAACAGAGGTGTCTTTTAAAATTCTTGCTAAAATTGTCATAGACATTCTTTCTATAATAACAGAACCTTCTTTATTTTTTTGTATAATATAATCCATTCCTCTTTTCCAGCCAGCAATAAATTCTTCTGCCGTATATCCAAACTCCTCCCTTTTTTCCTTTCCAGAAGATTTTCCGAGATAACTAAGTTGTCTAAAATGTATTGATGGAATCTCTTGTTTAATATATTCATCAACAATCTCTTCTATATGTTCGAGTGAATATTTAGTAAGAGTAGGAAGTGCGCCCCCAGTACTTCTTCTTTTACTTTCCTTGGAATACTTTTTTATCTTTTTCAACCAATCATCAACTATTTGATAGCTTCCATTGGGACTATTATATGGCCTATTTCTATTGTGAACATGTGCTGGTCCATCAAGCGAAGTAGAAATACCAACATTATTATCAATCAAAAATTTACATTTTTCTTCTGTCATTAAAGATAAATTTGTGGCAATTCCAAAATGAACTTGTTTATTAGATGTTTTTTCTTTTTCTCTTACATAATTAATAATAAATTTAACAACATCCCAATTCATTAAAGGTTCTCCGCCCTGAAACTCAATGGTTATGTGAGGGTTGGGCCCTTGGAAAATTAAGTCCACTGTCTTTCTAGCGGTTTCTTCTGTCATGTCATAAATAGGATCTTGAAGCTCTGGACTTCCCGCCTGACAATAGATACAAAGATGATTACATCTTTTTGTAACTACAACTATGTGCAAAGAAGTTCCTTTCCGAAAAAGAAAATCACTTTTTTTACGATAAGTTCGAATTATTTTATTTACAGGAAGACAATTTTTAATAAAACCTCTTTCTACTAATTCTTTAAAAACGTTTCCATTTTTATCCAGCTTTCCCTCAAGAAAATCTTTAAAATCCTCTTCTTTTAATTTAATATAAGCAACATCATTTGTTAACAAAAAGAAATCTTCTAGTTTTTTAAACCTAAAAAAACCAACCGATTCTTTGTCTATTTTTACCTTGCTTAAATCTAAAGACATCTTACTGTTTCGAATAATAAATAATTGCAAAACTCGTCTACAATAACATCTTTTACTTCTTCGTCTATATTGCTTATTTTAACAACAAAAACATTATCTGTTTCCAAAAATTCTATTTTTGCTAACTCTTGATAAGCCTGAATAGCGTTCTCGAGACCCTTTTTGTTATAAATATTTTTATCAAATTTGATTTCCATCTTTTTTTTCATTATTAACAAAGTTGGCAGAGAAACTTACACCTTTTGACTTTTCTACAGCTATGTGTGTATTAGAAAAAGTGTCTTCCCACCTTTTAGAAATACCTTCTGGGTCGCTCTGACAAGAAGGTTTATCAGTGCAAAGATTATTTTTATCTATACCATTAAGAGCAACATTTACTATCATCTCTCTAACATTTCTATTTTCTTCAAAAACTTTTAATCTTAAACTTGCATTGATAATCTCATTATTAAACTCCCCCTCTATTTTATCTAAACTGATACCCTCCTCTTTTGGTTTTATATCAATTTTTATTTTTCCCTGCTCTGGTTGATTTAAAAAAATATAGTAATCATTTAAAAAAACATATGCCGTGCTTAACACCGCTCTTAAAGAATATATATTTGTGTCTATTGTTATTGTTTTCATTTTATTATATCTTTATTACACCTTAAGAGCCTGCCCTACAACACATAATATAACCTGCGCCCCTAGAAACACCTGTTGAAGTAAAATATCCTGCAGGGCAAGTTCCTGTATAAACAATTAATTTACAAACATCATCAGCGTACTCTTTTGTAACTAATGTTTTATCATTGTCGGTTGAAGTAATAGAAGTTGCTGTTGTGATCTTACCAGAAACAATACTACTTCCGCTAGGATTAACATAATAACTAGAATTATCATAATCGTAAAAAGCTTGCGCCTTTATTGTTCCAACTTTTGCTTGACTTACAGGTCCTGTATTTATTGGCGTAGTATATAAATTATTAACCACTGTTGTCGGCTCAAACCATCCGAAACAAACAATAACTCCCAGGAACGATATGGCTAGCAATAAAATGCTTATTGTGTATTTTTTGTTCATAATATTTAAAATTTATTCCAAATCTTAAAATAATTTTATAAAGGATTGCTTACCTTGCAACATAACATATATCCAGTTTGAGCCGAAGCAACCATTTCTGTAACATAATAACCAGTAGGACAGTTAGTAGTTGCTGCTGCACCAAAATACACCAACCTACAATTAATATTATCTGCGTAATCTTTTGTGACTAATGTTTTACCATTATCTGTTGATATAGTAGAAGTTCCTGTTGTTATTTTACCAGAAATGACACTATTTCCGCTAGGATTAATATAATAACTAGAATTATCATAATCGTAAAAAGCTTTAGCTGATAATGTTCCCGACTTTGATTGAGCTGTTCCACTTGTATCAATTGGCTTTGTGTAACTACTTGGCATAGTAGTTGTTACTTCTGTCCAACTGAATGCTATAAGAGCTGTACTTAAAAAAAAGATAGCTGATAAAGAAAAAATTAATATATATTTTTTACTCATAATATTATTATAATTAATATGGATAATTATTCTGATAATAAATTACTTTTTACTTATTATATCATAAGTAAAAAATTTTACAACTTTAAAATAAAAATATTAGAAGGGATCCCTTGATTAAAATCGTAATAATAACTGCTATAAAAATAAAAATTGAAAACGGGAAATTATTATATTCTCTGACAAAAGTACCTTTCGATAAAAATTTTTGAATGTTCTTACTATTTACTTTCTCTTTTTTGGTTTTGTCGGGCGTCTCAACTTTTGAACCATTTGCCTTTATAACTTCCACATCACATTTGTCGATGTAACTATTAATTAGCATTCTTATCATGAAAATAGTTCCTAAAAATAAATATACTTTGAGAAAAACTGCTTGCACAAAAACATCTTCTCCACAAAAAACTAAATAAAGACTATAAGCAATTGTCGAAAATATTAAAAAATAATTTAGAAAAAAATGTCTATTTAAAAATTTACCAACCATTTTCACGGTAAAAAAGATGAAAAAGAAATATAATAATCTAAAAAATAAAGAAATTGGTTCTAAAAATTGCCCGAACACCTTTCCCAATAAAAGATATATCAAAATATAAATAAAAGAAGCTTTGAAAAAAATTGCTACAAAATTAAGAACTTTTTTAATATCTATTTTTTTTTCCTTAACAATATTTAAAATACTTAAAATGAGTAAAAAAACAACCACCGGAATGAATAAATTAATTAATATGTCAAAACTTGGAAAGAAAGGATAGTTTAATTTTTCGTAAAAACTTAATGGCAACAAAAAAGCGAATAAAGAAAAAAGTTTCGCATCTCCCGCAGACCAACAATTGTAAAACCATAAAGCATAAGAAACGAAAACCGAAATCAAAAAATTAATCAACACATCGCTAAAATATGTTTCATTGTATTGATTTATTGAAAAATATATAAAAAATACTAATCCATAAAAAAACCCGAAAGCAATAACCTTATTATATATTTTTTGGGTTTTTAAATCAGTAAACACGCATAAAGAGCCAACCACCATTATTGGTAGCAAAAACATTATTTCAAAAAAACTAAAATTCATATTTTTTTATTGGCTCAAACTCATCAAATCCAAAAATTTGAGTATATTCACACCAAGAACCTTCACACTTTTTATAAAATTCACATTGTTTACATTTTTCTCCTTTTATTTTTCCCCCATCTTGTTTCATTTTTTTAAAATCAGACATTTTATTATTTTCATAAATAAAAGCGTCTGACATATAATTCTCCGATATATTATTGTGATACTTTTTATCTAAAGTACAAAAAGGAAATGCTTCCACCCTTGATCTGACCTTATTATCTATACCTAATTGAAGTGCTTTTTCAACATCGAGCTTTACTTCGTTATACCGAGGAACTATTTCTTCGACAAGATTCACGTTGTGTTGAATAACGGAATTAATGTGCATAAAAGCAAACTGATAACTGTTAGCCTTAATTCCTACTAACAATTTTGCTAAATTAAACAGGTCATGATAATTTTTTCTAGTAACAACCGAGTTTATATAAACACCTTGATTAAGTTTTTTTAAATTACAAATACCTTTAAGCGTTTGCTCAAAACTCCCCTTAGCACAAGTTAAACTGTCATGCATTTGAGCGGTTGATCCATGGATGGAGGGCATAAATTCATTTGCCCCAGCGTCAATTATTCTTTGACAAAAATCGAAATAAGAAAACATTCTTCCATTGGATTGAATTCTAATTATTTTATACCCACACTGTTTGGCATATTTTACCAATTCTAAGATATCAGCTCTAATCGTCACTTCTCCTCCGGTAAAAACGACTTCCTCAAAATCTTTATTATCAGCTAAAACCTTTTTTACCTCTTCTGTTGTTTGATCATTCCTAAAATTACGTTTTCCGCCTTGAATGCAAAATCTACAATGATTATTGCAACTATATCCTAATTTAACATCAATTTTTTTCATTTAATTTACTTTTTAAAACATTAATCTTTTCAATAACAGATCCTTTATTCCCAAATTCTTTACGCCCTACAATCATTCTTTCCTGCAATGTCAAAGATTCAATCAAATAATTTGCTTTTTTGATTTCATATTTAGTTTTTTTAATGTCTTTTTTTAAATAATAAATATTTGCCAATTCGCTAAAAATTAATATTTTAAAAAAACTAATATTTACTCGTTGAATAAAAGAAGAAAACTCCATATCCACATTTGATATTTTTTCGAAAATAACTTCTACTTTTCGCAGATATTCTTCCGCTAAACCAAAATTATTCCTAGCTAGCTCTAGGCTTGCTCGACCATAATATCCCAAAACCGTATAATAATAAAATTCATAAAAATTATCGACATCTAAATTTCTAATAATACTTTCAAAAATTTTATCAAGAGATTCTTTTCCTTTTTCGAAATTCTTTTCTTCAATATTAAGCATAGCTGAACTATAGAGTCCAAAAAATAGACTTTTTATACCTCCTTGTAAAAAATCCTCTTTCGTTGTCATGACAAAAAGAGACTTATAGTCTTTTTTTCCCAAAAAAATCATAGCAAAATAATAATTCAAATGAGTTTTTTCCAACTTTACTGAAATTTTTTCTTCGATTTCTTTAAAATATTTTTCTGCCTCCTCATAATTTGCTAATTCTAAATAAAACTTCCCTAGTTGCCTCTTAATAATTACCTCCTCATTTTTATTCAATTTTTCACTTAAATATTTTTTCGAATACTCTGTCGCTTTCTGCTCCTCCCCTTTGTTAAAGTAGCATTTCGATAAAATCATAAAAACCTCTTTTTCAAACGAAATGCTCTCCGAAGACATAAAATTTTCTTTATCTTCTTGAAATCTTATTAAGTATTTTATCGCCAAGTCACTCTCTTTTTCTTTCTCTGCTATTAAAGCTAAAGAATATAAGGCTTTCAATCTAATGATATTTTCTTCACATTTTACATTATATAATTTTTTAAAAATTTTCTTTGCTTTATTGTAGTTTTTTTCGAAATAATAAATTTTTCCTAAAAAAAACATTGCCTCAGAAGATTTTTTTAAATTCTTATTTTTAATTAAGCATAACAAAATTTTCTTTGCTCTACTTAGTTTTCGTTCCCTGAATAGTTTTTCTGCTAATTCTAAACTTTTTTTATTAAAAATATTAAATTCCCTCAAAAAGATAAACATTGATAAAAAAAATATAATAATTAAAATTTTAAATATCATGATTCAAATTAAACATCATCATTAGTATGACTACAAGAAGTATGATTGTCGTGACAAGAATCATGACAAGAGTCATGATTTCCGTGAGAGCAAGAGTTGTGGTCATCATGAGTTACTGTGGTTGAGTCGCAAGAGCCATGATTTCCGTGAGAGCAAGAGTCATGATCATTGTGACAAGAAGAATGACAGGAACCATGACTAGTGTTGGTATGCCAAAATAAATCACCTGTATCGGTATGACAAGCAGCATGTGTCACATTACCACTGTTTGTATTTGAGTGGGAACAAGAAGAATGATCGCTGTGGCAAGAATCATGAGAACTTGGATTAGAACTACTATGGCTGCAAGAAGAATGATCGCTGTGGCAAGAAGAATGACAAGAGTCATGATTTCCGTGAGAGCAAGAGTTGTGATTCGAATGACAAGACGTGTGAGAATCATGCATTCCCTTTTCTTCAGTATTTAACAAATTACTTTCGTGATTGGGAACACTATGTGTGCCATCAGCAGAAGAATGTTTCCCCGAAAGAGAATCGTTCAATAGGTAGCTGTTATGAGCATCGACAGCAGTTCCATAAAAAGCAGTCCCTAAAACAATAGCTGTTATTGCTAAATTGGCAGCATTTTTTTTATCAATACTTCCCTCTTCTTCGGTTAAGAAGTCTGCTATATTTTTTTTAACTTTAGGTAGTTCTTTTTTCATATTTTGTTTTTTATTTTTATATTTCTATAGAAAAATTATCCGCCTCTCTCCACTCAGCAATCATTACATTTATCACTCCGTATTTTTTTGTTTGTTCTTTTAGCTCAATTTTTGCTTTATTTTTAGCTTCTTCCATTGTTTCTGCTCTCACCCAACCCAACACCTCATAATGCTCTGAGCTCCTATATGTAATTATGTAATCTTTTATCATATTTTAAACAATTGGATTAAATTCTTTATTACCATAAAACTTTAAATAACTTTTCCTAACCCCTACGCACTTGTCTTTCAATAAACAATTCTGACAATTAGGATAAATAAATTGACTCCTCACTATATCTAATGATGTTAAAACTTCTTTTTTTATATTTAAATTTTCTCTCTCTTTGCTTGGAAAGGGTGAAATATTTTTACTCAAATCTTCCCCCAAGACACAAAAAGGAATATCGTGGACATATATATTAATTCCTGGATAGTTGTGAATAATTTTTTTAATTTCTGCAACTGCTTCTTCCATCCTCGGAACAAAATCGAAAAATTCCGATTCGACATTATGACCATCAATAAATCTAAACTGACAGCTCTTGCATCCAACCTCATCCAAGATATCTAAGATACGATTTAAATAATTTACATTTTTTTTAAATAAAACTGTGTTTGTGGTAAAATTTAAATTATGTTTTTTAAGGTTCTTCAAACCTTCCAACACTTGATAAAATCCATCTGCTTGAGAATATTTTTTATACATCTCTGGAGAATAATAATGAAAAGAAACTAAAAAACTTACATTTTGACAAATATTTTTTATCCGCACAACAATATCTTCATAAAAAAGCATTCTTCCGTTGGTTTGAATTTCATAAAAAGGGATATTGCATTTTTTTGCATATTGAATAATTTTGAAAAAGCTTCCATTAATCAAAGGCTCTCCCCCTGAAATTATTAAACGTTGACATCCTTTTTCCGCCGAATCCTTTATTTGTTTTTTTAATTCTTCCGTTGTGTAGCTAAAAAAC
>Ga0172378_10004541_pt1 | contig 12996 bp, 11 predicted proteins | sample GrowelOW332metaG_FD_119755 | JGI IMG/M metagenome (GOLD analysis project Ga0172378, IMG submission 119755) | Groundwater microbial communities from an aquifer near a municipal landfill in Southern Ontario, Canada - Pumphouse #3_1 metaG | ecosystem: Environmental > Aquatic > Deep subsurface >...
ACATAAAGGGCTGCCTTGCGTAATTCTTGTCCAAAAGCAATATCGTGAAGCAGATATAAGTTCTTCAGATAAAGCAATCGGGCCGATTGAAAATACGGATAGCGAGCCAGCAGTGTTCTTAGCTCGTAAAGTGTATCTCTATCAAGATTTTCCGGATGAGAAATCCATTGTTGCAGGTTTTGAGCGTTCATTTAAGTTACCAGATTGCTACTGTTGCGTTAAAGATCTGTTCTGTTATTTCTTTTGTCATTTCTTCAATTAACTGATCTTGTACAGCTGTTAGCATTTGAGAAGAATCATAATTTCTGAATGCTGTAAATTGTTGCTCAAAATCTTCTGCATGATTTGCATTGTTAACAAAGCGTACATTGACTGTAATACGAAGTTCGGTTTCCGATGCATATCCATCAGCCTTTACAGCTTTGTTTAATTGCTGGTAACCTGTAATTTCTCCTTCTACAGTCATGTCACCATTGCGAGGAACCAGGCGGAGACGTGTTTGGCGTATATAGATGTCTTTCAGATTATTATTAAAATTAGTAGCCAACGGGGCATACACATAATCTGACTTAATAGGGAAATCGGCAATGCTGATTGTCTTCGTTTTATCATATTTAATCGAAGAACCATTGAATTTGTAGGATATGCTGCATGAACTTACTAGAAATAGCAGTGAAAGTATAGCAAGCAGTTGTTTTGATTTAGTTCTCCAATCCATATTCTTTTATTTTTCTGTATAGTGTACGCTCAGAGATATTTAAATCTTTGGCTGCATTTTTACGTTTTCCGTGATGTTTACTTAGCGCTTTTCTAATCATCTCTTTTTCAAGATCGTTTAAAGAAAGAGATTCCTCTACGTATTCTTCAGTATCCTGAATGTCGTCTTCTACCTGAATAGAGTGCGATGATGGGCTGTTTGTTGAAGGAAGATTAATAGTTGGCACATTGTTAACTACTGATGGGGTAGTAACAGGCTGTGCTTTGTCCGTCATAATCTCATGTACCAGCTTTTTTAATTCTGTAACATCCTGTCTCATATCAAACAATACCTGATAAAGAATTTCTCGTTCACTTTCGAAAGTTTTATGTTGTTTGCTTCCAAAAAGCATTGGCAATTTTTCGCCTTGCTGCTGAGGTAGATATGATTGAAGAATAGCCGGAGTAATGTCGCGGTTTGTCTCAATAATTGATATCTGTTCAGTTATGTTTTTTAGTTGACGGACATTGCCTGGCCATGTATATGCTGCCAATGCTCTTTTAGCATCTTCTGATAACTGGATGGCGGGCATCCTGTATTTTTCTGCAAAGTCAGATGCGAATTTACGGAATAAAAGCACAATGTCTTCCGGGCGTTCACGCAATGGGGGAATCTGCACAGGTACTGTATTTAACCGGTAGTAAAGATCTTCCCGGAATCTTCCTGATGAGATAGCTTCAAGTAAATTTACATTGGTAGCCGCAACAATGCGGACATTTGTCTTTTGTACCTTTGATGAGCCTACTTTAATAAATTCGCCGCTTTCCAGAACCCGTAATAAACGTGCTTGTGTAGGAAGAGGCAATTCTCCAACTTCATCAAGAAAGATTGTTCCACCATCGGCTTCTCCAAAATAGCCCTTACGTTCACCAATAGCTCCTGTAAATGCTCCTTTTTCGTGCCCGAAAAGTTCAGAGTCAATAGTTCCTTCGGGAATGGCTCCGCAGTTTACTGCAATATATTGTCCGTGCTTACGACGGCTATACTGATGTATAATTTGAGGGAAACATTCCTTTCCAACGCCACTTTCTCCAGTGATTAATACGGATAAGTCGGTTGGAGCCACCTGTATAGCAATATCTATTGCCCTGTTCAGTGTTTCCGTGTTACCGATAATGCCGAATCGTTGTTTTACTTGTTGAATTTCAGATCTAGTCATATTCCTTTAATTATATGACAAAATTACAAATTAGTTTCGACAGAACAAGCAAATTTGGCAGAAATAAGGTTAAAAAAAGAAAGGCGGAAATGCTTGTTAAGCACTCCGCCTGTTCCATATAATCGTATAAATTATTAATCTACAGATCCGTCAACTTCGTATCCACCCATTTCGCGAAGATTATTCTTCAAAATAGCGAACTGTTCGAACAAGTCGTGAACTGGCTTGTGCTCGAAGTCGTGCATTGGGCTCTTCAAATAGAAAGATAACCAGTCCTGGATTCCGCCGCGTCCTGCACGTTTTGCAAGATCAGAGAAAAGAACCAAATCAAGCAATAGTGGAGCAGCAAGAATTGAGTCTTTGCATAAGAAGTCCACTTTAATTTGCATTGGGTAATTCATCCATCCGAAGATATCAATATTGTCCCATCCTTCTTTGTCGTCGTTGCGAGGAGGATAGTAGTTAATACGTACTTTGTGGAAGATATCACTGTAAAGTTCAGGATGTTCTTCGCCGTCAAGAATTGTTTCTATAACAGAAAGCTTACTAACTTCTTTAGTCTTGAAAGAATCTGGATCATCCAACACTTCACCATCTCTGTTTCCTAAGATATTAGTTGAGAACCATCCGCGTAAGCCCAACATACGAGTCTTCAACATTGGAGCAAGAACAGTTTTCATCATTGTTTGTCCTGTCTTGAAGTCTTTTCCGGCGATAGGAGCATTCATTTTCTTAGAGAATTCCCACATTGCAGGAGAATCAACACATAAGTTAGGCGCACCCATGATGAATGGACATCCTTCTGCAATAGCAGCATATGCATAACACATACTTGGAGCAATCTTTTCTGTATTGTTTTCTTTCATTGCTTTTTCTAAAACAGCAAGACTCATGTGCTCATCACTTAAAGGTAAATATACCTCAGTGCTTGCAGCCCAGATAACAACAATACGTTCGCAGTTGTTAGCCGCTTTAAAGTTACGAATGTCAGCACGAAGTTGTTCTGCCAAATCCCAACGGGTAGCTTCTCCTTTTACGTGTGTGCCATGTAAACGTTTAACGAAGTTCTGATCAAATACCGCAGTCATTGGTTTGATTGCTTCCAATTCATCCTTTACCGGGTTGATGTCTTTTTCTTTTAATACTTCAGCGTGTATAGCTGATTCATAAGCATTATCAGCAAAAATATCCCATGCACCAAATACAATGTCATTCAGATTTGTTAAAGGAACTACTTCACTAATCTTCTTATATTGTTTTTTTTCACCTTTGCCTACACGCATAGTAGCCAATTGTGTAAGAGAACCAACTGGTTGACTTAACCCTTTGCGAGCCATCAACGTTCCTACCATAAAGGTGGAAGTGACCGCCCCTAAGCCTACACATAATACACCTAGTTTCCCAGTTGCCGGTTTTACATTTACATTTTCCATAATTACAATTCTTTTATAGCTCAATGGGGCTATTTGTTTCTATTATTAAGTTCTAAATTTATAATATATCAATTAATTGCGCTAAATCAGTAATGATGGCATCAGGTACAGAATCGTCTGTTTCTTCTTCCCATCCTTCTCCTTTTAGCCAGATTGTATAACAGCCTGCTGCTTTGGCAGGGACAATATCTTTTGAAAAAGAATCGCCAATAACAACTGTCTCGTGTGCTTCAATTCCAAGCTCACGAACACCCAGTGTAAAAATAGCCGGATCAGGCTTTTTTACCCCTACTACAGCTGACTCAATCACGCTTTTAAAACTGCAAAGTAAACCAAAGTTTTCCAGTACTTTGTGTATGTTTCCGTAAAAGTTTGAAACAAGAGTTAAATTATATTTAAAAGCTAGCTTATTGACCACAAAAAGAGACTTATTGACCACCTCCTTAGCAAAGTTATAACAGCCCTTAGCAATCTCTTCAGGGTACTCTTTTGTCTGAGGTGAATCTGACAAAAGTCCTTGCTCAATAAGATATTCAATCTGTATTCTTGCTTTGATTAGCAGCACATCATAAAAATCATGAAACGGCTTAATAAGGGGCTGTAAGGCTAATGTCCGATCTCCATGTATGTATGCTTTTTTAAAATCTTCTTTGCTTACAGGAATATTTAATTCTTTGTATCTTGTCCATATTACTTCGGCCCAATGTTTTCCATTTGTGTCAATTGTACCACCGTAGTCGAATATAATTCCTTTTATATCAGTGAATTGTTTCATTAACTATTTTTATTAGAGTCTGTTTTATTTTTATTGCCTACTTTCATTAACATCATGCCAATACCAATCCAAATTAATTCTCTTATTCGGGTAATCAAACCGATGTAAATTCCAAAAGCTCCTGTTAATGCCAATAATTCTCCGGTAACAAGAGCAAATCCTCCTTCTCGTGCACCCAGTTGCATGGGTAAGAAGAAAAAAAGATTGGAAAAGAGAGTGGTGAAAGCCATAATGAGGATGCACGCCAGAAAATTAACATCCGGGGTAAGAATCTTCAGTATAAAAAATACTTCCAATGCACCGATTATTCTGGTTGTGTATTCCAGGCACAAAGCGGTATAAAAGGTTTTTTTCCGTTGCTTATGTAATTCCGCAATCTGACTATCAATCCGTTTCAGGGTTTCTTCCTTTTCTGAAGCGAAACGAACCGCCCACTTTTTCAGAAAAGGTATTTTTTGACACAAAATAAGAGCCTTGACTGCCATTCCATTTTTGTATCCTTTGACGAAGAAATAAATAAAGAGCAGGCAGAAAGCTCCTGCGAGAGCCAGCATAATTCCTGTTACCAGATTTACCGGATATAAGAAAATAAACAGGAATATGGATGAAAACCAAAAACAGAAATGTGCAAAAATGTGCATCATTACGTACAGGATAACCGAAGATGTAGCTTTGCTCACTCCTACGTAAGGTGTTAGTTCCATAATGCGATAAGGCTCACCACCCATTAAGCCTATTGGCGTTGCATAATTAAGTGCAAATCCGGTGATAGTATACTTATATACCTTTAAGAAAGGCACATGATTCTTTTCATTATCATGAATAATTATGTACCACGAGATTGAATTTATAAAGTAAATAACTACCCATAAAAGGATGACTATCGGAAACCAAAAACCTGCTCTTTTCAAGTTATTCAGAAGCTCATCATACTTCATGTCGAAAGTAAAGAGCATAATGACAATGGCTATAACTCCAATTAAAAGGAATATGTTACGATAGCTGTTTTTCACGTTATAATGATTATGATAATTTCTTATATAGTTTCACGCAAAATGATTCGTGACGCATGATCATATATACAAGCAGTATATTTAGTATTGTTAATTCAAAGACAAAGTAAATCCAGGGTTCATTAATGAGAAGGCTTATAAAGAGTGCGATAACACGTGTATTGAATGACAGTATATTCGTGTATTTCATTAATGGCTTACTTAGAGCCCGGAACTCGTCTTTCAAATTCTGAGGAATATTATCTCCGTATTTTTCTTTCGTCGCTTTAAAAAATACCTGAAACTTTGGTGTTAGTTGTTCCTGAGATGCGGTATAGTCTTTATAGAAGAAAATAAAGAACTTTCTAATGAAATCGTTCTTCCAGGACAGAGATTTGTATAACTCTCTTTGTTGAATAGAATTATCCAGCTCACTTCCGGCTTCTCCTTTTAGGAAAAATAGATGAATGTTGCGGTAGTAATCGGCCATGGCAGCTTGTTTGCTGTGACAGAATCCTGTAACTGCAGCTAATACCCATATCCATATTCCCCATCCTTCAGGGTAAAGGCGAAGGCATATACTTGCGTAAATAGCGATAAACCAGAAATCGCCGCTTGTTCCATCAAGAAAGCGTCCCAATTCAGACTTCTGTCCGGTGAGACGAGCCAGTTGTCCGTCGGCACTGTCATATGAGTTTGCCCATATTAAAAGAAAGATACCGCAAAGGGTCATTTTTATATCGGTAAAATAAAATAAGATACCTGCAGCCACTCCAAGGAAGATGCTTGCGATTGTAACTGAGTTGGGAGAAATGCCCAACTGTTTGAAAAATAAAGCCCAGCGATATCCTATCGGGCGATAAAAATGTATATCAATAAATTCTTCTGTGTCCAGAGATTTAAGTGAAGCTTCCAGTTCTTTCTTTCTATTCTCTTTTTCCATCTTTCATCTTATTTATAATCAGAGAGGCTATTGCTTCTGCTGCTTGGTCACAGCATGGAGCGAAACTTGGCCAGTCATTAAAATCAATAATTCGTATTTCTCCGGTGGGGGAAACAATGCAATCTCCGCCATAGACAGAAAGTCCCATCTTTTGAGATGCTCTTTCACAATATGATTTTAGTTCTTCTTCTGAAAATGAGTAACCTTTTGCTTCCCCGTTAATTACTTCCAGCCCAAATTTGCTGTTGACAGTAGGAGAGGGGTGGAACCAATAAAAAAAACTATTATCGGCTACACCATAGAATTTGACCAGATCGCCTTCCATATGTTCATTTATCACAGCAAGCTTTATGCCCCTGTTGCTAAAGTTCTGAAGAACAGCAGATGCTTCTTGTTCTGTTTGCACAAAACTAACATCTTCTTTCACTTGTGCATGACCGTCACCTCGTTTAATCCAATATGGAAAATGGGGAGTATCTTGTTCGTTCACAGGTTTGTCAGTAAAAAGAATCATACTAAGTGGAGACGGAATTTCGGCAGAAAGTAAATGGGATGTCATCTCTAGTCTACCTGTATTCCTGATTCCTTTGGGAGAATTGATAATCAATGCATTCTCTTCTTCCAATATATCAAGGATATCGAGTGTCATTTCATCTCTTGCCATGGTAAACACCACGGGTGCAAACATGGGCTGATCAATAAAATGTTGCTCTGTATATGTTCGTACTTTAAATCCTCGCTTTTCCAAATTATTCTTTACTTTGTTGAAAATGAGTGCATCACTTCCGGTCTTGTTAGGCGAAAATCTATTTCCCCTGTCAATGCCCACAATGGGAAAAGGCTCATTCAAAAATGCTTCAGCTTTTGCAATGTCATCTGCATGATCTACATCCAGAATTTTACTAAAAGGATAAGCTTTCAGTTTTTTACCCTCTTCTACCAATGTCCGTTGAAACTGACGCATTCTTGTCAGCCCATTATCCATGCAATGTTGCAATGTTTCCAGGCAAGAAGGGGAAAGGCAATAAATGCCTCCCGAGATGTAATTGCATTCAGGAGTTTTTGTGTCGTAATAACCTGTTATATCAAGAGATTCGTTTGCTGCAATATATAAAGGCGATTCATCATCCACATAATCCGTTACCGCCATAAAGCCATCATTTTCTGATGCTTTGAAGTTCTCTATGTAAGCAGTAAATTCAGCTTCATTAAATATCGTGTCTACTGTGGTAAGGCAAAACTTATCACCTTTGAGCAATGGCATTAATTCATAGAAACTATGCATAGACCCCGGGGTGCTTTTAACCACCACCTCAAGCGGGTATTTTTTTTGCAGTTCCGCCAAGTGCTGTTTGGTCAGCGTGTTTTCGTTATTAATAATAATAGCAATGGAAGTTGCGTCGTTTCTCATAAAAATATCTATGAGACGGTCAATCATTGCCATGCCGTTAAGAGGTACCAGAGGTTTTGGCTGTTGTATTCCTTCCTGTGCCAGTCGGGAACCTTCTCCGGCAGCGATTATAGCAAATTTCATAAGTTGATTTTAATCTTTAAATTTCATCATCAATAGTGTCGAGCTTCAGTTTATCGCTGTCATCACGTTTTTCATAGTATTGCTTGCGAAGCGGATTCACATGAATTTCCTTTTCAAAACGGCGGTTACGGAATACATCTATTGCCACGTAAATTGCCTGGCGGAATGAGTCTTCAGAAGCCAGTCCTTGTCCAGCTATGTCGTAAGCCGTGCCGTGAGCCGGTGATGTGCGGATAACAGGAAGTCCGGCTGTGTAATTTACCCCTTCATCCATGGCTATACTTTTAAATGGAGCCAATCCCTGATCATGATACATGGCCAATACTCCGTCAAAATGAACAAAGTTGCCTGAACCCATAAATCCGTCGGCTGGATAAGGGCCAAAACACTGAATTCCTTTTTCTGTCATTTCATTTATGGCAGGTATAATAATATCTTCTTCTTCTTTGCCAATCAGACCATTGTCTCCGGCATGAGGATTAAGAGCCAGTACGGCGATGCGTGGATTATCTATTCTGAAATCCTGTTTTAGAGACTGATTGAATATTCTCAGTTTCTCCATGATTCTTTCCTTTGTCACAGATTTTGCAATGTCGGCTACAGGAATGTGTCCGGTAACCAAAGCCACACGAAAATCATCTTTCATCAGAATCATCAGCGCTTTATTGCCTTCACCCAGTTTTTCTTCCAGATATTCGGTGTGTCCGGGAAAATAAAAGTCTTTGGATTGAATGGTGTGTTTGTTAATCGGGGCAGTAACTATAACGTCTATCAGTCCCGATTTATATTCTTCCACAGCTTTTTCTAAAGCTTCATAAGCTGCCTTGCCTGCTTCGGGAGTTGGTTTGGTAAATTCCACTTTTATTTCATCATCAGTACAATTAACCACGCTCAGTTTATTGTGTGGCGCTTCTGCCGCGGAATTGATAATGCTAAAGTTTGTTGTTATATCCAATGCTTTCCGATGATAAGCGGCTACTTTAGGCGAACCATAAATAATTGGTGTGCAAAGTTCCAGCATCACAGGGTCAGAAAATGTTTTTAAAATTACTTCGTAACCTACACCGTTGATATCCCCTTGGGTAATACCAATCCGTATTCTATTGTTATCTTCCATTATTGAATCTATAGATATTAGTTTTAATCTTTAAATAAAGAACTAAGGTAGAGTATTAATTTGAAATATTAAAATTTTTCACAGTTTTTCTCTTGTTCCTTTGCCGTGGACAACATTCCGCAAGCTGCAAAAATATCTTCTCCGCGAGATGCACGTATTGTAGAGAAGAGTCCGTGTGCTGTAAGATAATCACGAAACTTCACCATTGTTTCCATATCCGCACCATTCAAATCAACATCCGGGATGGCATGAAAGCGGATCAGATTTATGCGGCAGTCTAATCCTCTTAATAGTTTTACCAGTTCTTTTGCATAGATAAGGGAGTCATTTACTCCTTTAAAAACTATGTATTCAAAGGATAACCGGCGTTGCTTGCTGAAATCATAGTTGCGAAGCAGTTCTACTACATCTGTAATTGAGAATGCTTTTTCAGCTGGCATTAATTCGGCTCGTTGAATGGGAAGAGGAGAGTGGATGCTAATGGCTAAATGGCAATTGCTGCTTTCCAGGAATTGTCTTAGCCCTTTTCGTAATCCTATTGATGATACGGTTATTCGCTTGGCACTCCAATTATAACCGTAATCGGAAGTCATCACATCCAGTGCTTTTAGAACTTCATCTAAATTATCAAGAGGTTCTCCCATTCCCATAAAAACTAAGTTGGTTAACTTATCTGTTTCCGGAATAGAGTAAATCTGATTGATAATCTGATTAGCTGTAAGGTTTGCAGTAAAGCCTTGTTTGCCTGTCATGCAAAACTTGCAATTCATTTTGCATCCCACTTGTGAAGATACGCAAAGGGTGGCACGGTCATTATCGGGAATGTACACTGCTTCAATAAAGTTGTTTTCAGGAGTGCGGAACAGGTATTTTATAGTTCCGTCAATAGAATGCATAGCTTCAATAGGATCACTGGCCCCAATTTCATATTCTACGTTCAGTTTCTCGCGCTGTTTTAACGAAAGATTTGTCATTTCGTCAATTGAGCCTACTCTTTTATCATATATCCAGGTGGCTATTTGTTTGGCAGTGAATTTAGGCATTCCTAAATTACGGGTTATATCCTGAAGCTCGCTAAGAGTCAGTCCTAAGAGTGGTTGCTTATTCATGATGGTTGTTATCTTGTTTTATGGTTGCAAAGATAATACAAATTACATTTCATTGTATTCTTTTTGAGCTGTCCTTTAGGATATTAATGTTTTAGAATATATCTGCAAGGTGAGTTTCAGAGCTGCGAATTTGAAGTAGTGACTTTGAATGTGTAAATTTATTCCGCAGTGGTGACAAACTCTGTAAAATACTTCTTTTATATGTCCCGGTATAAAATTTGTCACCCCCACTACCAAAGGGTTTCAGGAGAGGCCTCCTTGTTACCCCCTCAATTTATTCTATATATATTCTGTTTTTTGAGAGAATATCTGTTTAAATCTAAAAATATCCGTAACTAATTGTATATCTTTTCTTTAATTATATAAATTGTTTGACCTTTAATTAAAAGGCGATAAATAGAATAACTAAAATACGCAGTATTTTTTATTCATTAATGGTTTTTATTTATTGGGCATTGCCTGAAATTTATACTCCAATGGATAAAAATCATACGCCAAGAAGTTTCAGTCATTGCAAAAAAAAGAGAACCTAAAACTTAGATTCTCTTTTTTATGGAGCGAAAGACGGGACTCAAACCCGCGACCCTCAGCTTGGAAGGCTAATGCTCTATCAACTGAGCTACTTTCGCATTAGAAATTTTGTGGGCAAAGAAGGATTCGAACCTCCGAAGTCGAAAGACAGCAGATTTACAGTCTGCCCCATTTGGCCACTCTGGAATTTGCCCCTTATTTCCTATTGCGATGCAAAGATACAACTATTTATTTAAACTCCAAACAAAATCGATCATTTTTATTGCTGTAATCGCGCATTCATCGCCTTTATTACCTAATTTACCACCACAACGATCTTCTGCCTGTTCCATAGTATTGGTAGTTATCAGACCGTAAATAACTGGTATGTCGCCAGTTGCGTTTAATTCTGCAACCCCTTGCGTTACTCCCATACATACATAATCAAAATGTGGAGTATCACCTTTAATAACGCATCCTAAAATAATAACTGCATCAATATCGCAGTTTTCTGTCATTTGGTTTGCGCCAAAAGTAAGTTCGAAGCTTCCAGGAACGCACTTTACTATTATATTCTCCTTTTTAGCTCCGTGCTTCATCAATGTATTTACAGCACCGTCGAGAAGAGCGCCTGTAATTGTGCTGTTCCATTCGGAAACTACAATCCCAAATCTCATAGATTCTGCATTCGGTACTGAATTAAAATCGTACTCGGATATATCGTGATAAGCTGTTGCCATATTATTCAGATTTTATTTTTTATTAAAAAAAAGTAGAGACGTTGCCAAGCAATGTCTCTACTTTATATATAATGTATAGTTGTTATTTCTTTAAAGCAGTAGCTCTTTCAATATACTTGTCAATATCCATAGCCTGATAAGAATTGAAATATTTGTCTTTAATAGAAGTATAGGCTTCAATAGCATCTGCATATTTGCCTTGTTTTTCCATAATTAAACCGGCTTGCAATAAATAAACAGGGCTCAACGTATTGTTATCTGCTTTTTTTGCAGCATCCAGCAAAGTTGAAGTTGCTTTGTCCAGTTGATTTAATTGTGCATAGCAGTTTCCTAATGCGCCTAAAATAGCGGGAGAAACCATTTGATCGTCGCCGTCAAAATCACTTAAGAACTTTTGTGCTTCGTTGTATTTTCCTAATTGTGCATAACAGATACCTGCGTAAGCTTTAGCCAGGTTTGCAGTTTTTGTTCCACTAAATTCATCAGCAATTTTGGTAAATCCTTTGTAACCCATGTTGTCACCGTTAAGCGCCATCTCATAAGCATCTTGTCCAAAATACTCTTCTCCTTTAAAAATAGCGATTTCTGCTTTTTCTTCACGAGGGGCTAAATAAAGATACTTGTAAGCAAAGAAAGCAGCAATGATAATAATAACCGCAATAATACCTCCGATAATACCTTTTCTGTTTTTCATTAAATACGCTTCAGAGAGGCTGAGTGCATCTTCCACGTTCAGTTTCTGTTCTTTTTTGTCTTGTTCTGCCATTTTATTATGATTCTTTATTATTAACGATTAAACTTTATACGGCGAGCAAAAGTAGTTTTTTTATATTTATAAATAAAATTTATAGGCATGTTTTTTTCTTTTCTCTTTTTAAAAGATCTCCTTTATTTTGTTTTTGCTGTTAATCCCGAATTTATTTCTAATTTTGCAATTCTAATTAGAAAGATTGCCCGCATGATATTAAAACATATTTCCATACTTAATTATAAGAATCTGGAACAGGTTGAACTGGACTTTTCGCTCAAACTAAATTGCTTTTTTGGTTTGAATGGAATGGGAAAAACCAATCTGCTTGACGCGGTCTATTATCTTTCTTTCTGTAAAAGTGCAGGTAATCCCATTGATTCACAAAATATTAGGCACGACCAGGATTTTTTTATGATACAGGGCTTTTATGAATCTGCCGATGGATCTCCTGAAGAAATATATTGTGGACAAAAGCGTCGTCAAAAGAAACAGTTTAAACGGAATAAGAAAGAATATAGCCGCCTTTCCGATCATATTGGTTTTTTGCCGTTAGTGATGGTTTCTCCTGCTGATTCAGAACTGATATCCGGTGGAAGTGAGGAACGCCGCCGCTTTATGGATGTGGTAATATCTCAGTATGACAAGGAGTATCTGGATGCTTTGATCAGATACAATAAGGCACTGCAACAAAGAAACTCATTACTTAAAAGTGAACTACCTGTTGATGAAGAGCTTTTTTTAGTGTGGGAAGAGGCGATGGCTGTTACGGGTGAAGTGGTATATCGTAAACGGGAGGCTTTTATAAAAGAGTTCATACCTATTTTTCAATACTTTTACTCGTTTATATCTCAGGATCAGGAACAGGTTGATTTGTCATATACTTCACATGCCCATGAAAATTCATTGCTGGATGTGTTCAGGGATACCCGGTCCAAAGATCTGATTATGGGTTACACATTACGAGGAATTCATAAGGATGAGCTGACCATGTCATTAGGCGATTTCGCCATAAAGCGTGAAGGATCTCAAGGGCAGAATAAAACATATCTGATTGCACTTAAGCTGGCACAATTTGATTTTCTAAAACGTACTGGTAATAAAACTCCGTTACTTTTGCTTGATGATATATTTGACAAGCTGGATGCTTTTCGCGTAGAGCAGATTGTGAAATTAGTG
>Ga0172378_10004543_pt1 | contig 12988 bp, 10 predicted proteins | sample GrowelOW332metaG_FD_119755 | JGI IMG/M metagenome (GOLD analysis project Ga0172378, IMG submission 119755) | Groundwater microbial communities from an aquifer near a municipal landfill in Southern Ontario, Canada - Pumphouse #3_1 metaG | ecosystem: Environmental > Aquatic > Deep subsurface >...
TAGACATGAAACGAATTCAAAAAGCAAAAGAACTAGTTCGCATTAGGCAAAAAACTCTTGCCAATGGGAATGACTCAATCTATCTTGATATTTACAACAATGGAAAACGCAACTATGAATTTTTAAAGCTCTATCTTATTCCAGAGCGGAATTCTTCAGACAAAGCCAAGAATAAAGAGACATTACAACTTGCCGAAGCTATCAAAGCAAAAATAATTGTTGATATTCAAAATGAGACTTTTGGATTTAAGCCTACTTCAAAATTGTCAAAATTAAGTGTAATTGATTATATAACAGAGGTTGCAGAACTGAACTTTGCTCGTACCGGAAAAAAGCAGGGTAATTATTATAATTTTGCAAGCTTAAACTACCACCTCATAAATTTTAAAAATGAGAAAATAACCTTTGCGGATATTGACGATAAATTTATCAAAGATTTTATTGATTATTTAAGAAATTCCAAAAGTGGTAATAAAGATAAGAAGGGATTTGCACCAACACTTTCACCCAACACCCAACATAAACTATTTGTAAAACTCAAGCAAATTATTGAAAAAGCGGAAAGAGATGGTATTATAGCATCCAACCCTATACTGAAAATTGAAAAATCGGACAAACCTAAAACTCAAGAAAGCAAACGAGAATATTTAACAATAAGTGAAATTAAAGAGTTAATTGCCACTCCTTGCAAACAAGATCAGATCAAAAAATCATTCTTGTTTTGTTGCCTTACAGGGTTAAGATACGGCGATGTATCAAAAATAAAATGGGGCGATTTTCAAAAAGACAATAAAGGTGCCATTGAATTACGATTCAAGCAACAAAAAACTAATGGGATCATGTATTTACAGATAAGCAACGAGGCTATAAAGTGGTTGCCAAAAAGGGAAGATGCCAAGGATTCAGACTTAGTATATAAGTTGCCAAAAAACGACCATGCAAACAAAGTGCTTAATAAATGGGTTTCTGACGCTAACATATCTAAGAAAATAACTTTTCATTGTAGCAGACATACATCGGCAACGTTAAATCTAACACTAGGAGTCCCCATTGAAGTTGTTAGTAAACTTATGGGGCACACTAAGATATCAACCACACAGATTTATGCAAAAATAGTAAATGACGCCAAACGAGAAGCTGTCAATAAACAAAATGGAGCATTTGAATAGTTGTCAGCTTATATACTCTTATAAATCGAGCTTATAAAATGGATTGACTTATGGTTTATATGTCAATTCTGAATATGTTTAAGCTGTCTGAACTGAATTATTTTTGATTACTGTGATTTTTCGTGTGATTTACGAAGCTTTAAAATGGTTTATTCTGACTTGGTCGGGGTTATTTCATTTAAAAAAGCGACCCGATTAGGGCGCTTTGTAAGAGTTATAACGTTGGCGGCTTTGCGAAGGTGGCGATTTTTACCACTAAACTACCTAAGAAGCACTGACTTCAAATTTACGAAAAACTGTCATACGAAGCACTGCACCGCCACTTTTGCAAAACCGCTGTTGGGTGCTGGTGTTCTTGTCTTTCGTGTCTGTAAACCATTGTCGTTGTTGAGTTTTTCTGTCCTTTTTCTTGTCGTGTTGGTTTGTGCGGTTGCGTATTTTTTATTTTTAGAAGGGAGGGAGATTTTTTTAATTCAATTTTCTTGCGTTGGATTTGCAAGCTCTTTGACAAAGCTTTGGTCTGTGCTTGGGCTTGTGCGGCTTGCAAATGTGCTTACACCTGTGCGTTGATTAATGGTCATGTCTTTGTCCCGCTCCGCTTTTTAAAATAAACTCACTGCTGATTAAATAAGCACCTTCGGTTACAACTATATCACCCAGTTTTAAACCTGATGTAATCTCAATCAAGTATTTATTTTCTGTGCCTGTTTCAACCATTCGTTGCTCAAAGGTGTTGTCGTGTGCCAATACCCAAACAGTTTTCATTTTTTCCAAAAGCAATGCGGATTTAGGAACTGCTAAAACATTGGTTATTGATTTTTTTGGAATAACTGAAACCAATGTTCCGGGAATGAGTTTACCTCCTGAATTGGTTACTCTAATTTTGAGCAGATGTATTCTTTTTCCTTCTTCTACTATCGGGTTGTTGTAAACTAAAATGCCTTTGTAAACTTCTTCGGGATTGCTTTCACTGAAAATCTGAAAGATTTTGTTTTCTGCAATGCCTGAAATTTCATTAGAATACAACTGCGCTTCTATCCAAACCTGATTGAGCGATGTGATTTTTACAAGAGGGCTACCTTCTTCCACATACATGCCTTCGGTAATGTTTACTTCGGTTACATAGCCCGCTTCGGGGGAATAAAATGTAATGAGGGGACTTGCCTTGCCTGATGCTGCCAGTTCGGAAATTTGTTTTTCGGTTAAACCCCACAAAAGCAATTTATTCTTTGCGGCATTTAAAAAATCGTTGGTGACTTTTGATGTTCCGCTTGTTGTTTTTGATTTTTCGAGCAAAGACAAGTATTCTTTTCCATCGGCTTGTAGCTGCTCACTGTAAATGCTGTAAAGCGGACTTCCATTTTTAAGATATACGCCAGTAGTTTTAATAAATAGTTTATCAATTCTGCCTTTTACGCGGCTGCTGATGGTTTTTACTTGGTCTTCATCAATGGCAACTGTTCCTATAATACTTGAAGCAGATGTAATGTTTCTCGCTTTAACTGTATCGGTTTTAATACCTGCTAATTCTTGTTGTCGTTTGTCTATGGTGATGAAATTGCCTTGCTGACCTGCATGTATATTTTCTTTTTTCTCCACTTTGATTAAAGACATATTGCAAACGGGACAAGCACCGGGTGTGCTGCTCACAACGCTTGGGTGCATGGGGCATGTATAATAACTATCTGATGTTGCCTCATGATTTTCGTGTCCGTTTTTGCAGGCTGCAAGAATGAATATTGAAATCAGAATGGTTGAATAAATAAATTTTCTCATGTCAGTTTGCATTTAAAAATGTTTCGCTGTCGGTCATCAATCCTGCCTCTTTAGCAATTTCTTCATTTGGAGAAAGTCCGCTTTGTATAGTTATCATTCCATTGGCACTTGTTCCTGCAATTACTTTTCTTAACTGAAAAATTCCTGTGCCGTTTTGGGTAGTATCGGTTTTAACCCACACAAAAGCATTCAATCCGGTTTTGTAAACTGCCGATGAGGGAACTTGCATATTCTTGCTTTTGCTTAATGTAAATTGTGCTGTAACAAGCGAATTTATTTTCAGAGAATTGTTTGGGTTGGGCAACACTATTCTAACCCTTGCAAAACGCTGGTTGGCTTCTTCAAAAGTTTGTTCAATCAGAGCAACTTTTCCTTTGAGTGTTTTTGAAGGATTGTTCTCAGAAACTATTTCTACGGATTGGTTTTCGAGAATTTGATTGGCATATTGATTTGAAACAGAAACCAATGCCCAAACTTCTTGCAAATCATTTACGCTGAAAAGTGTTTGCCCTTCGTTTACATACATACCTTCACGAATTTGTGAAGCGGATGCAGCATAAGAACTTTCATTATTAGTGTTTTGCTTCATATTCATTGTGTTCATGGCAGAATTATTCTTTGTGCCAGAATTTTGCTGTTGTGATTGCTCTGAGAAAAATACATAACCGTTAGTAGGGCTGTAAACAGGAATAGTTAAAGCTACTGTTTCATTTTTTTCTAACTGCGTAATTTGATTGTCGGTAATTCCCAACAAACGAAGTTTTTCTCTTGATTTTTCTATTAAACTATTTTCGTTATTAGATTTCAGGATAAAGAGATGTTCTTCCTGAAATGTGCGTAAATCGGGGCTGTATATGTCCATGATCTTATCACCTTGCTTTACATATTGGTTGCTGAATTTAACGTATAGCTTCTCAATCCTTCCTCCGAAACGGGCTGCAACGGATTGATTTCTGTTTTGAGCGAGGGTAATAAAGCCTTGCGCTTTCTCGGTTTTTCCACTGTTGCCTGATTGCAGTCTAAAGGTTGCCTGATTTGACAAGACCAGTTTGTTTGGTGAAACTGCCTGCTCCAATTCTTTTTCCACCAACTGCAATTTCATATTACATACAGGACAATCGCCGGGGTGCGGATAGGTTTTATCACCTTCGCAACCCATAGGGCAGATGTACTCGCCCTCAACCTTCTCATGATTTTCATGCCCTTGTTCACCTTGTTCATTTTTGCAGGATGATAACGCAGCTACCAAAAGCAAACACACCATAATGCAGATGCTATTTAATTTCTCTTTCGTATTCATATTCGGCTTCCAATTTTAAAATATTGAACAATTTGTCATACGCTTCCAGTTTTTTCATCAGCAACATTTCCCATGCATCGAGCAGCACAAAAAAATCGCCTGTATTTTGCTTGTATGCAAGTAAGTTGGCTTGCAGGTTGTTTTCATAAGCCGGAATAATGTTTTTGATGTAGCTCTGATATTGTTCGTTTTCGTAATTGAGCATGGCGAGTTTTTCGGATAACATTCTTTTTGCCATCAGTTCCATAGTTAGTTTTTGCTGTTCCATTGACTGGATCTGAAAGCCGATTGATTTAGTTTCAGAATTAAACATTTTAGAAGACCAAGGCACTATAGGAATAGTCATCATAACCATGACTGACCATTGATTGGGCATACCAAACATTTGCATGTGTTCTGCTCGAACTCCAAAATCAGGACGGTTTCCAATTTTCATTACTTTCTGTTCCAACTTCATCGACTGAATGTAATTTGACATGGCCGTAATATCACTCCGATTTGAAACACTACTTGTATCAGTAATATTGATTGAATAGTTGTGGGGTGAAATACCTGTATCAATGTGGAAAGGTGTGTTAACATCTCGCACCATAAGAATATTTAATCCGATGTTGCTTTCGGCAATCATTTGATTAAGCATCAACAACATATTGCTCAATTCGGCTAAACGGGCTTTCCCTTTGTAAATGGTTTGCAGTTGTGATTGATTGTTACTGAATTTTTCTTCTGATGTGGTGATTAATAATTTCAGTATTTCCTCGCTTTCCTTTAAAATGAGTTGTTTTTTTTCAGTCACAAATCGGCTGTAATACAAAATTTTCGCCTCACGCCTCAATTCGTTTTTTGTCCATTCACTTTTACTTTTTTCAATCTCAGTCAATGAGTTTAAGTAGTTTTTCTTTGCATTCAGTTTGCTTTGGTTGGGTATCATTTGTTCAAGTGAAAAAGCAATACCCGCCTGGTTCATGGGGTCGTTTTTTTCTTTGAGCATGGAGAAGTCGTAAGGGAAACGCATGATGCCTGTTGAAAAGGTCGGGGGCATCCAAGATTTCGCGCCTTCTGCTTTAGCCTGAATAGACTGAATGTTGTATTGATATTGAATGATGGAAGGGTAATTGGTTTCGACCTGCTGCAACAGTTTTTCTAATGAAATGTAGCTAGAGTCTTGCGCCTGTGTTTGATGAAAACAAAGCAACAATGCCATTATTGAAAGTATATTTTTCATATGCTAATCTTTTATTTCAAGGTATTCTACTTTGCCTCGTTTTTTCAATTCATATTCTTTCACCAACTGATAAACCACAGGCAATACGATTAACACGAAAAGTGTAGAAGTAATCAACCCGAATACAAAAGGAATGGTGATGGGTTTCATTACATCGCTCCCTACGCCTGTTGCCAATAGAATAGGCATTAGTCCAATCATGTCAGCCATTACGGTCATGAGTTTGGGGCGAACACGCATTACTGCACCTGAAAAAACAGCCGTCTTTATATCATCCATTGAGAGTGCAGCACTTTTCTTTTCTTCTACTTTGTCGCGAATGGCTTCATTCAAATAAACAAGCATCAGCACACCCGTTTCTACCGCAATACCAAAGAGCGCAATAAATCCTACTGCAACAGCTACTGAAAAATTCACCTCAAAAAAATACATGGAATACACACCACCAATTAATGCAATGGGAATGCTGGATAGCACAATCAACATTTCTTTTGCAGAATGAAAGGTGAAATAAAGCACGAAGGCAATAATCAAAAGCGTAATAGGAATGATAATTTTCAAACGCTTTTCTGCCCGGACTTTGTTTTCATATTGTCCGCTCCATTCAATGAAATACCCATTAGGTAGTTTTGTAAAATCTCTATCTATGCGTTGTTTCGCATCGCTTACCACGCTTCCCATATCTCTGCCTCGTACATTGAACAGAACCGTTCCTCTCAACATCGCATTTTCAGAATTTATCATGGGCGGCCCCTCAGAAATTTCAATATCTGCGACTGCCGAAAGTGGAACAACGCCATAGTTAGCGGTTTGAATAGGTGCACGTTTTATTTCTGAAATATCACTTCTGAAATCCTGTGCCAAACGCATAGAAACACTGAAACGCTGACGCCCTTCAACGGTTTGCGTTAGCGGCATTCCGCCCAATGCCATTTCTATAATCATGTTTACTTCTTCAATGGAAAGATTGTAGCGGGCAATTTCTTCACGATTTACTTTTATGTCGAGGTATTTTCCTCCGGTCAATTGCTCAACATACAAGTCCGCAAGACCTTCTACACCTTGTAACGACTTTTCAATTTGTCGGGCAATATTGTAGATGGTATCTAATTCTTGTCCATAAATTTTTATACCGATATCTGTTCTCACTCCGGTTGAAAGCATGTTGATACGGTTGATTATGGGCTGTGTCCAACCGCTTGTAACACCCGGTATCTGCACCTTATCGTTTAACTCTGTGATGAGTTTTTCGGTAGTCATTCCTTTGCGCCATTCCGATTTTGGTTTCAGTAGAATAATACTTTCAATCATACTCATTGGTGCATTGTCCGTAGCGGTATAAGCTCTTCCTGCTTTACCTAACACATTCTCTACTTCGGGAATTGACATGATGAGTTTGTCTTGCACCTGCAAAATTCGCTTGGCTTCATTGTTGGATACATCGGGAAGCGTTACTGGCATAAACAACAATGAACCTTCATCCAACGGAGGCATAAACTCAGAACCCAAACGCAACACAAACGGAATGCTTCCTAAAACAATCAAAATGGAAATAGCTATTACTGTTTTTTTCCAACGCTGGCAGATGCGCAAAACAGGGCTATATATTTTTATAAAGAAGTTTGCAATAGGATTTCTACTTTCTGGAACGAGTTTTCCTTTCATTAAAGAACGCAAGAGCATGGGCACGATAAACAAAGCAACAATGGCAGAACCAATCATTACAAATGTTTTTGTGAATACTAATGGAGAAAATAATTTCTTCTCTTGACCTTCTAAAAAGAGTATGGGTGCGAAAGAAATAAGCGTAACTAAAATGGAAAAGAAAACAGCCCTTCCAACGGTGCGTGAAGAACGCTCAATAATTTTGATGCGTTCTACTTCGCTTAATTCTTTGGTATTTCCAATTCTTTGCTTTTCCATTATTCGTCTGTTTTTAAAACTGCCTTTACCAAGTCTTTGTAGGCATTTTCAGTCATTACAATTCCCGCATCTACCAAATCGCCAATTGCCAGCGCAATACCACCCAATGACATGATGTTGAGAGAAATGCCAAAAAGTTTTACCAACATAAATCCGATTAAAACCGATAAGGGAATAGTGATTATTGCAACTGTTGCACTTCGCACATGAAATAGAAATAGCAACACAACAAGTGCTACTACAATAATTTCTTCAATCAATGCTTCTTTTAAAGTAGCAATAGCAGCTTCAATAAGATTGCTACGGTCGTAGGCGATTTTTATTTTTACTCCGGGTGGCAATCCTTTTTCTACATCACCCAATTTTTCTTTTACACGGTCAATCACTTCTTTCGCATTTTCACCGTATCGAGCAACCACCACACCGCCTACTACTTCACCTTCTCCGTTTTCGTCCACTATTCCCAAACGGATGTCGCTACTCATTTGTACATCGGCAACATCCTTCAGTTTTATGGGAATATTTTTATTGGATCCAACAGAAATTTCTTCTATATCCTGAATGTCTTTGATATAACCCAAGCCCCTAATCATGTAGCCCATGCGGTTCATTTCATAAATACTTCCTCCTACATCACGGTTGTTTGCTTTTAAGGCGTTTGCCACGTCCATTGCAGAAACATTATAATAAATCAATTTATTAGGATTGATGCTAACTTGATATTGCTTTTGAAAACCACCGAAAGATGCTACTTCGCTCACCCCTTCCACATTTTGCAGGGCAAATTTTACATACCAGTCCTGCACAGCTCTTAACTCGCCCAAATCATATCCATCACCCTGAAGCGTATACCAAAATACATGACCAACACCTGTTCCATCAGGACCAAGTGTTGGTGTTACGCCTTGCGGTAATGCCTGTTGCGCAAAATTCAATCGTTCTAATACACGGGTTCTTGCCCAATAAATTTCAGCATCATCATTAAAAATGACAAAAATGAAACTCATGCCGAACATAGACGCTGCACGAATGGCTTTTACATTGGGAATACCTTGTAAATTGGAAACCAAAGGATAGGTAATTTGGTCTTCCATGATTTGCGGATTACGCCCCATCCATTCGGTATAAACGATTACCTGATTTTCGGAAAGGTCAGGGATAGCATCAACGGGAGTCGTCATTACTGACCAAACGCCACCCACCACAATCAGCAAAATGCCAATCCAAACAAAGAAACGATTATGCGTTGACCAGGAAATGATTTTTTCTATCATGAGTTACACTTATTAGAACGACTTAATGATTTGTGTGAGTGCTGTCGTGTTCTTGATGCTCATGCATTTCTTCAACTTTTTGCAAATCCATGTTGCACTTGGGACATTGACCGGGTTTGTCATACGTTTTTTCTCCCTCACATTTCATAGGGCATTGATACATAGCTGTTTCAACTTGTTCGGAAGCATTTGAATTAGATTTTTCATTGCTACTGTTTCCGCAGGAAGCGAGAAAAAATGCAGTTGCCAAAACTGCTGCTGTGATTACTGATTTCATATTATTCTGATTTTAAAGTTTCAATTTTAAACCCTGCTTCTTGCACTTTTTGGATTACTTCTTCTTCGGTAATACCTTCGGAATGCACAGAAAGGATTTTGTCTTTGTTTGTTGTGTCCACTTCCCAATGGCAAATACCATTTTCATCGTTAAGAAAAGGTGTAACCTTAGCCACACATCCACCACAGTTGATGTTGGTTTTGAATTTTAATGTATTGTCGCTTGTATCCATTTTATTTTGGTTTAATGAGTGTAACATCCAGTTGAGCAACTTTCGTTGCTATTATTTTCATTCTGCGAAACGGAATTTCCTGCTTTTTCAATAACAAAAATAACATTTTCTTTAAACTTTAATCAGCAAGTAAAACAGTTAATTTACCTGCTTCAAGGGTTTGAATTTCTATACCTTCAATTTTACTTACTTCATTGCCAACTCTGTTTTAACAATGGCTACTTTGCATACTCTGTGTGCTCAGGTCGATTTGTTTTTTATTTGTGTTTATTTGATTACTATTTAGGTGAAACATTGATGATGCAAAATTCGCATAAGATTTGCTGTTAAATGTTACATCATTTTTGAATTGATTTGTAAGATTTACAGATTGTCACTTTTTGTATTTCAGTCGTAAACTATTACTCACCACGCTCACACTACTCAATGCCATTGCAGCACCAGCCAACATTGGGTTGAGTAAAAAGCCGTTAATTGGGTATAAAATACCTGCTGCAATCGGAATCCCAATTAGATTGTAAATAAAAGCCCAAAATAAGTTCTGTTTGATGGTGCTTACAGTGGACTTGGATAGGCGAATGGCTTCAGGAATTTTAGCAAGGTCAGATGAAATGATGGTCATTTTTGCTACATCCATTGCAATATCGCTACCTTTACCCATTGCAATACTGACATCTGCTTGTGCTAAAGCAGTGCTGTCGTTGATACCATCGCCCACCATTGCCACTACTTTGCCTTTGGCTTGCAATTCTTTTACATAGTCGGCTTTTTGTTCGGGTAACACTTCGGCTTTGAAATGTTTAATTCCAACTTTTTCAGAAACTGCTTTGGCGGTGGTTTGATTGTCTCCGGTAAGCATATACACTTCAATACCTGATTGTTGCAGTTCCTGAATGGCTTTTTGCGAAGTAGCTTTCACTTGGTCGGCAATGGCTAATACTGCTACTACTTCTTGTGAATTGGCAAACCAAATCACTGTTTTGGCTTCTTTGCCCCACTGATGGGCTTTTTCTGAAATTGGCTTATCAATAGAGATTTTATTTTCTTCAACGAGTCTTCTGTTTCCAATAAAATAGGTTTCACCATTGGCTTGAGCTTTTGCCCCTTTACCTGTTATGCTTTCAAAACCTGAAATTGTGAACAAACTCTGTTGATTTAGATGAGTAACCACAGCTTCTGCCAACGGGTGTTCAGATTGTTTCTCAATGCTGTAAAGAATTTGTTTCAGTTCAGCGTTTTCGTCTGCCCAAAAATCATTCGTTACGATTGGTCTACCTTCTGTAATAGTTCCTGTTTTATCGAGTATTACTGCATTTACTTTTTTTGCCAATTCCAAACTTTCGGCATCTTTAATTAAGATTCCTTTTTCTGCTCCTTTACCAACACCTACCATAATTGCGGTTGGAGTTGCCAAGCCTAATGCACAAGGACAAGCAATCACCAAAACAGTTATCAATGCCAATAAACCCTGCGTAAAGGCATTTTCTCCGCCAAATACATTCCAAGCAATAAATGCAGCAATGGCAATCAAAATGACAATTGGAACAAAGATTCCAGCAATCTTATCCACCAATTTTTGAACAGGAGCTTTGCTTCCTTGAGCATCTTGCACCATTTTGATGATTTGAGCAAGCATTGTTTCGCTACCTACTTTATCTGCTCTGAATTGGAAACTGCCTTTTTGGTTAATCGTTCCTGCAAAGACTTTGTCATTCTCATTCTTCAAAACAGGAACGGGTTCACCGCTCAGCATACTTTCATCCACATATGAATTGCCGTTCACTACTGTTCCATCTACAGCTATTTTTTCACCAGGTTTTACTAGAAGCGTGTTACCAATAGCAACTAGTTCAATCGGGATTTGCATTTGATGACCACCTTCATGAACAATGGTTACAGTCTTAGGCTGTAAGCCCATCAGTTTTTTAATGGCAGATGAGGTATTGCCTTTGGCTTTCTCTTCTAAAAGTTTACCCAACAAAATGAAAGCGATAATGACCGCAGCCGCTTCAAAATAAACGTGAGCGTGTAAGCCCCTTTCGTGCCAAAAGTGTGGAAACAAGGTATTGAATACACTAAAAACATAAGCAACCCCGGTGCTTAACGCTACTAAAGTATCCATATTGGCAGAACGATGCTTGGCTTGTTTCCACGCATTGATGTAAAAATCTCTACCCAACCACAAAATAACAAGAGTGCTGAAAATCCACATTGTTTCGTTGGCATACGGCATATTCATAAAGAACATTCCAATAATGACAACGGGGGTTGAGAGAGCCAAAGCCCAATAGGTCTTCTTTTTTAGTTTGATGAATTTTTCTTTCTGAATATTTTCTACGGTTTCATCATTTGAAGCTGATTCATCAATCAATAAATCGTAGCCTATACTTTGAACTGCACTTCTCAGGCTTTCGGTTTGAACAATTCCGGGGATAAATTCAATGGAAACCTTAGCATTGGCGTAATTCACACTTGCATCAACTACACCCTGTTGGGCTTTCAGCATACTTTCCACGCTTACTGCACAAGATGCACAGGTCATTTGCAATACGGGAAAAGATTTTTTAACCGTAGTTACATCATAACCCAAATCACGAATGGTTTTAACCGCTTCTGAAACAGTTTCTTGATTTGTAGTTTGAATAACAGCCCTTTTGTTATTGAGTTCGACCCTATGAGATGAAACGCCTTTGAGTTGGGCAATGCCTTTGTCCACAATTAAGGCACAGTGTTCGCTGTCAACACCTTCAAGTGGAATCAGTATTTCATTATTATTTGTTGCCATACCTTTTGATTTTAATTACACTGCAAAGGTCGCAACACATTTGGCGAGTCGTGTTACACGATTTTTGAAAAGAATTACATCATTTACACTTCGTCTAAGGGCTTGCGTTTGTCGGCTTTGATGTTTTTAAAGTGGCTGGGTGTAAGTCCAGTTACTTTTTTAAATTGATTGCTCAAATATGCTACACTTGAGTAGTTGAGTTGAAAGGAAATTTCACTCAAAGATAACTCGTCATAAAACAATAGCTCTTTAACTTTCTCAATCTTTTGTGTAATGAAATACTTCTCAATAGTTGTGCCTTCTACTTCAGAGAAAAGATTTGATAAATAAGTATAGTCGTGATGTAGTTTGCTGCTTAATAAGTCTGATAAATTTGCTTTTAATTCGCTGTTTTGATGATGCACCAAGTCAATAATTAATGATTTTATTTGCCCTATCAGTCGGCTTTTCTTGTCGTCAATTAGTTCAAAGCCGAAAGTTTGTAAATGATTGTTGATAGTTGTTTTTTCAGCATCACTAATTTCTCTGTCCAGTTCAACTTCTCCTAAAGTCAAGTGAGTTGGTTTGAAGCCAATTTGTTCCAATTCGTTTTTCACTACCAATATGCAGCGATTACAAACCATATTTTTGATATAGATTTTCATAGTATTATCTGTCTTTAGTGCGTGGACAAAAAATGCCTCTTTGGATTTTGCCTGTGTGTCGGCTTGTGCGGTTGGGGCAAAAGCCAATGTGCCATTTGTGCGATGGTAAATTGAATTAAAAAAATGTGCGGTGGGAAAAATAAAAAATACAGAAGTGTAGGCAATGAGTGTAGGCTTACTCGTTGTCCGTTTGTTATATGGTCTGTATGTCTTTGGTCACCTGTCAAAATGGTTTGCTTTTTCTGTTTTTCTGCCCGTAACTTTCTGTCGGGTCGTTGTCTTTTTACACTTGCACCCAACGGTTAGTATATGGCACGTAGGGCATTAGAAATTACATTCCTTTCAAATAGCTAAGTAGCCAAAGCGCAGAATTGACATCTCTA
>Ga0172378_10004544_pt1 | contig 12987 bp, 1 predicted proteins | sample GrowelOW332metaG_FD_119755 | JGI IMG/M metagenome (GOLD analysis project Ga0172378, IMG submission 119755) | Groundwater microbial communities from an aquifer near a municipal landfill in Southern Ontario, Canada - Pumphouse #3_1 metaG | ecosystem: Environmental > Aquatic > Deep subsurface >...
AGAATTACTAATTATTTCCCCGGTTCTGATTTAAAAGATGATAATAAAAATCATATTGATGGTACAGGAATAATATATACATCTCATAAATGTATTTTAACAATTCCTGAAGTTACAAATAATAGCACACAAGAATATGAATATATTGTTGGTCGTGCTGATATTCAAGGTAATCCAGATGTTAATCACATTTCAGAAACAATGGGATTTACAATGCGTCCATCAACATCTAAAATAAGAATATATCAAACAACAGACCAACAAGGATTTAATTGGGTTGAATATCAATATTGGGCTGCGTGCGCTAATAAATTAAACGATATTATTGCACAAGATCTTATTGCAGATCCAAACATTATTCCTGTTTTAATAAATACTGGTGACATGTCTCAAAATGGTACTCGTATAAACGAATGGCTTGATTATTATAACGCTGGAAAATCATTGTTTAATCACTTAGAACAAGTAACATGTGTTGGTAATAATGATTTAATGGATGTTAATATTAATAAATTAGGAACAGGTGATGATTCAGGTAAATCAAATCCATATTTCTTCCATTTAGCTTATTGTTATGAAGTTGATTCACATAATATGTTGTATAAAATAACAGATAATAATACTACTACTACACCAAATGTAGATGATTTAAATAATGATAAATATTATTTAACAGATGTAAATAAAACTCATTATGATAAAGTTATATTAACAAAAATTATAAAATTGAATGATGCGTTTAATGCATATGGAGATGTTTATATTGTTAATTCAGCATATACAACTAAATTAAATGATATAAAAACAATTCCTCAATATATTGTGACAACTGACACTGTAGGTAATTCAACAACTCATTATTATAAAGGTATTGTAGATCAAAACAATAATATTATCGCATATGATGATACTGATACATGGAGTCCTGCAGTAACAAATAATGGTACTATTATTGATGCACATACAAAAATGGATGGTATAAGTGTTGTTGGATTATATATAATAAACTCTGCATATACAACAGCTCATGCTGAATTAAATGCAATTCCACAATATATTGTAACTACTAATATTCAACCAAACATAAGTACTAAATATTATCAATATTATACAATATCGGGTGCAAGTTCACCAACATATAATCTTGTAACTGAAATAAATGCAAATAACGCATTTGATATTAATAAATTAAGTACTTATTATATAGTTGCCAATAATGCATATCATAAAATTTCTGAAACATTATATACACGTAATATTGATAATACATATAACGCTGTTACAATTCCATCAACTGTTAAAGATAATTTTATAACTTATTATGTTAAATATAATGATGGTGTTAATGATGTATATGTTGTATCATCAACAATAATGTATGAATTTAATGGAAGTTCATTTATTAATATAACAATTAAACCATTAAAAACTATTGAAGAAAATATTAATGAATTAACAACATACTTTGTAAAATCATCTACATCATATATATTAAATACTGATAATGAAAAGAAAATAGTTCCAATTATAAGTGTAGCAGGAAATAATACAAAATATGTTCCTTCATTCTATTATACAGGGATTGGTAATCGTTATATATTGATGTTTAATACTGAACTTACAACAATTTGTTGTGGTAGTTGGTTTAATTTAAATTATACTGATACGAAATATAGAAATTTAGATGTTAATGCAACATATGATTCAACAATTCGATATTATAAAGTTAATCCAATTCAGACAAACGAGTATTTAGATGTAACATCTACAATTAATGCAAATACTTTCATAACTGATAAATCATTATTGTTTGTACAAGTAAATACAACATTACCGGTTAATGCATATACAGGATTTACAATAGGTAAAATAGATGGTAAAAACGTATACGTTGATAAATTTGAAACAATATATACAATGTTGTACGATATGATATTTAGAATATCTGAAGATGCAAACGCAAGTATTCCAAACAGTACTAAAAAACCACTTGCATCCAATATTATTTTTGCATGTCATGAAATGCCATTTACGGTTATTACAAATAATAACGTAACATTCAGTGCAACATCTGTTACACCTCCTAAAAATGAAGACCGTTCTATTTCAAATGGTTCACTTGTAGGTTGTCATTGTAATTTGATAGACCCAATAGATGCAGGTGAAACCCCAGGTATAAATTGGTTATCACGTTTATGTGAATATATGAAATTACGAGTATTTATTGGTGGCCATAAACATACATATATGTGTACTAATAAGTTGCGTGAATTATATACTTATAATAAAGAAAATGATACAACAGCTTATCAAAATGCAAATAGTTTAACAGATGGTCCAATGATAATGCAACACACATTAGTTTCAGATACAGCAAAATGGCGTGTTACAGTAGATTCATTAGATGGAATGAGATTTTATTTGAATCAAGATGTTGTTAATTTAACAAATATGTATCAAAATCCATATTTTCAAACAACAACGGGTAATAATCAAGGTACTGATATTGTGGGTTCAATTACATTATGTGGTTCAACTGAATATGATGAAGTTACATTAGTAGATGGTTCATATGTGTGGAAATATGTTGATAAACATGTTGGTGAAACTGTAGGTACTGTTGTTACAAAGCCTTTATATCATACTGTTATAAATTCAACAAAATTCCCGATAATGATATGTGCTGATGATATAGATAGAGCAACTGCATATAAAACATTAAATGGATTAATTTTCAATACCATGTATAACTTGCAAACACAAAATCCATTTTTATATCCATATTATGGAGTTGTTGCTGATAATTATTCAGATAATAATATTAGATATGCAATGTGTCAAGCAACTGGATTTAAGCTTAAATCTAATAAAGAATTACCAACTGATAAACAACGTTTCTCTATGATTGTTCCAAAAACAACATCAACAGCGACTGCCGACAAACCTGATGCAAACCAACAATATGCAATGTATTCAAAAATATATTTTGATAATGACGATAAAAAATTAGAACTTGTACGTTTTAAAAATATAACATCAACAACAAAGTTACTTTCACAAACAGTATATGGAACAGCACCAATTGTTTTGGAATATATGGTTCATTCATATACACATTTCAATACAACAACCCAGCAAAATGAAGTAATTACTTCTATTTTTGGCAATTGGCTGGCTAGTACTGATGATTTACATGAAGCAGATTTATGGTTGTTTAAATTTTAAAACATAAACAATAAAAGACAGGACAGATTTTTTTAATCTGTCCTGTTTTTTGTTATTTTTAATAAACGTTTTAAATACGGTAAAAAAAATATTTTATATATATTTTCAATGAAATTAAATCAAAATAAAAACATCATTTTAGACGATGACATATTAATGACTGGCAATAATGTCGGTAAATCATTAAACCAAATATTGGGTTCAACCCAAAACGATGTTGCAAAAATGAAAGGTTGGTTTGCATGGGCATATAATCATGGAGGTCTTGGTGGAGGCAGTGGTAATGGTGGAAGTTCGAGTTCAACAAATTTCAGTATAAGTATTCAATTAGATGATGAAATAATATCTAATACAGGTGGTGATGTATTGATTAATTCTGAATTAACAACGCATACATTGTCAGTGAGAATATTACGAGGAGGCTCAGATTCTTTTAACGTAACTGTTAAAGGCACTGCGTTTGTGGGTGGAACTCAGACAGTAAGTGCAGAACAGAATAATTTTTCTGCATCATTTACATCTAATAAGATAACATCAAATGCAAATATAACTATTTCTGTTGAAAATAATACAACAAATATTCCCTATGAATATAAAGATGGTAACGGAAATACACAAACAGACGTTATATTATCATTAATAGCATATCCATATACATTTACAAAAACATATTTTGAAACAGCTGTACCTGTTATTGACACTGATCCAATAACTATTATACAAACAGGTTCAATTAATATGGACTCATATAAAACAAATGGCTTAATGATTGGATTTAAATATAATATAGCTATTGATAATATTGATTACGTTGCGTCTAAGATACTTTATACAAGTTGGGATGGTGTTAACCATGTACATTCATTAAGTTCATTAGAAGTAACTAGACATGGTTCTGGATATATTTATTTGCAATTAGCCAACGATATTAAAGCATTTTTAACTAATAAAGATAATGCTGGTACATATACTGTTAACGTTAAATTACAGATAAAACAAGTTAGTAACGCACAAGTATATGAGACTAATTACGTATTTAATGATTCATTAATTCCAAGTTCATTATATTTAAAAGTTACAGCTAACTCAGGACGTTTATTTAAATATTCTGATGATGGTTTCACAGGTGCAAACAATGCAACGAATGAAGAAATGTTCAATAACAATGGTTTTGCATTAAATATTACACCATATAATGGAGTAAGTTCAGGCAAAAACTATACGTATGAATATCATATATACGAATTAGATACAGCTGAATATGTTTCAACGCCATTCATAAATACCGAACAAATGTATGAAACATTATTCGTACGTGTATCAAATGGAACAGATTATATTACAACTCATAAATTATCAACTGATACAACAGTTGTTGCTGGTAAACAATATTACTTTAAAACAAGTGGAGTAATTACAACGCCACAATATGTTGAAATAGAAAATAATGTAACATCAGGTAGTATTAGTGATTTAAATACATCAACAATTAATGTATTGCCTGATGGTAATGGATTGCGTTTAATTGCGTTTAAATTAATAGATACATCAACAACATATTATGTTAGTTATTATTTACAGACACGTGTAAGTAAATCTGACTTTACATGGTATCATGGTGATTATCATCCACAATCTAAATACACATCATATTATCGTAAAGGAATTGATGCACATAATATTACAATTAATAAAGATATAACAAGTCAATCATCTGCAGATATTTATATGGCTGCTAATGATTCTGTCAATACAGTTACATTAAATATTAACGATAGTGATTTTATAAATGGATTATCTGCATTCGATACATTAATTGGTTTAGGCATACAATATTCTAAAATAAATGATTACGATAAGCCTATTTGTTCATTTAATGTTCGTGGGTCGTTTGATTCATCACACCCAGATACAATTATTGAAGGTTCTATTTTCGTATATCAAAATAAAGTTATAATTTCATCTTCTGATGTAGTTATCAATGATAATATGGTTACACCTTCATATAGTTCATCTACGGATATATTTATTCCATTTGTAGAACATATCAGTAAAAGTGATTCATCATTATATCATTTATTTAACGTATATAAAAACTTAGAATCTCATACAATTGATAACAACAATGATTCATATAATCGTTCAGTTAACTGTTATATTGATGGTGATCTTGAAGGAGTATTTAAAAATTTCATTAACGATAACGATAAATATTTTACATCTGTAACATTTTACCCTGGAACATATTATGTTAATATGATTGAAACATCATATATCGAGCATGTATATGACAAAGATAAAGATAAAGTGTTAAGCACATATGATATTGGTGTTGTTTATGGAAATGAATGGGGTAGTGCTGCTCGAACTTTCATGACTGAAAACGATATAAAAAGCTATTACTATGCATATAAACAATTACTTGTTGATAGTTCATTGACTTTTTCAAAAACAATATGGAGTGCATTTGAAGAAATGGTATATACAGATGATAATCATGTTATCTGTAGTGAAGAAACATTAAATAGATTAACGAAAAATACTGCATCAGACGGCACTAATAATGCAACTGATTCAGGAGTTATGTTGTTAACGTTCGATAATACTATCGGCGATAAAGCATCAGATATTGGGTTGAAAAATACTGGTTTAGATGATTTTTTAACATGGATTGATAATGGTTATCAAGAAAATGAAAATACTGCAGCTAAAACAGGTAAAATTCCAGTAACTGTATCGTATTCTGTTAATGGTTCAGGTCTTACACCAATTGGTTTGCCAATGAATAAAGGTGTAGGTATATTTTACTTACAATTACAAGGTTCTTCAACAATGTCATATCTTGGTAAAAACTTTGAATTGTATGCACCAACAAATACAACTGAAGGTAAAACATATTTGTTCTCGCCTAATTGGAAATTGTTTGATACAAAAAATCAAGCAGACCCTACGTATGCGCCAACAATATATAACACATTATTACCTGAAAATTCTTTCACTATAAAAGGTGATATTGTTGATTCATCCCATACTATTAATGATGCAATTGGTAAATTTGTTGACGATGTAACAACACCGTTTGCAGATGCTGTTTCTGTTGTTAGAAATATAGGTAACAATCAAGTTGATGAAGCAGTAAAATACGTTAAAAATTGTTTAATGGGTATACCAATGTTGTTGTTTGTTAAATCAATATGGAGAACTGAAGACGATAAATTAGATACAACTGGCAAGGCACATCATGAAACAATTTATTTCTTAGGTATTTACAACTTTAACTTAGGTAGAAAATCTTCAAATAATTTAGGTTATAACGATTTAACAGCAATACAAAAATTAATTAATGATAAACAGCCAACTTCAAATTTTACGATATATGAAGTTGACGAAACCGATAATGCAAAAATTCAAGCAGTAGAAATTGGTGAAATTCAAGGTAATGATCCATATTATGATTTTTCACAATATCAAAAATCAATATTATTCCAAGATGATGGAACAGGCATGTGGGATGATTTTGTTGGAGATATACAAAAAACAAAGGAACATTTATATCAAATGACAAGAGATGTTGCTATTGCTGGTGGTGAAATATTTACATTAGTTGGAAAAGATATGGTTGAAACAATTGGAGAAATTGATGAAACAGATCAACAAACAACAATGGATTCATATGGATATGGAGAAAAATATGGGCATGATGTTCGTTCAGAAAATGTATTAGGTGGTACTATTTATCATACATATGTTCCTAATTTTAAACATCAAATTGTTAAACATAAGCCACAAGGCGGTAAATGGTTATATTCTTGGAAAGGTGATTCTTCAAATGTAATTGCTAATTATTGGACAGGCGATGGAATTGATTCATCAATTACACCAGCTGCAAGTTATGATTCAACAGCAACAATAAATAGAATTACTAATACAATTGTGCCTTGGACTGATGAAATAGGTGGCGTAACAGTAAAAAATAATCCTCGTATTGATCTTATAAGCTTATCAGAATATTATACAATATGTATGGCATTCGCAATGGTTGATTCAGTTAAAAAGAATTTAAATATGAAATCATGGGAAGGTGGTACACCAACAGGTAGTGATGTCGCACAAACATGGTATACTGCATTTTATGATATGGATACGGCATTAGGTATCAACAATGGTGGTGCTCGTATTGGGTTCTTTGCGTTTTCTGATTATTGGAATGTTGAAACGACTTTAGATAGTCAAAATAAAAAACATATTGGTGAAGCTACTATTTGGCGTGATTATTCACCTACAAGTGGTGACTTTTCAGGGGAATATTTTGATTCACCATCAACATATTTATTTGCATTAGCTAAATATGCTAATTCAATATTAGGTCCTGATGCAGATGGTAATTTTAAAAACGAATATTACAAAAATGCTAATCTTGAAGATTGTGACCCAACTACAATATGGTGTAAATTCAGACAAGCAACATCTCGTAGCACAGATACAAAATATGGAGCGTTGAGAAATGCAAAGTATTTTATGGATAATTATTTTAATGGCTATTTAAAAAATATTCCTGCTGAAGCATTTAATTTAGATTATAAATATAAATACTTAGTAAAATCAGGTTTAGGAAATGAACGAGCATATAATGAAAAAAATAATGCACGTTCAGGTACTGGTGCTGATAATGTAGGAAAATTCTGGGGAAGAAAAAATGCGTATATAGAATATTGGTTAAGCGGACGTTTACATATTATGGACGCATATATGAATATTAATAAAGTAGATGAAGTAATTAATAAGACATCTGAAGGTATCGAATATAAAGCAAGTATGCCTGCAAAGGCTATTAATCAGCCAACTTCAAATCCGGATGTATATTTATTACACGAAATATTTGGTGGTGGAGCTGCAGGTAAACAATATCCACAAGGATCACGTATAATTGAAGTAACAGCAAACGAATACACTCCGTTAGTTGTTGTAAATGCCGGTAAAAATTACCATAGATATTTGTTCCCACGCACTCCAGAACCATTATTGCTTAATGTTCAGATAAATGGTCTTGAAACAGTTGGATATTTAGGTTCACAACAATGGCAGAAGATTTCATCAATAAATGGATTTATTACAAACGATAAATCATTTTACGTTGCATCTGATTATCTTGATTCAATTATTGGAGATAGCGGTATATGTAATACATTCGATATTCAATGTCCTGCGTTAAAAACATTATCGTTAACATCAGCTAATTATAATATTAGCCAACTTACTATTGATGGTGCAAATCCAAACTTTATGAATTTAGATATCATTGATGTATCAAATACAAATGCTGATATTACTGTAAAAGATTTAACAATTAAAAGTGTTATTGCGCAAAATATGACAGATGGTGCTGCATTACGTTTACAAAATTTATCAGCATTAACAAATTGTCAAGTATCAGGTACATTTAAATCATTATCTTTGGAAGCATGGAATACTAATATTTCATTACCTTCAAACGGTGTATTAAATGTTGATACTCTTGATATATCAAACGGTAATATAAGTAAACCACGATTTAGTACAACATCTGACAATGGTGTTACAATTAATATAAGTGGCGGTACAATGAAATCAATTAATTTAACAAATTTCACAAATATTAACATTGAAAAAACAAATAAGCTTTATCAATTAAATATTGTAAATCCTGAGTTTGTTAAACATATTTCAATTATAATTCCAGACGGATATGATGCATCAGAAATAATTAATAAGCAAGTCATACAACATAAATTTCAATTATTCGTTAATGGAATAGCTGTTGGCAATGAAAATGAATATGATTTATCTCAATTTGTTAACTTAGAATATGTTTGTTTTACAAAAGGTTTTGAAACAAAAATTATATTCCCTAATAAAGCAGTAGGTACAAAACCAATTGTATTAGGAGCAAGTTGTTTTGAAAAAAATAATGCATTAACAACAATTAGTTTTGCAAATAAAACAGAAGATGTAAATAATATAGGTAAATATATTTATACTGAAGTTGTAAGTGGACAACAAACAACATTATTTGAAATTGATGGAAATAAAACATTTTACAATATTCAAAATACATTTCCATTTGATGCATTTTTTATTGATAATGCTAATGATTCAATTTCATTATTGAATATAACAAATACATGTAGTGATTTATCCAATACATTTAATACAAACAATACAAATTCAATAAATGAAAAACGTGCAATTGCATTCTTGAATAATATTGCAACTACCACATATGGCGTTCATATTACATCAATTTCTAATATGTTTAGAGGTTGTTCAATAAATTATGATGTTATAAACGGTATTGAAGATTATAAAAACGGTATGTGTAGATTTAATCTATATCAATTTACAAATTGTACATCATGGGATAGTTGTTTTGCTATAACAAATGTTGAGTTTATGAATCGTTATATTTTTGGACATCATAATGTTGATAATAATACTTATAATGGTTTAGGCTATAATACTCGTTCAAATTTATTTGTATATCATTCATTAATTAATAGTAATGTAATAACAACTGTTGATTTATTTGCTGACTTAATAAATAAAATGTCAGAATATGATGCATCAGATACATTTACTATTGTTGATAATACAGGTACTCCTTATGGATTAGTAGAAACAAACCCATTTAAAATAAATGATATGTTTGTTAATCAACACAATATTGAAAATACAATTGTTACACCATCAAATTTATGGAAAATAAGCGGATTAAATTTTGCTAATTCACATATGTTTAATGACGGTAATAATGAAACAAATAATACAATATATTATGATTTAACTGGAGTATTTGATTGTAATTCAACTGATTTTACAACAAAAATATGGACAATAAAACCATTATATCTTCAAAGTATATTTAACAACAATATTACAATTGCTGGAGATACAACAGAAAATAATGGTGTATTTACAAATAGTGAAAAGCTTTTTATAAATACACGTTTACAATATTTTGTTGATTCAATTAATATTGTTACAACAAATGTATTTAGACAATATTTTAATCCATATATAATGTTTAATTGGTCAGATACAAGTAATTCATTAACTGAACTTACGAATTTCTGTTTACCTGCTGATACACAAAATAAGCCATTTAATATTGCGGCAGTTGGCTTAAATATTAAAAAAGCAATGACCTATGAACAAATGCAAACAATAGTTTCTAGGATATGTAAATTGCCTAAATTAACATATATTTCAGGTATATTTAATAATGCAAGTATAATTGTAAGCACAGGTTTTAATGAGTTCTTTAAATGGGTACCAGATGATGTAATGTTAACGTCTCCTATAAGATACATGAATGACTTTGCAACACATATGAAAATCGTTGAGGGAAATATAAATGGTACTGAATTACCTATTAAAATAAGTCATTATTTTATGAGAGTATTTAAAAACATATATTCATTAGTTAACGCATTTTCATATTGGTATGTTGCAAATACAATTCCATTTGACTTTTTTAATCAAAGAACAGTTGGGTCAGAAGTAACAACAAATGTATCTATATCATCAAATGATACTATAAAAACAGGTATATTACATGTATTTAATTCAATAAAATATAATACTTCATCAATTTCATTTGCAAACAATATGTTGTGCGGATGGCATATGCCATTTATTCCTAATTATGGTACTTATACAGATGAAGATAATTATTTCGATAATGCATTAATAGGAATGTCTGAATCAGCTAAAGAAATAAAAATTAATACTGATGCAGATACTGCATGGAAAGGAAAATATGCATTCCATAGTTTCGATGCATATAATGTTGATTCATTTAAACATAATTATGTGCAATTGCCTGATGGAAGTAAACAATATTTTTATTATGATAATGCAACAAAAATTAATGTTGTTAATAATGTAGAAATACAAGATGCATTAGATGCAGAAGTTGACGGATATTCAACATTCCATTATTATATGACAAATATTGGTGGTATGATGCTTAAAAACAATAAATGTGTTGATTGCACTGGTTGTTATATTGCAACAGACTTTTTATATGGCTTAGATGCAAATACAGATATAACAGGTATTATCGCTGCATCCGTTGATGGTGTTAATTATACAGGTACAATTCCTAAACACATGTTATCTAAATTTAAAAAGACAATAACTAGTGTTGGTAATTTATTTTTACAATATAATATAACTCCAATTCATTTAAATGATGGAGAATTTACCGATATTGTTGAAGTTAATGAACAAATAAGCAATGATGGAGATGTTGATAAACATATTTACAATAATAAGAAAACAAATGGTGATTTTAAGGAATTTAGATATTACAAATATGTTCCTGATGACTTTATAAGCATAAGTAATTATAGCAATGCATTTGATTTTAATTTAATATTACCATATCATAATGATAATATGATTGAATATTTCTTTGTAATAACTGTTGATGGTCGTAGAACCGGTACACATAATTCATTATCTGTAAGTACACTTCAATCATTATCTAATGCTTGGCCAGTATATAATACAACATTGCCTACATTATTGCGCTCTAATTTATATGGTGATATTAAAACAATAGATAGAACATCATCGTTAAAAACAAGTGTTGGTCTTGAATATTATGATAATCAAATAAGATATTCAATATGTGGTAATATAGAAGATGTTAATAAAGTTGAAAATGATTATTATATGGTGTTTGTTAATGGTACCACAGTATATTTTGAAAAACAATCATTTGTGCCAACAACAATAAAATATGTTATATATGATTCAACTATTATTACATCAATTGACGGTGCAAATACTAGTGCAAATGCACTTAATATTGACTTTACAAATGGTACATATGTATTTGAAAGCAACACATATGTTTTATGTAAGAAAACATTATCTGAAACATATATACGTATTTCTGCAGGTATAAACCCTACATTAATAAGTGGTTGTAGATATGATAATTTAATTACACAAACTGATTTGTTGCCTGTTATGTCAGGAACAATTTTTACTAATATATCGCAATTTAGTGCATTATCAGGTAATTATCTTAATTCCATTAATTCTCAAGTAATAAATATTTCTGATTTATTGCCAATACCAACTGTATTGAGTTATAATATGAAATTTAATGTTAGTCCAGATAATAATTCATTTATAAATATTACAGGACAAGGCTTAACTGTTAACCGTATAAGTGTAGGTTGGGCAGATACCTTATATTCAGAATGGGATGAAAGTAAGCGTGAAAGCTGGAATGATGTATTAAAGAGTAATTTACTTTTTGCAACTACATAAACACAAAAATGGAACATATTAATTTATGTTCCATTTTTGTTATATAATATTTTATAAATTTACGAACCCTGATTTTTTAATTTGTTCTTCTTGTCTTTCTGTTTCAAAATCAATTGGATTTGGTGTTGACTTAATATCTTCAATTGGCTTATCTTCAATTTGCTTATCTTCAATTGGTTTATCTTCAATTGGCTTATCTTCAATTGGCTTATCTTCAATTGGTTTATCTTCAATTGGCTTATCTTCTTGTTGTAAAGAACGACTATTATTCAACAATTCTCTAAATGCAGGCGTATACTCGTGTTTAGTTTGTTTAATATTATCAGTAAGCTGATTTGAATTTTCATTATCAGTAAGCTGATTTGAATTTTCATTATCAGTAAGCTGATTTGAATTTTCATTATCAGTAAGCTGATTTGAATTTTCATTATCAGTAAGCTG
>Ga0172378_10004545_pt1 | contig 12986 bp, 11 predicted proteins | sample GrowelOW332metaG_FD_119755 | JGI IMG/M metagenome (GOLD analysis project Ga0172378, IMG submission 119755) | Groundwater microbial communities from an aquifer near a municipal landfill in Southern Ontario, Canada - Pumphouse #3_1 metaG | ecosystem: Environmental > Aquatic > Deep subsurface >...
TGTTTGGCAAAGGCTGCTGTGAGACGTGTTTGTGTAGTACTGAGACCTTCGCTGCCGGCGAAGCAGAGAAGTGCACGTCCAAGTGCTGCGGGGCGTGCACTATGCAGGATGCCGGCTAGCTTGACAGCGATGCTTTCAAGACAGCCAAGGCTGTAGATTGGCTTACAGAGATTGTCGATGCGCAGTTGGCAGGCATCCATGGAGTTTTGATCAAGTGGCAGAATTTCTCGTGTACAAGCTTCGCAGTCGAGGGGAGAAGCGGCAGCGTCTACAGACATTTCTCTGGTATAGATCATCGGATATTCCGGCAGTTTGTCGATAGCCAGTGTTTTATAGGCAAGCACGGCGGCATCGAGAAGATTGACGGCAATTGATGAACCGGTAGCTTCGCCAAGGCGAAACTTCATATCCATATACGGTTTGAGTTGTAATTTTTTCAGAATAGCGCCGTGGGCGGGCTCGGCAGCAAGATGTGAGCCCATAAGGTATTCATGAACGATGGGACATAGAGCATGTGCAATAAGTGCAGCCGCGCCTGTATTAAACCCGTCAAGGACAACAAAGGACTGGCGGGCTGCGGCCCCAAGAATGATGCCGGCAATGCAGCCAAGTTCAAAACCGCCAACCTTGGCAAGAACGTCAAGCCCGTCGTTTGGATCTGGCTTGTTGACAGCAAGAGCCTGCCGGACAACGTTAATCTTGACTTTAAGCCGTTCATCCGAAATGTTTGTGCCGCGTCCCGTTGCCTTTTCTGGTGAAAGAGCACAGAGTGTAGCAACAATTGCTGCACTCGAAGTTGTATTGGCAATACCCATCTCACCCGGCAAAAAGCAATGATAACCCTGATCCACATAAGTGTCAGCCAGCTGAATTCCTGTTGTAATCGCTGTTATGGCTTGTTCTCGCGTCATTGCCGGTCCCACAGCACAGTTCTTCGTACCAGGCGCAATCTTACGCTTAATAAGCCCTGGAAGCGCATCAACTGGGGCAGCAATTCCCATGTCAACAACATGAAGATCGGAGCCGGAGAAGCTGGCAAGCGCATTGGCGACAGCTCCACGTGAGATAAGATAGTTTTCTGTCATATGTACGGTTGTTTCCGGTGGATAGGCACTTACTTTCATGGCAGAGACACCGTGGTCGGCACAACAAACAATCGTACATTTTTCTGGTACAGCCGGGGTACTGCTGCCCGTAATGCCAACATAGCTTGTGAGAATATCACGCAATGCACCAAGACCGGCATCGTTTGTCATCTTTTCAGCAAGACATGCTTTGATTTTAATCACAGCGGTTTTATTAAGTGGATGGATATTTTTGATGGTTTTGTTAAGAAGGTCCATGGGCGGTTTAAGCCTCCTTTGGTATTTGTTTGAGGCTTAGACCGATACGATTGCGTTTTTCATCGATGCTGATGACCATGACATTTAGAATATCTCCAACAGATACGACATCGAGCGGATGTTTTATGCGTCTTGTGCTAAGCTCAGAGATGTGGATGAGACCGGCTGTCTTGATGCCGATATCGACAAAGACACCAAAGTCGGTAATGTTGCGAACGGTACCGCGCATGATTGTACCGACCTGTATGTCGGAGAGCTTGACGATGGATTTGCGTGTAAGCGGAGCAGGCAGATCTTCACGCGGATCACGCCCTGGTTTGGCAAGTGCATCAAGAATATCACGAACCGTCGGTAGGCCCGCATCAAGCTTTTTAGCAAGTATATCAGCATTGGCAAGTTTGAGTTTGGCTTGCAGGAACTCAAGCTGCTTCTTATCTGTAAGGTCTTTTAGGGTAAAGCCGAGTTCCGCAAGAATTGCCTCGGCAATTTTGTAGGATTCCGGATGAACAGGTGTGCTGTCTAGTGGCGTTGTGCCACCGCTGATACGAAGAAAACCGGCACATTGTGTAAAAGCGGCCTGCCCGAGTCGAGTGACTTTGAGAAGCTCTTTGCGGCTTTTGAATGTGCCGTTTTCATTGCGGTGGGCAACGATGTTTTTGGCAATTGTTGCATTAACCCCGGAGATATGTTTCAAAAGAGCAATTGAGGCGGTATTGAGTTCAACACCGACATGATTTACAGCAGAGTCAATAGTTTGGTCGAGCGCGCCTGTAAGTTCTTTTTGATTGACATCATGCTGGTATTGTCCGACGCCTATAGCCTGCGGGTCGATCTTTACGAGTTCAGCCAGCGGGTCCTGAATACGACGGGCAATGGAAACAGCCCCGCGTATGGTGACGTCATACTCAGGCAGTTCTTCTTTGGCAAGTTTTGAGGCGGAGTATACGGATGCACCGGCTTCACTCGTGATGATATAGTGTACGTCAAGTTTATGTTCAGCGATGAGTTTCGCTGTAAATTCTTCGGTTTCATAAGAGGCCGTGCCATTGCCGATTGAGATGAGTGTTACATGGTGTTTCTTTATGAGATCGAGCACTTTTTGGGCGGAGCTTTCACGCGCATCATCGCTCATAGTGAGATAGAGCACGCCGTGGTCGACAACATTGCCAGTCGCATCGACAATTGCCATTTTACAACCTGTGCGATAGCCAGGATCAAGACCCATGACCGTATGATTGGACATGGGAGCTTGAAGAAGAAGCTGGCGGAGATTTACACCAAAAATATGAATGGCTTGGTTTTCAGCATTTTCTGTAAGCTGAGAGCGAAGCTCACGTTCAAGTGCCGGGAACAGAAGGCGTTTGTAACCATCCTCGATGGCAGTAGTTAAAAGTTCACTGAAAATCGAATCATTTGTAATGATTTTTTGGCAGATGCGTTCGATATTTAATTCATGATCCGTTATGAGATGTACCTTGAGGCAGTTTTTCTTTTCACCGCGGTTGATTGCGAGAATACGATGTGATGGCAGCGTATGAATCAGCTCGGTATAGTCTGCATACATAAGGAAGGTTTGACTGTCTTCCGCTTTTTCGTCAAGTTCTGTGCGAAGCTGACTGGTTTGCCAGAGCTGCTTACGCAGCATGGCACGAATTTCGACACGTTCCATTGTCGTTTCCGCAATAATGTCAAGCGCTCCCGCAAGCGCGTCTGTAGTGCCTGCAACTTCTTTCTCAGCATTGATAAACGCAGCAGCAAATTCTTCCGGTGTGCCTTGTCTCTTTTCTTGTGCAAGAATGATCTCAGCCAGTGGTGCAAGTCCTTTTTCCCGGGCAATCTGTGCCCGGGTACGTTTTTTCTGTTTGTAAGGAAGATAAAGATCCTCAAGCTCCTGCAGTTTAACGGTATGCTCAATGGCCATACGAAGCTCGGGTGTAAGCTTGTCCTGTTCATTAATTCTGGTGAGGATTTCTTCCTGACGCTTCACCAGATTTCTGAGGTAAGCAAGGCGTTCTTCAGCAGTACGAACCTGTTCTTCATCAAGTTCATCTGTTGCTTCTTTACGATAGCGCGAAATGAAAGGCACGGTGTTGCCTTCATCGAGAAGCTTGATAACGGCATTGGCCTGTGCAGGCTTTATGTGCATTTCCTTCGCGATATACGCGCTTATTTCTTCTAATAGCATGGTGACACCAACTTTTCTGTTTTATTAGGAATAATGAATATTATAGCATAAATTTATATTGCAATACGAATGTTTATTGACAAGAGAAAGGAATATGGTAAAATAGATTTATAAGGATAGTTTGATAAGAGTCTATCATAAGAGATAATGCTTATTACAACAGAATAGGGTTGTGGGAAGCTGCACGAAAAAGTTTGTGAGGTGGAGAAAGTGGATACGAAACAAGTGACAACAATGCTCCGGGAAAAAGGTTTTAAAGTAACACCGCAGCGTCTTGCCATTTATAATGTGCTTAGCAATACGAAGGCACATCCAAATGCGGAAATGATTTTTAATGAGTTGCAATCGTTTTATCCAACAATGAGTCTGGCAACGGTTTATAAGACGATTGATATTCTAAGCGAAATTGGTCTTGTTCAGATTTTGAATATTGGGGAAGAAAGTTTCCGGTACGATGCGAATACGACGCATCATCCGCATGTTCGTTGTATGGTATGCAGTCGGGTTGATGATATTTTTGGTGTGGATGCTTCTGAGTATATGCAAAACGTTGCCGAAAAAACAGATTATCATATTACAGGAGAGCAGTTCTATTTCTATGGTGTTTGTCCGAAATGTCAGAAAAAAATGGGGAAAGTGCATTGAGATCGTGCTGGAATGAAGTGCCGTATGAAAATGCGGTACTTTTTTTTGAATAAAATAAAAATTTGACTGCGAGGTTTTAGAGCGAAAAAGTGACTGGTTTGTCAAATTCTATTTAATTTGTGTTTTTATGACAGAAATAGTATGATTATATTGAAAAACAGGGTGAATTTACAGGAATTTTACAGATAAAATTCTTATGATGAAGATGAAGATAGCGGAAGAGGGAAAAGTATGCAGGTCTCTGTACTAGCAAGCGGCAGTAAAGGAAATTCAACTTTTGTAGAAATGGATGGTATGCGTGTACTTATTGATGCAGGGATAAGCGCAAGGCGAATCAAAAAAAGTCTGGACGAGATTAATGTTAATGTTGCGGATCTTGATGGAATTTTTCTCACGCATGAACATCGGGATCATATTAGTGGACTTACAACACTTAGTAAACAGTACCATTTGCCGATTTTTACGCGCAAGGATACGTTTCAATCCATGTATTGTGTAGATACAATACCGACAGAGTGTTTCAATGAGGTTGGTGATGCAATGCGGCTGGGTTCACTTGCAATAGGTGCTTTTAATATTTCGCATGATGCGGCAGATCCTGTCGGTTACACACTGCAGGGCAGTGAAGGGAAATGCACGGTTGCGACTGATTTGGGTTTTGTGACAAGCAGTGTACAGGCGGCAATTGATAACTCGGACGTGCTTGTGCTTGAGGCAAATCACGATCCGGAAATTCTCAAAAACGGTTCTTATCCGTGGGGCCTGAAACAGCGGATATTGAGTAATCGCGGGCATTTGTCAAACAGTGATGCGGCATGGGCGCTTGTGCGAATGAAAAAAAATCATACGCGTGTTTTTTTGGCGCATCTGAGTGCGGAGAACAATCGTCCCAAGCTTGCCCGTGATACCATTTGTAATATATTGGAAAAGCAGGGGGATATACTTGGCTCAAATATTGACATTCGGCTGACCCGGCAGAATGAGACAGTAAACTTATGGGAGGTATAGAAAATGAGAAAGTTTAATAATAAATGGACGCCTTATATTTCAGTGTTTATCAGTGTCTTAGTGATTGCTGGTGTACTTGTTTCCGGGTGCACGAACAGCAATGCGAAGCAGGCAACGGGCAATTCGTCCAATATGACGACAGCTCCTGCGGCAAACGGACCTGTTTCTGATGCACGCAACACACCTGTTGTACGGGCCGCCAAGGCTGTTGGACCTGCAATTGTCGGGATAACAAATAAGGCAGTTGCACGTGACTGGTTTAATAATCAGGTCAAAGTTGAGCAGGGAGTTGGCTCCGGGGTTATATTTAAGAGTGATGGTTATATTGTAACAAATAATCATGTAATCAATGGTGCAAAGGAAATTATTGTATCTTTAGCCGATGGTCGAAGTTTTACGGGGAAGCTTGTTGGTGCAGATGCCGCAACGGACATTGCGGTTGTTAAGATTGATGCAAAGGATTTGCCAGCGGCATCGTTTGGCAACTCCGATAATATCATGGTTGGTGAACCCGCTATTGCTATTGGTAATCCGATGGGGCTCGAGTTTCAGGGCAGTGTGACAAGTGGTGTTATCAGCGCACTCAATCGTACGCTTGATATTGGTGAACGCAAAGTTAAATTACTGCAGACGGATGCGGCTATCAGTCCGGGGAATTCGGGTGGCGCACTTGTTAATGCAGATGGTATGGTTATTGGAATTAATAGTGCTAAGGTAGCAGCTGCTGGTGTCGAAGGCATGGGTTTTGCAATCCCCATTAATACCGTGAGCAAGATTGTCGATGAGCTTATGGCCAATGGCTATGTTGCTCGTCCATATCTTGGCATTGGCATCTTTGATAAGCAGACAGCGGCACGTCAGGGGTACCAGCTTAACATTGATGCAGGGGTCTATGTTGAAAAAGTCGTGATTGACGGACCATGCGGTAAAGCAGGTCTGCAGCGCGGCGATATTATTCTTAAAATTGGGGATACAGAGATCAACACAGTTGCTGCACTACGGGATGCAGTTGCTGCACATAAGGTTGGCGATACGGTATCTGTCACCTATACAAGGGATGACAAGTCGACGACGGTAGATGTCAAGCTTGTTGAGGCACCGAAGGATAATAGTTGATGAAAATAAATATTGTTACAGCGGGAAAAATCAAGGAAAAATATCTGACAATGGGAATTGCTGAATTTATGAAACGGCTGACGCCCTTTGCTCAGGTAAATATTATTGAAATTAGTGAAGAAAAGATGAAGGATACTCCATCTGAGGCAGAAAAACAAAAAACACTTACAGCTGAGGGCGAACGTCTTTTAAAGCAGGTGCCAGCAGGCAGCTATCTTATCGTGCTTGATGTCTATGGGCAGCAGGCTTCGTCCGAGGAACTTGCTGCACGTATTGATGCACTTTGTCTTGACGGAAAAAGCAACATTACATTCCTTATTGGCGGAGCCTTTGGACTTTCGTCTGAGGTGCGGGCCGCAGCGGCTGAAAAGCTTAGCTTCTCGCGCATGACCTTTACGCACCAGATGGTGCGTCTCCTCCTTGTTGAACAGATCTACCGTGCATTTAAAATTAACCGTGGGGAAAAATATCATTGGTAATGAGGAAAAAACAAGAACCCTTGTCAAAATCGCCAGATTTTGGCAGGGGCTTTTTTGTGAATAAAGTGGATTCATGGTTTTGGTTGGAAGAAATTGAAGTTTTAGCAGATTCTTCAACAAAAGGAACTGTTGTTACATTTGGAGATTCTATCACAGATGGATTCCAATCAACTCCAAATGAAAATCATCGGTGGCCCGATTATTTTGCAGATCGAATACAAAAGGAATCTCCGGATTTTAAATTAGCTGTTCTCAATGAAGGAATTTCAGGTAATAGAATTCTCACAGATACAGAGCGTTTTGGGGTGAATGCTCTTGCACGATTAGATGAAGATGTAGTATTAAAAAATAATGTAAAAGCTGTTATAATGCTTGAAGGAATAAATGATATTGGACATGGAACATTTGATGCTGTTAAAATTATCGATGGGATGAAAATGATTATTTCACAGGTTCATGCAAAAGGGATACGCATATATGGATGTACAATACTTCCGTTTGCCGGGGCTAAATATGATACACCGGAAGGTCAGGCAACACGTGAATCCGTAAACAATTGGATTCGCACAAATAGTGGGTTTGATGGTGTTATTGATTTTGATAAGGCCCTTCGAGATCCTGAAAATTTAACCAAAATACTTCCGCAGTATGACTCGGGTGATCATTTACATCCAAATGATAAAGGCTATCAGATTATGGCAAATACGATAGATTTGCATATTCTTAGAAAATAAAAATTTATAAAATACAGCAAATGTTCTAAATTGGAGGTCAAACAATGAAAAATTTTTTAGTAGTAGTGTTTAGGTGTCGTATTGAATCCGGGTCAAAGGTTTACCTCTATGACAATTTATAAATTTTCGGTACAGAAATAATCAAAGAGATATTTACAGTAAAAGTTACGCAGAAAAAAACCCGACAAAGTTTTATTTAGACTTTGCCGGGGTTTTTCAATATAAAGGCGGCGGGGTGTTTTATGCTGTAAACTGTTTATAACAGACGAAAGCAAAGATAGCAACGGAAACGGCTATGCTGATGAAACTGATGCGTTCAATCCAGATAAGCACCTTTTCAGAGAAGGTACTATGTTTATGTGTATAGATGAGTATGAGCGAAACCGCAAGGGCAATGTACATGGAACGGTTTAATACATCAAATTCACTCCAGCCCATAATGAGAATAAAGAGGTTAAGCCAGATGACAGCAATGAGCAGATAGTCGCGACCTGGTTTTTTCTTTTTGGCAGGTGCCGGGTTTGATGGCTGAATTTTGTGCTGAATACGTTTTGATAGTCTTGCCATGAAATAATCACCAATCCTTCAAGTAATCTTACAATAATAAATCTTTTTTATTATAACATACTTTTAAGCGAAACCATATTTTTCGATAGCAATAGCGACACCATCTTTATCATTGCTCGCTGTTACGGTTTTTGCTTGTGCTTTTACATCATCGGGAGCATTTCCCATAGCAATACCAAGTCCGGCGGCTTGCAACATGTCAATATCATTATAGTTATCACCGATTGTCATGATTTCTTTCATGTTAATTTTATAGCGTTGAGCAAGAAGCTGAATGGCATTTGTTTTTGAGGCGGTATGATCGACCATCTCAAGATACGTTGGTTTAGAACGGTAGATGGTCATGTCTGCTCGATTAAGCAGTCCGGCTATAACAGCGATTTTTTCCGGTTCACCCATGCAAAGAAGCTTGTTTGGACCCGTTGCTTCTGACTGCCACTTTGCCAAAAGTGATTCAGCAGTTGCAATGGTTGGTATAATCTGTGTGATTGTACTTTCCTGTGCTGCCCATGAATCCATGGATTCGACGTACCAGTTACAATTGCGGTAAATGCTGAGGTGTGCAGCATGTTTCTTACAGGTATTGTATATAGCAGCAAGCGCTGCGATAGATATGCTGTTTGTATGAAACGTCTTCTGTGCCTCGTCAAGAATGAGGGCGCCACTGTAGCAAATGATTGGAGCTTTGATTGCAAGTTCTTTAATAAAAGGCAGAATGCCTGCTGGCATGCGGGCGGAAACAAGAATAATGTGAATGTCGCGGGCAGCCGCTTTTTGCACGGCATCTTTAACACGAGCTGTGATTTTGTGCTGTGAATTCAAAAGTGTTCCATCGATATCAAGACAAATCATTTTATACATAGAGTTCAGCTCCCTAAAAGGTGATTTAGTTTTTAGACAACAATAGTCTGTACGTGGTGTGACGCAAATATACGCTTCATTTCAAGCGGCGGATCTTTTGTAGTGATAAGGATATCAATATCTTCCCAGCCGGCAGCTTTGTGATAGCTTGTTGCATTGAACTTTTCGGCCTCGGCGAGTACGATAACGGAATCTGCGTATTTAATGGCCTCGTGTTTAACGAAGGCATCTTCAGAATCTGTATAGTAAAGGCCATTTTTATCAAGTGTGGCTGTTCCGATAAAGGCGATGTCAAAATGCATTGAAGCAATGTAGGCACTGCAGCCAGGGTAGTAAAAAAAGCGATTCTTTTTTTGCAGTTCTCCGCCGGTTATGTTTACATGAACATTTTTGTTTTCCGCTAAAATTTCAAGATTGTCAAGGGAATGTGTAGTGACCCAGATGGTTTTGTCGATTTTTTGTGCAAGAAAGCGTACCGTCGTTGATACATCAAAAAAATAGTGTCCATTTGGTTGAATGAAACTATAGGCTTTTTCTGATAAATGCTCCTTTTCTTGTGACCCCTCATGTAAGCGTTCGCGATACTCTTTAATTGAGTTTTTGAGGATGGGCAGGCTGATACCACCATAGGTACGTGCTACGATGCCCTGCTCCAATAATTTGAGAATATCACGGCGAGCTGTGTCGCGTGAAACCTGCAGCCTATGGCAGATGTCATGAATGGACATTTTTTGGTTTTCTTTTAAATAAGTGAATATCGCGAGAAGGCGTTCTTCTTGATGCATAGAAAGATCTCCTTTCGTAGTTTATTAAGCTAATTATAAGCAAATAAAAGTAAAAAGTCAATATTACATAAGTAAATATAAGCAAATATAACTTTTATAAAAAATTAAAGTGACAAAATGGTAGTTTGTAAACTTTTTTTGCGAAAGAATTGCTACTTGGCAAAATGATTGGTACAATATAAAGTACGATAGTATGTAGAAGTGGACGAGAGAAAAAGCGGTAAAATAGAAACGTGAAATTTTATATGCAAGTTTGTGGATCTCGAAAAACATGAAATAAGATTGTCTCATACATTATTTAGGAGGATACGTATGATTAGAGAACATCGCAGCAGAGAAAAGCTGGAAGGTTATTACAAAAAATACATTGAAGAAGGAACGATGGATCCGAATGTTCATCCATGGGTAGCTGAATCGTGGAAAGCCAGCAGAGCATTTAATATCGGCATAGAGAAGATGGCAACGCCGAATAAGTTATCAATGGAGAGTTTGGTAAAGTTGCAGCAGCAGCACAAGAATGCCATTGACTATCTGGGAATATTTAGTAATGAGATACGGGAGTTTTTTCAGAAATATAATCTGAGTCTTTTGCTCATTGATGCGGACTGTGTTGTGCTCAAGAGTTATTCGCTGCCGTTCTATCAGAAGACACCAGGTGAAATTGAAGGAGCTCGTGTTGGTATTGAAGATGTTGGCACATCAAGTATTAGTATTGCACACGAGCATAAGATGCCATTCTGGCTTTTTGGTCCGGAAATGTGGGTTAAAGAGTGTCAGATGGGTGATGCTTGTTCCGCACCAGTTTTTGTAAATGGTGAGTTCTGTTACATTATTACGCTTGTTTCAGTTGAACATGAAACCTTATCGCAGGATTCAGTTATTGCGCTTATGTTGACGATAAAGCAGGCTCTTGAATTGCATTTGAGTCAATCGATGCGCATTAAAGCACAGGAAGCAATTCTTGATGCGACACCGTTTGCTGTTTATCATGTGATGCCGGGCGGTGATGTTGCCTACGCCAACAAGCTGGGACTTTCACGTTTGGAAGGTATTGGGGCAAAAAATGGCAAGGATCATCCATATATGAATCTCAATGATGTGGTCATGAACTATCGTCATACACCGATTTATAAAGGATTTCGCGGCATCCCGTCTTATAATAAGGAAGTTACGTGGATTACGCAGGCGAAGACCTATGAAGATATTACTACAGTTGTTCCGCTTGAGCGTGATCTGGATCAGGTAGTGAGCAGTGTTGTTGCTGTATCAATGCCAATTGAGGATTTGCGTACACTTGTAGCGCATGCTTCAGGTTATACGGCAAAATACAGTTTGAATTCGATGGTGGGTGAAGGATCGGCGTTTGTTTCAATGCAGGAAAAAGCGGCTCGTGTTGCGCGCAACAAGCATCATATCCTTTTGCAGGGTGAGTCTGGCACAGGAAAGCAGCGCATGGCACATGGCATTCATCAGGCAAGTTCCAGAGCCGCTGGCCCACTTATCTCGATACGCTGTGGGGATGCGGCGCCAGAGCTTTTGGAACAGGAACTTTTTGGTGTAGCACTGAATCCGGATGTTAGTCATCAGGGGAAAATTGAGCTTGCCAGCGGTGGTACACTTTTTATAGATGAAATCGAAAAGCTGCCCAAGGGCATAGCTATTTCACTTGCGCGTGTACTGAAGGCCGGGACGACACATCGTGCTGGCGAAATGGTAGAGCGTCCTATTGATGTGCGTATTATTGCGGCCTGCGACAGCGATCTCAAGCGGCTTACAGAACGTGGCCTTTTTGAAAAGGATCTTTATGAGATTGTTTCGAAAAGTGTACTGCGTGTTCCGGCACTTCGCAGCCGCCGCGAAGATATACCGGTGCTTGTAACGCATATTATTTCCGAGCTTGCAGCACAGCATCAGATGAAGAGTAAGCTCGTGCTGCCAGAAACAATCCGGGTGCTTAGTGAGTATGACTGGCCGGGAAATATTAAACAGCTGCAGGGTGTTTTAGAATTTGCATTCTTTAATACGAAGGAGGATATTATTTGTCCGGGAGATATCAGCCTTATGGGTGATGTCAAGCCGGACAATAAGTGGAAGGACGATCGGGATATCTTCGTTAAGGCATGGCAGGCAGCTGGTGGCAATGTAAGTAGACTGGCAAACCTTTTAAATGTGAGTCGTGTGACACTTTATCGTTACTTGAAAAAATACGGTTTGGAAAAATCATAAGACTATAGAGTTAATGCTAAGTAAAATATAGATAAAAAGAAGCAGCTGTGCTTTCTTAGGAGAGCACAGCTGTCATGTTGAAGGAGAATTCGATGCGTTTAAGAAGAAAGCCCTGGATTGATGAAGCAATTAAAGATTTTAGTGAGTTTGTTTATTCAAGAGAGTGTAAGATTGGTGAAGAAAAAAAAGGAAAATGGAATGATGTTTTTGGACGCAAAGGCGAACTTCATGTAGAGCTCGGTACAGGCAAAGGGGATTTCATTAGTCAGATGGCTGAGCGATATCCTGAATTCAATTTTATTGGGATTGAAGCACAGCAGGATGTCCTGTATTCTGCGGCAAAGAAAGTGAAAGAAAAGAATCTTGCCAATGTGCGCTTGCTGGTTTTTGATATCAATGAAATTGAAACAATTTTTGCTTTAGGCGAAGTAGATCGTTTTTATGTTAATTTTTGTGATCCATGGCCAAAGGCGCGTCATGCAAAGCGCCGACTTACGCATATTAATTTTTTGGAAAAATACCGTGGCTTATTGAGACCAGGTGGAGAACTTTTCTTTAAGACAGATAATCGTCCTTTATTTGATTTTTCGCTGGAGCAGTTTGCTGAAGCAAAGCTGGAGACACGTGATGTGTCGTTTGACCTTCAGGCAGAGAACCGACCAGAAAATATTATGACGGAATATGAACGAAAATTCAGCGGGTTTGGCGAAAAAATCAATCGCTGCGAGGTCGTATTTTCTTAAGATATGCAACTGGAGGCAGAATAATGGAGCAGCAAAAGGCATTGATAAGAAAAAAATTTTGGATCAATGATATGGAAGCGATTATGGGAATTGTGCTGGTTCTCGTTGTTATTGGGACGGTCAATGTATTTAGTGCAAGTTTTGTCCTGTCGGAGACACAATACCATAATCCATATTATTTTTTAATTCGGCAGATGTCCAATCTCGTTGGAGGACTTATATTTTTTCTCATCGGGCTGCGCGTCAACTATCATAAATGGCGGGATTATGTATTGGTGCTTGTAATTCTTACAA
>Ga0172378_10004546_pt1 | contig 12984 bp, 11 predicted proteins | sample GrowelOW332metaG_FD_119755 | JGI IMG/M metagenome (GOLD analysis project Ga0172378, IMG submission 119755) | Groundwater microbial communities from an aquifer near a municipal landfill in Southern Ontario, Canada - Pumphouse #3_1 metaG | ecosystem: Environmental > Aquatic > Deep subsurface >...
TACATGGTAGCGAAGCTGTATTAGGCGAAAGAATTGCTCAAAATCAAAGAGCGATTGAGCGCATAATGGTAAACAAAGGTAAACTACAAGAACAGTTAGCAGCTCTAGAAGAAAATTTCAAAAATATTGTTGCGCAATATGATGAATTAGATAAAGACCGTGAAATTGCCCAAATAGTTGCTAACAAATGTGGTAAAGAGAAAAATGTCTTAGAAGAAGAAATTGCCGATTTGGAAGAAAAATTAAGTGGTTTTAAATATTCCGTATTTGCCAGTATGCAAAAAATTGTTGACTTGCGTAATGACATTCGCAGCTTAGAACAAAATCAAGCACGTTTGCAAAGACAACGGGAGCAACTCAAAAATGATATTGTTAGGGTGGAAGACCGTTACAATGAAGTTAGTCAAAAGCATGAGCTATTGCTGGAAGAACAGGCAAAACTGGAAAATAATTCAAAAACCATAAGAACAGAAAGCAGTAAAATTCAAGAAAGAAAAAAAGCGGAAGCGGAAAAACTACATGAGCGTTTTAGTCTTCGCAGCGGGATTAATAAAGAAACAGAAAAATTAGAAGCCCGGCTATCGGTGCTGGAAACAATGGAAAGAGAGCACGAAGGTTTTAGCCGAGGGGTTAAAGTGCTTTTAAATACTCAAACTAATTGGCGGCCCAAAATTCTGGGCGTGGTAGCTGAGCTTTTTCAAGTGGAGGATAAATACGTTACTGCAATTGAAACAGCTTTGGGCGGCGCAATGCAAAATTTAGTAACCACAGATGCTTCTACTGCTAAACTTGCAATTGCGTATTTAAAAGATAAAAATGGCGGACGAGCAACATTTTTACCTTTGGATACCATTCGTCCCCGAGAAGTAAGTCTACAGTATAAAAAACTTTTTGACCTTCCGGGTATATTAGGAATAGCTTCAGATTTTGTTTCTTGTAGTGATAAAGTTGCCAAGGCTGCCAGCTTTCTTTTGGGGCAAGTTTTTGTGGCTGAAAATATGGACAGAGCTCTTGAGGCTGCCAAAATGGCTGATATGAAGGTAAGGATAGTTACCTTGGAAGGTGACACTATTTCAGCCGGTGGTTCCATGAGTGGCGGTCAAAAACAAATAGGTGCTACAAGCTTTTTGTCTCGCAAACAGGAAACGGAAAAAACCAGTAGGACCTTGGAAGAATGTAATAAAAAACTTTTACTGGCACAAGAAGCAATTGAAGAAAAAGAAGAAGTTATCAAGGGTATTGATGCAAAGTTGGAAGAAATTAATGCCATATTACAAAAAAATGCTATAAGGCAGGCTGAATTGGTTGCCTTTATAGACCGCACAACCGCAGAAAAAAGCCAACATATGGAAAATATAATGTTGCTGACCCAAGAAAGAACTACTCACACTAATGAATTTATGGCAGCGAAAGAACAATTAGCAGAATTAGCACCGCAATTGGTCAGTTTAGAAAAAACAGATGCCGAAGGCAAGCAAGCGGCAGATGAATTACAAAAAGCCTTGGAAGATGCCAAACGTCGGCAGATTTTGGCCAATGCAAATTACCAAGACGCCATGGTGAATTTGGAAAGCACTAAAGCTCGTACCAGCGTAACGGAAGAACGTATGAAGCAGGTAGATACGGATGTAAGCCGCTTGCAAAGAGAGCTTGTGGAGAATGAAGAGGAAACAGCTAAAACTCAAGAACTAATAGCAGCTACAAAAAACAAGAAAATAGACTTGGCTAAAGAACAACAACTTTTAGTAGAAGAACTGAAAGTTACCGGTGATGGTAAAGAAGAATTTTTATCTAAACGAATAACCTTGGTGGATAAGCAAGCTTTGGCTCAAGAAGAGCTAGATGAGGCCAAGAAAAAATTATATACATGTCAACAAAAACTTCATACGGTAGAATTAGAAAAAGTTAAACAGCTAACTGAATATGAAGGCGCTTTAGAGCAAATGAAAAATGCGCACAAATTGACACCACAAGAAGCTAGGCTGCAAGGCATTATCCTTGATTTATCTGACAGCGTTTTACGTAAACAAGAGCTAAGTTTAGAGCGAGATATTGAAGGTTTAGGTGTAATTAACATGGCGGCTATTGAAGAATATAAAGCTGTTAGTGAACGCTTTGAATTTTTGGATAAACAATATCGGGATTTGTTTGAGGCAAAAGAGCAGTTAGAGGATGTTATCGGTGGTATTAACACGGAAATGTCTAAAAGATTTAAAGAAGCTTTTGGTAAAATAAACGAATATTTTGGTCTTTGTTATACCAAGTTGTTTGGTGGTGGCAGCGCACAGATTGTTATGCAAGATGAAAAAGATATTTTAGAATCAGGTGTGGAAATTGTTGTACAGCCTCCCGGTAAGAAGTTGCAAAATTTAGCGCTGCTTTCCGGTGGTGAACGTGCTTTGACAGTTATTGCTCTGCTTTTTGCCCTACTTAGTTATCAACCTGCGCCTTTTTCTATTTTAGATGAAATTGATGCACCTTTGGATGAAGCTAATATTGGTCGTTTTGCTAATTTCCTGAAAGATTATGCTACCAAGGGAACTCAGTTTATTGTTATTACTCATAGAAAAGGAACCATGGAGGCTGCTGACGTGCTTCATGGGGTAACCATGGAAGAATCGGGTATTTCTAAGCTATTGTCGGTTAAGTTAGCGGAAATGGAGTGAATATGAATTTTTTTGAAAAACTAAAAAATGGGTTAAGTAAAACCAGAGAAAATTTCACAGAACGAATTGAAGACCTTATAGGTGGGTCCGTAGAGTTAGATGATGACTTTTTGGAAGAATTAGAAATGCTGCTTATTGCTGCTGACGTGGGTATGAAAACCACTGAAAAAATCATGAAGGCACTACACAAGGCCATAATTAAAAGAACTATCACAAAACCGGAAGAAGTTATGCCCTTTTTGAAAGAATTTGTTGCCCAATTACTACATAATGAGGGACAAAGAATGCGGTTAACCGGTTATCCCTCTATTGTTTTGGTGGTGGGTGTTAATGGTGTGGGTAAGACTACTACTATAGGAAAATTAAGCAATTATTATAGATTAATGGGTTATAAGGTTATGATTGCAGCAGGCGATACTTTTAGGGCTGCAGCTGCTGAGCAACTAAAAATATGGGGTGAACGTGCCCAGGTAGAAGTTATTGCCCATGGCGAGGGTGCAGATCCGGCGGCTGTTGTTTTTGATGGTGTGAAGGCTGCTATAGCGCGTAATATGGGTATCCTTTTTATAGATACTGCAGGGCGGCTGCACAACAAAGCTAACTTAATGAAAGAATTGGATAAAATGTATAGAGTTATTCAAAGAGAAATTCCCGAGGCCCCCCATGAAACTTTGTTAGTATTAGACGCTACTACGGGCCAAAATGCTATTTCACAAGCTAAGATATTTTTGGAAACGGCTAATGTTACCGGCGTTGTTTTAACTAAACTTGATGGAACGGCTAAGGGTGGCGTAGTTATTGCTATCAAAGAAGAATTAGGTCTTGATGTTAAATGGATTGGTGTGGGCGAAGGGCTAATGGATTTCAAGCCTTTTCAAGCGGAAGAATTTGTTGAAGCACTTTTTAGTAAAAAATAAAACTAAGTTAAAGAAAACAATAAGGGGGTTTATTTTATGGATAGACTAAGAGCTTTAACTGAACTTATGATGAGTTATATGAGTGGGGATGCAAAACGTATTGGGCATTTTATTAAGGTGCATGCCTTTGCTAAAATGTTGGGCGTGGCTGAAGGTATGAAGGAAAACGAACTATTTTTGTTAGAAACAGCAGCTTTAGTTCATGATATAGGTATTAAAAATGGGGAAGAAAAACATGGCGTAGGTCATTGTACAGGAAAGCATCAAGAAGAAGAGGGGCCTGCAGTAGCTAAGGAAATGTTGCTCAAGCTAAAATATGATGCTGACACCATTGAACGAGTTTGCTATTTGGTAGGACACCATCACACCTATAATAATATTGTGGGCATGGATTATCAATTATTGGTTGAAGCTGACTTTTTGGTGAATTTTTACGAAAGGAACAGCTCTAAAGAAGTTATAAAAGGGCAAGTTCAACACATATTTAAAACCAAAACCGGAATTGAAATGTGTAAAACAATTTACGGATTATAAAATAAGGGCAGTAAAACAAAGTGAATGCCTTACTAAGGATGACAAAAAATGGATAAAAAAACTGTAGTAGTTGCTATGAGCGGTGGTGTAGATAGCTCCGTTACAGCCGCCTTGTTTTTACAACAAGGCTATAAAGTTATAGGGCTTACTATGCGCTTGTGGCGTGATTTAACTCAAGAGGAAAATTTTACGGCGGAAAAAGATGCGGCCCAAGTTGCGAAAATTTTAGGCATAGAGCATCACGTTGTGGATTTCACGGGAATTTTTAAAGACACCGTAGTGGATAATTTCTTGCAAGAATATGCAGCAGGAAGGACGCCTAATCCTTGTGTATATTGCAATAAAAAGTTGAAGTTTGGAGCCCTTTATGAAAAAGCAAGGGAGCTGGGCGGCGATTATTTGTCTACGGGGCATTATGTAAGGCTGGGTAAAGATGCTAACGGAAATTTTCGCATAAAGAGAGCAAAATATTTAGCTAAAGACCAAAGCTATGTGCTTTACCACTTACAACAGGAAATATTGCAACACACGTTATTTCCTTTGGGAGAATATGATAAACCTCAGGTACGCAAAATAGCAGAAGAAATGCAATTGCCCGTGTTTGCAAAAAAAGATAGCCAAGAGATTTGTTTTATACCGGATAATGATCACCATAGGTTTTTAAAAATATATAGTGAACATAAGGATTATCCGGGTAATTTTGTTTCCTGCAGCGGTGAAATTTTAGGAACCCATAAGGGACTCAGTCATTATACGGTGGGGCAGCGCAAAGGCTTGGGCTTAGCAGCTAAAGAACCACTTTTTGTCTTAAGGTTAGACAGTGAAAAAAATCAGGTAATTTTGGGCTTTGCTGAGGAAACCTTATGTAAAGGCTTGTTGGCTGACCAGATAATTTTTAGTGATGGCAGTATTTTAGAGGCGCCTTTGTCTTGCACGGTTAAAATCCGTTATAATGCAAAACCTGTGGCAGCTGTGCTTACGCCCGGGGTAAACTCCAGTCAGGCTATAGTGACTTTTGCTAAACCATTGCGCGGACCGGCACCAGGCCAGTATGCGGTTTTTTATGCTGAAGATATCTGTCTAGGTGGTGGAATTATTACTGAAGGAATTAAATTATAAAATAACAAGGTCCGGATATATTCCGGACCTTTGGTATTTGGCTTTCAGAAAAATTGTAGTGAAAAGCAAGCGTTAGCCTTTATTTAGTACAGGTGGTTCATTGACAGGTAGTTACAAATTTTATATAATTTATCTATCTTTTTAGATATATGTTAGGAGCGAAAGCAATGAAAAATTTAACAGGAAATGAGATAAGACAACGTTTCTTAGACTTTTTTGCACAAAGAGGGCATCTGGTACTTCCCAGTGCATCCTTGATTCCTCATGATGACCCGACTTTGTTACTTATAGGTGCCGGCATGGCTCCTTTCAAACCTTTTTTTACGGGTAAAATGAAACCGCCCTCTCCGCGTATAACTACTTGTCAAAAATGTGTGCGCACCGGTGATATTGAAAATGTAGGCCGTACTGCAAGGCATCATACTTATTTTGAGATGCTGGGCAATTTTTCTTTTGGTGATTACTTTAAAAAGGAAATTATTCCTTGGAGTTGGGAATTTTTTACTAAAGAGTTAGAAATTCCGGCTGATAAACTTTGGGTTACCATTCACACCAAAGACGATGAAGCTTTCGATATTTGGCATAATGTAGTGGGCTTGCCCGCTGAAAGAATTGTCCGTTTGGAAGAAAACTTTTGGGAAATAGGTTCAGGTCCTTGTGGACCTTGCTCCGAAATACATATTGATTTGGGTGAGGAACGTGGCTGCGGCAAGTCAACTTGTGCGGTGGGCTGTGATTGTGATCGCTTTTTGGAGTTGTGGAATTTAGTATTTACCCAATATAACCAAAATGAAGACGGAACATATACGCCACTTGCCAATAAAAATATTGATACCGGAGCAGGCTTAGAACGCATTGCTTCTGTTTTGCAGGGAAAGCCCTCTAATTTCGAAACTGATTTGATTTTTCCTATTATTGAATATGCCGCTAATGTTGCAAAAGTCCAATATGGTATAAATAAGAAAGAAGATATTTCTCTAAAAGTAATAGCGGATCATGTTCGTAGTATGACTTTTATGATTTGTGATGGTATTTTACCCTCTAATGAGGGCAGGGGTTATGTCTTGCGTAGAATTTTACGCAGAGCTATTAGGCATGGACGTTTATTGGGCATAGATAAAATGTTCTTAAATGGGGCAGTAGAGGTCGTTATTGACATGTATGGCGAGCACTATACAGATTTAGTTGAGAAGAAGCTTTATATTCAAAAAGTTGTTGAGATGGAAGAAGTTCGCTTCTTGCAAACCTTGCAACAAGGTACAGAAATTCTTAATGAAGAAATTGCTCTTATGCAAAATAAAGGCCTGAGTCAATTAAATGGCCAGGTCGTGTTCAAGTTATATGATACCTTTGGCTTCCCCTGGGAATTAACAGCAGAAATACTGGAAGAACAAGGCTTTACTATGGATAAGAGCGGTTTTGACAAGGCAATGGAAGAGCAAAAAAACCGTGCACGTACTGCTAGAAATGATAAGGACGGCAGACCTGTTATTTATAATACCAGCGGGTTTGATGTGTCTGCATTGACAATAAAGGAAGAAAGTAATACCGGAGAAATTATTGCTATATATCCAGCGGGAGAGCCTCAACCTATAATTTCTGCTGAAGATGGCAAAACTGTTGCCGTTGTTTTGACTAATACGGCTTTTCATGCAGAAGGTGGCGGACAATTAGGTGATACGGGTCGTTTGTTGGCAACAGCGGGTATTCTTAATATTGAAAGCACAAAAAAACTCCCGGATGGGGTAACCATTCATATTGGCACCGTTACAGAGGGAAGTCTTAGTGTGGGAGAAAAGGTGACGTTTGCTTTAAATACTGAGCGTAAAAATAATATTGCCAGAAATCATACGGCCACACATTTGTTGCATGCGGCACTAAAGCAAGTTTTGGGAGAACATGTTAATCAAGCGGGAAGCTATGTAGGTCCAGACCGTCTGCGCTTTGATTTTTCTCACTTTTCGTCAGTAACTGTAGAGGAATTAGAAGAAATTGAAAGCATAGTTAATAATAAGATTTTAGAGGCCCAGGATGTTAATATCATGGAAACTGAAATCGAAAAAGCCAAGGAAATGGGAGCCACAGCACTTTTTGGCGAAAAATACGGAAAGATTGTGCGCGTGGTTACAGTTCCAGGATATTCTATGGAATTTTGTGGTGGCGTACATGTTCACAATACTGCCAATATCGGTATGTTCAAAATAATATCAGAAGCATCTACAGGTGCCGGCGTACGCAGAATAGAAGCCGTAACAGGTAATGGAGCTCTGGCTTATTTTAAAGAAACTGAAAACATTGTTAAAGAAACGGCGGCTTTGCTTAAAGTGCGTCCGGGAGATGTTGTGGGTCGTGTAGAAAGTTTGCAGGATGAACTAAAAAATGCGGAACACAAGGTTTCACAATTGGAAAATAAAATTGCTTCAGCTCAGGTAAGTGATATTGACAGTCAAATAAAGACAATTAAAGGTATTAGGGTTTTGGTTCAGACAGTAACCGTTAATGACGTAGATGCTTTACGTGCGTTAGGTGACAAAATGCGAGATAAGGTCGATGGCGTTGTTGTACTGGCTGCAAAATTTGCAGAGGACAAAATTAGCGTACTGGCTATGGCTACCAAAAAAGCAATAGAAGCCGGAGCTAATTCCGGTAATATAGTTAGAGAAGTGGCTAAGGTTATGGGCGGAGGCGGCGGCGGTCGTCCGGATATGGCACAAGCAGGCGGAAAAGATGCTGAAAAAATGGATGAAGCAATGGAGAAGGCTTGGACTATAGTTGAAAGCTTACTTAAGTAATTTTTGGCTTAGTAAATGTGAAAAAAATAGAAACATTTTCGCTTTCTTCTTTATTTTGTCGCTTTTGTGGTAGAATAGTAATAGAGTTAGAGCATTATCGAATGTTTTTTAGCTTAGTGACCTAAGGAGGTCTTAGTATGAATGATGTATCTCAAGAAACTATGATGTTTCAACCTGTTGCAGATAACAAGAATGTAGCTAAAACAATTCGAGAGGTTTCGCAGGCACTGGAAGAAAAAGGCTATAATGCCATTGACCAACTGGCAGGTTATATACTAAGTGGCGATCCTACTTATATTACCAGCCATAAAGATGCCCGTACCAAGCTGCGTCAGTTTGAACGTTATGAACTTTTGGAAGAATTAGTAAAAGAATATTTAAAAGCAGATAATGAATAGCCTATGAGAATAATGTCGTTGGATTTAGGTACAAAAACCATAGGAGTTGCCGTTAGTGATGCTACGGCAATGATTGCCCGTGGCGTAGAAACTATAAGACGCAGAGGTATAGAAAATGATTTTATACGGTTAGGCGAGATTATTGCTTTGGAAGAAGTTGAAACTATAGTTGTCGGTTATCCGAAGAATATGAATGGCAGTATAGGTGAACGGGCTCAAATAAGTGAGGCCTTTGTGGAAGAAATTAAGACCAGATACCCTACACTAAAAGTTGTTTTATGGGATGAAAGATTGTCTACAGTGGCAGCAGAGAAAGTTTTGATCAGTGCGGATATGCGCAGGGAAAAGAGAAAAAAAATTATAGACATGATGGCCGCCGTTGTTATTCTTCAAAATTATTTGGATAGTTTAAGAAAATAATACAAAGATATTTGACACTAAGTGCGTATATATTATAAAATTGTTTCATTAAAGAAAGGTTAGGTGTCAAAATGAGTGACATAGAAAAAGATATGCCTGAGGCAGAGACAGAAGAACAAATCGTTATAATGACAGATGAAGAAGGAAACGAATTTTATTATCGAGAAGAAATGGTTATCCCGGTAGATGATAAAAATTTTGCTATGCTGGTAGCTATTGATGCTTGTGCCTGTGAAGATGAGGATTGTAACTGTGAGCATGAAGAAGATGAGGATCCTGATGTATTCATCGCTAGAGTTGATTTTGATGAAGACGGCGAGCCCATTTATTTAGATCCTACAGACGAAGAGTTTGAGGCGGTTAAGGCTGTCTACGACAAAATGACAGCAGAATAATAAGGTATTAAGCCGGGCAGTATTTAGCTACCCGGCTATTTTTACATTTTAACGGAGGCTTATGTAATGATCAAGAAGTTTTTGCCAATAATTGCAGGGTTAGTATTGGCACTATCTGTAGCAGGCTATTGGTATATGAATTATTTTAATAATAATACGGAGCTAGCCACAGGCCAAAAAGTGCAATTCGTAGTTAAATCAGGTATGACTACAACTGATATTGCGAATATGCTGCATAAACTTAAGTTGATAAACACACCGGAATCTTTTCGCATGGCGGCAAAGATTCGCGGTTTAGATAGTTCTTTGCAAGCCGGAGAATATGAGATTATAACAGGAATGTCAAATAAAGATATTGTTGATATTCTATCCAAGGGTGAAGTGTCCTACGCTATATTTACAGTTCCGGAGACCTACACTATTAATCAAATCGCCGCAAAACTTGAAAAAGAAGGTTTGGGAAAAGCTGATACTTTTAAAAATGCAGCTAAAAATTATACCCCTTATACCTATATGGAAACAGACAATCCTAACGTTATTTATAAGGCAGAAGGGTTTGCTTATCCCGCAACCTATTATTTAACCACAGGAACCAATGAAAAAGATATTTTGACCATGATGGTTAAAGAATTTAATGGTAGATTAACAGAAGAAATACGGGAAAAAGCTAAAAAAGAGCATTTAAGTATTAGAGACTTAGTTAATCTTGCTATAATGGTAGAGGATGAGGCAGTATTTCCTGAAGAAAGACCTCTTATTGCGGGAGTTTTTTTACGTCGTCTTAGTATCTATATGCCTATTCAATCTGATACTACTATTCAATACATTTTGGGAAGGCAGAAAGCTGATCTAACAATTGCTGATACAAAAATAAAGTCGCCTTACAATACTTATCAAAATCCTGGATTACCTCCCGGACCCATAGGTAATCCAAGTATTGATGCAATTAAGGATGTACTTAATGCCGAGGCTACGGAATTTTTATATTTTGTTGCTGATAACAAGGGACATCATAGATTTACTAAAACCTATGCCGAGCATTTAAAAAAGATAGAAGAAATTAATGAAGAAAAATGATTTTTTTTTGAGTGAGGAATAAGTAATATGAAAAAACCAGAACTTTTAGCTCCGGCAGGGAGCATGGAAAAATGCAAAATTGCCTTACTATACGGTGCTGATGCCGTATATTTAGGTGGTAAAAATTTTGGACTTCGTGCTTTTGCCGGCAATTTTTCCCTAGAAGAAATTGCAGCAGCAGTAGTTTTTGCTCATAACCTGGGTAAAAAAGTCTACGTTACTGTTAATATTTTTCCACATAATGAGGATTTGACAGCATTACCTGAATATTTAAAAGCGTTGGATGCTGCTAAGGTAGATGCGCTTTTAGTGTCTGATTTTGGCGTGTGGTCCATAGCAAGAAAAACTGTGCCTAATATGCCCTTGCATGTCAGCACGCAAGCTAATACTTGTAATTGGGCCGCTGTGAATGCATGGCAGGAGCTAGGTGCTCAAAGAGTCGTTTTAGCAAGAGAATTGTCACTGAAGGAAATACAAGAAATTGATGAAAAGTGTCAGGTGGAATTAGAAGCGTTTGTTCACGGCGCAATGTGTATTTCTTATTCAGGGCGTTGTCTTTTAAGCAGTTATTTTACGGGCAGGGATGGTAATCGAGGCGCGTGTGCACAGGTTTGCCGTTGGGAGTTTGAGTTAAGAGAGAAAAATCGTCCCGGACAGTCCTTTGATATTGCTGAAGATGAAAGAGGTTCCTACGTTTTAAATTCTAAAGATCTTTGCTTAATAGACTATATACCACAGCTTATTAGTGGTGGTATTGATAGTTTGAAAATAGAAGGACGAATGAAAAGTGTGCATTACGTAGCTACAGTTGTTAGTGTTTACCGTAAGGCTATTGACAGCTATTTAGCAGATCCTGAGCACTATAGCGTGCTACCGGCTTGGCGTCAAGAATTAGAAAAGATTTCTCATAGACCTTATACGGATGGGTTTGCCTTGCAAAAGCCGGATAATAATGGACAGGTATATACCTCGTCTTCCTATGAACAAACCCATGATTTTGTAGGTATTGTTCGTTCTTATGACAGTGAAACGAAAAGAGCTTTAATTGAGCAACGCAATAATATTGCCAGCGGAGAGCTTATTGAAGTAATAAATCCTGCAGGAGATATATTTCCCTTACAAATTACTGATATGCGCAATGATAAGAACGAAAGTATTAATGTGGCTCCCCATGCTCAAATGTTATTTACTATTGCTTCAGACCAGGCTTTGCCGGTATGTTCACTGTTAAGACGGGAGACACGCTGATATGAGCGATAGTATATTATATTTGCAGGTAGAGCCGGCTTTAATAACAGATGTAAATCGTATTTTTGAAGGCTATGAATATTTGGCGTTAGTCAGTACAGTGGATAGAGCAAAAGGAATTTTAAAACTTCGGGGAACACCTGATACCATGCCTGAAGTGTTAGAAATAGTTAACAATTTGCCTGTAAGTGTAGAAGTTTTAGAGAATTTCCAGGAAGTTTGATAGGCAAATGCTTGAAAATATGATAAACTAATTAGGTGATTTTACGCTTATGAATACTGAGGGGATGGAATATTGACTCCAATAGAAAGACTACTTGTTTTATTAAAAGAAGAAGACGTTACAGGTATTTTTATTAGGGGCGCTAGTTCAATTCGTTATTTTACCGGGTTTACCGGAGATGACAGCCTTTTATATTTAGATTGTAGTCATAAAATAATAATTACTGATTCTCGTTACACTTTACAAGTAAAAAACGAAGCGCCCGAATGCACGGTGATTGAGCATAAAGGTGGCTTTGCCTCAGAAATAGTCAAGTGGAAGCTTTGTGGCTGTTTTGCTCTGGACGGGGACCATTTTACGTTTTCGGAACAAAGTACTCTAGCGGTGGCTTTGCCTGAGGTTACGTGGAAAAATGTAAATTTAGCAGAGTTGCGGCAAGTTAAGACTGAAGAAGAGCTGAAGAATATTACCAGAGCGGTAGAAATTTCAGATCAAGCTTTTATTCAACTTATGCCGGATATTCACGAAGGAGTAAAGGAAGCCCAGCTAGCAGCAAAATTAGAATACAACATGCGTAAATTAGGCTCAGAAAAAACGGCTTTTGCCACAATTGTAGCCTCCGGCTGCAGAAGTGCTCTGCCTCATGGCCTTGCCACAGAAAAAGTCCTGGCAAAAGGAGACTTTGTAACCTTTGATTTTGGTGCCGTTTATAATGGCTACTGCTCTGATATTACGCGTACGCTGGTTGTTGGCTACGCGGCAGATTGGCAAAAAGAGATTTATTCTATAGTCTTACAGGCCAATCTCTTAGGGGAAAGTATTTTGCAAGCCGGCGTAGCAGGTTGCCAAATAGATGCACAGGTACGTAAATTTATTGCTGATAAGGGCTATGGCGCTTATTTTGGCCATGGACTAGGGCACGGTGTAGGGTTGGATATTCACGAACAACCGGTTCTTTCCGCTAGAAATATTGATAAACTTTTACCTATAAATTCGGTAGTAACCGTAGAACCAGGGATATACATACCCGGTAAGGGCGGGGTTCGTATAGAGGACACAGTTGTTGTAACAAAAGAGGGTTGCCGTGTTTTGACAACCGTGCCAAAGCAGCTGCAGGAAATTAGTTAATACTCATTAAAATTTGGAGGTTATTTTATGATTTCAACAAATGAATTTAAGACAAATGTAACAGTAA
>Ga0172378_10004547_pt1 | contig 12984 bp, 12 predicted proteins | sample GrowelOW332metaG_FD_119755 | JGI IMG/M metagenome (GOLD analysis project Ga0172378, IMG submission 119755) | Groundwater microbial communities from an aquifer near a municipal landfill in Southern Ontario, Canada - Pumphouse #3_1 metaG | ecosystem: Environmental > Aquatic > Deep subsurface >...
ATGATAATTAACGTTATAAATCATTAATAACCTTGCCATTAATGCGTAGATTATTTTTTATAATTATACTATTAGGTGGATTTTCATGTGCTAATGCACAATCTTCTAATACTACTCGACCTTCTACTGATATTTCAGTAGGCGGCCGTTTTATTACTGATATTGGATATCTTAATTCTGATTACACAAAACTTAATTCAGGGGCTAAATTATCCGATATTAGATTACGTACTTCTATGATTTCAGGTTCTTGGAAATTTTTTATAAATCTTAGTTTTAATAATAATATGGTTAAAGCTAAAAATATTTATGCTCGTTATTCATTGCCTGATACAAAAAATTCTCAAAGCATAACATTTGGTTATATAAAAGAGCCTTCAAGTATGGCTAGAAATGTTGGTAATTATAAATATCATTTTATTAGTAAAGCTAATTCTGCAGAGGCTTTTTCTACTGGTCGAAGAATAGGTATATTATATAAATACATTGATAATCATTATTTTACAAGTCAAGGACTTTTTTTAGAAAATAAAGACAATAATCAAGATACAGGCTCCCAGGGGATAGATTTTAGTGGTAGATGGTTATTTAAAGCTATACATCATAATAATAGAATTTTACATATCGGTACTGCATTTTCCTTTCAAAATATTAATACTGGGACTAGTAAAAATGGCATAAAAAAAACAAATCTTTCTATAAAGCCTTCTTTTAATACTGAACTTATAAGTAATGTGAACTTTTTAAATGCTGATATCCCCTATGTGTCTAATGTTATTAATTATAGCATAGAAAGTTTATTCATGACTTCTAAATTTTTCGTTCGTGGTGAATATATGTGGAAAGCAGTTAAAAAAGATGTTTCAGATAATATACTGAATGCGTCTTTAGAGGCTAATCATTTTAATGGTGGTTATATAGAAACTGGAATTATTTTATTAGGAGGAAATTATAGTTACAGTAAAGAATCCTCTTTGATGAATGGCATAATATCACCTAAAACTATTGAAATTGTAGCCAGATATAATCATACTAATCTTAATGATTACTCTGATTTTAAATATAGTTCAAATATGGTGTCTGGAGGAAAATTAAATTCTGCTACTATAGGTGTAAATTATGTTGTAAATAGAAATGTTCAATTTATGCTAAATTATTCATATAATCATCTTGACAACACTAATTTTCCTGATGATCATAACATAAATTTACTGCAAAGTCGTGCTATCATTTATTTCTAATAATATAGAGATAACTAAAACTAATTTCTCTATTTATATAACGTAACGTATTTCCTTGAACGCATAAGATTTTATTTCACCTGAAAGGAGCTGAAGTTTTAAACGTGCTGTTTTATTATCTACTCCTATTATTTTAGCTTTTATTATTGCTTGATTTTCATCTTTAACATTATTATTGGTGAAAATTGGGTATATAGGATTAGCACAAGAAGTCGTTTCAATAAATTCGCTTATCTCGTTTAACCTATAGAGATATTCTTGATAAATACCATCAAGTTCATCAGCATTTTTATCTGAAATATATTTTTCATATAAAGGAATTATGTAAGATAATAAAATATCAAGCTCCTTCTTAATATCTAAATTTAAATGGTTTGCTAAAGAATGAGATTTATTAAGTTCGAGAATGAGTGATGTTGGATTTGGAATATTAGCCGAAAATTTGGTTTGATTAAGATTTAGACCAATTCCAACAATACTAGCTGTCAATCTGTCAGATGATAGAGTATTTTCAATTAATATTCCACAAATTTTTTTATTTTCTACATAAATATCATTTGGCCATTTAATTTTCGCCTTAATTTTCTTAGAAGCTAAGTAATTAACGACTCCTATAGTAGCTATCTGAGAAAAGACGAAATGTTCTATAGATGAGACACTTAAGGGCTTAAATAAAATGGAAAAAGTTAGATTTTGACATTCTTCACTCTCCCACCTGCTTCCTCTCTGTCCTCTGCCTTTTAATTGTAATTCTGATGCATATACAGATATTTCTGGAGATTCATTCTTTTTTCTGTAAGCTTCCAAATTCGTAGAATCAATGCTTTTATACCATTTTATTTCAAAATTATCCATATAATTCAAATTATTTAAACATTTTTTAAATTGGCTGAATATTTGCACTATATTTGCCATAGTAAAACAAATGTATAAAAAATGAATCAAATAGATATAATCTCAAGCGCCATGCTTGATAAAAAAGCCAAAAATGTATGTTCTTTAAACTTTAAAAAGATAGGTACTGCTATAGCTGATTATTTCGTTATATGTAATGCTGACTCTTCAACTGCAGTAGCTGCGATAGCTGATAATGTAGAGGAAATGATGTATAAAAATGGAATTAAAGCTGTAAGGACTCAAGGTAAAGAGAATGGTTTCTGGGTTATTATCGACTTTGTAGATATCGTAGTACATATCTTTAAAACAGAATATAGAGATTTCTACAGACTAGAAGATCTTTGGGCTGATGCTGAAATTAAGAAATATGCAGAAGTACATGACATAGATGGCACAAAGAAAGTTACCGAATAATTAAAATTATGAATAATATTTAAGAGGCAAATGGCAGATAATAATAACAATTTTAGAAATAGCTTTAACAATAAAAAGCCTAATCTAAATAACAAACAGAAAGATAAAAAACCTAGATTTAATTATAGTTGGTTATATTTACTAATCATCTTAGGTCTTTTTGCTTTCATGTCCAATTATGGTAGTGGCAAACCTCAGAAAACCGAATGGTTTACTGTAAAAGAACAAATGATACCTCAAGGAGATGTATCTAAAATAACATATGTTACTAATCAACAAAAGGCAGAAATTACTATCAAAAAAGATAGTCTTGGTAAATATGTAAATAAATATTTCGGAGGTAGAACACCTAAGTTTGGACCTCACTTTTATTTTTTAGTGTCTGGTAATTTTGAACCAGAGAAGGAATTTGAAGAATTACGAAGTAAACTTCCGGAAAATAAAAGATTTGATTATTTCACTGATACCAGGAAGGATTATACAGGAGCTTTTTTCGAATGGCTGTTGTTCCCTATATTATTAATAGGTTTTTTCTGGTTTATATTATTACGCCCTATGCAGAAAAATATGGGTGGTGGCACCGGTGGTCAATCAGGTGGAATATTTAATGTTGGAAAATCTAAAGCTAAGGTATTTGATAAAACCAAAGATGAAAAGGTAACATTCAAAGATGTAGCTGGTCTTGAAGAAGCTAAGGTCGAAGTAAAAGAAATAGTTGATTTTCTTAAAAATCCTAAAAAATATACTACTCTTGGGGGTAAGATTCCTAAAGGAGCATTACTTGTAGGCCCTCCAGGTACTGGTAAGACATTATTAGCTAAAGCTGTAGCAGGTGAGGCTAATGTTCCTTTCTTCTCTATGTCAGGTTCTGATTTTGTTGAAATGTTCGTCGGAGTAGGAGCATCAAGAGTAAGAGATTTATTTAAACAAGCTAAAGAGAAAGCCCCATGTATCGTTTTTATTGATGAGATAGATGCTGTTGGTCGTGCTAGAAGTAAGAATGTAGGATACTCATCTAATGATGAACGTGAAAACACTCTTAATCAACTATTAACAGAAATGGATGGTTTCGGCACTAATTCTGGAGTTATTATTTTAGCTGCTACTAATAGAGCTGATGTACTTGATAAAGCTTTAATGCGTGCAGGCCGTTTTGATAGACAAATACATGTAGATCTTCCTGAAATGAAAGAAAGATTAGCTATATTAAAAGTTCACACTCGTCCACTTAAATTAGTAAAAGACTTTGATTATGAACTTTTCGCTAAACAAACTCCTGGTTTCTCAGGTGCTGATTTAGCTAATTTATGTAATGAGGCTGCACTTATAGCTGCAAGAAATAATCATACTGAAGTAAATCGTCAAGATTTTCTTGATTCCATAGACCGTATAATCGGTGGACTAGAGAGAAGAAGTAAAATTATCGCTCCAAAAGAGAAGAAAACGATAGCTTACCATGAAGCAGGACATGCTACTGTAAGTTGGATGCTTCCTAATGCTAATCCTCTTCTAAAAGTTACTATTATCCCTAGAGGTAGAGCTTTAGGCGCTGCTTGGTACACTCCTGAAGAAAGACAGATTATTAATACAGATCAAATGATGGATGAAATGGCTGCTACTCTTGGTGGTAGAGCTGCAGAGGAAATCATAAATGGTAAAATCTCTACTGGAGCACAGAATGATTTAGAGAAAGTTACAAAACAAGCTTATGCTATGGTTAGCTATTATGGTATGAGTGAGAAAATTGGTAATTTATCTTATTACGATTCTTCTGGACAAAACGAATATAATTTTGGAAAGCCTTATTCTGAAAAAACTGCTGAGCTTTTGGACTCTGAAGCTAAGAATTTTATAGATAAAGCTCATGAAACTGCTTTAAATGTTCTTAGAGAAAATATGGATGGTTTTACTAAATTAGCTAAACTCCTTTTAGAAAAAGAGGTTATTTTCCAAGATGACCTTGTTAAAATATTTGGTAAAAGACAAGCTATAGATTCCGCAAAAGAAATAGAGTTATTAGCAGAAAAGAGAGAGAAAGAAAAAATAAAAGATCTTCAAGGAGAGCTTATTAATAATAATGATTCTATAGAATCAAATATATCTTATGATATTTAATCTTTAGTTGAATGAAAAATTTATTTCAACGAATAGCCAGTGGTTTGACATATTTAGGAATTCTAGCCGTAGCTTTGTTCTGCGGCCAGATTTCTTTCGCTATAATTTTTTCTTTATTTATTATTATAGCGATGAGAGAATATTTACAGATTACTATAGGAAGTGCTTTTAAATTTGGTCAAGTTGTCTCTATATTAATGGGGGTAGTATTATTTTTAGGGCTATTTTTATATGAAGGTGGACATCCAATAAATAATTTTCTTGTTTTATCATTACCCCTGCTTTTAGCAATACTTTTTACACTTACTATATATGTTAAGGATACTGAGGAATATAAAAAATATACATTCTTATTAAGTTCTTTATTTTATATAGCTCTTCCAATTTCTTTTTTTACTTTCGCTATATTCGATAAAAACCACATGTTTTCTGGTAAAATAGTATTAATACTTTTTATCTTGCAAATAGCATCTGACGTCGGAGCATATTTTTTCGGGACACTTTTTGGTCAGAAAAATGGTCATAAATTATGTCCTAAAATATCTCCTCATAAATCTTGGGAAGGATTCATAGGAGGAATATTAGTTACCATAGCAGCTGCATTAATTATAAGTTCTGCTGGTATGCTTGAGATTAGTATGATAAAAAATATTGTTTTAGCATTAATAATATGTATCTTTGGTTTATTCGGGGATTTAACAGAATCGCGTTTGAAAAGAAGTTTTAACATAAAAGACTCTGGTAAAATAATGCCCGGCCATGGAGGATTACTTGATAGATTAGATAGCTCTATATTGTCATTTCCTATAGCTATATCATATCTTATCATAATCGGGATATTATAAATAAACTTAATTTAATAACTATTTTAATAGAGCCATGAAAATACATAAGGAAGGAAGAACAGAACTAGGTTTTATATGTTCTGGAGCTTTTATAATACTAGCCTTAGCATCTATCATTAATCATTTTAATGTGATTTTCTGGATACTTACGTGCTGTGTAACTCTCATATGTGCCTTTTTACTTTTCTTCTTTAGATCTCCTTTAAGGAATCCTATTGGAAATCATACGACAGTAACATCTCCTGCAGATGGAAGAGTCGTCATTATAAAAAAAGTTACTGAGAATGAATTTATTAAGGGTGAAGCTTTGCAGATATCTATATATATGGATTTTATTAATGTTCATATAAATTGGTTTCCTATTTCCGGAGATGTTATTTATAATAAATATCATCCGGGGAAATATTATCTAGCTTGGCATCCTAAATCTTCTACTCATAATGAACATACTTCTATTGCAGTAAAAAACGCTAATAATCAAGTAGTGTTTTTTAGACAAATAGCTGGTTTTTTCGCTAGACGTATAGTATGTTACTCGCATGTAGGAGATAAAGTCAAATCTGGTCAAGAAGTTGGCTTCATTAAATTCGGTTCACGTGCTGATTTATTTTTACCTTTAGATACTAAGATAAATGTTAAAGTGGGTGACCATGTAAAAGGAACAGAAACTATCATAGCTGAATTATGAAAAAATATATAGATGAAAACAAAGACCGTTTTTTTAAGGAATTATTTGAACTATTAAGAATTCCTTCTGTCAGTTCTAAACCTGAACATAAGGGTGATATGCTAAAATGTGCGAATACTTTAGCTGGTCAACTTAAAAATATTGGAGCTGATTCTGTCAAAGTATGTCCTACCAAAGGTAATCCTGTAGTTTTCGGGGAGAAAATATTAGGTAAAGAGTATAAAACTATATTAGTGTACGGACATTATGATGTTCAACCTGCAGATCCTATTGATTTATGGGTTAGTCCTCCTTATGAACCGGAGATAAGAGATAATGCTATCTATGGACGTGGGGCAAATGATGATAAAGGTCAACTTTTCATGCATTTAAAAGCTTTCGAGTATTTAATTAAGAATGATAAGTTAAGACATAATATTAAATTTATTTTCGAGGGTGAAGAAGAGATAGGTTCTCCTTCTTTAGCTCTCTGGGTTAAGGAGCATACAGATTTATTGGCTTGTGATATAATATTAGTATCAGATACTACTATGTTAGACGAGAAGGTTCCTTCGATTAACGTAGGTATGAGAGGTTTGGCTTATCTAGAGGTCGAAGTTACCGGACCGAATAAAGATCTTCATTCTGGTCATTATGGTGGAAGTATATATAATCCTATTCAGGCTTTGTCTCATATGATTGATAGTCTAATAGATGAAAAGGGACATATTACGGTTAAGGGCTTTTATGATGATGTCGTAGAGATAGATAAAGAAGAAAGAGATATGCTAGCTCGTGCACCATTTAATATAGATGAGTTCAAGAGTTTTATAGATATAGATGAGGTTAAGGGAGAAGAAGGATATTCTACACCAGAGAGAATAGGTATCAGGCCTTGTCTTGATGTTTGTGGCATATGGGGTGGTTATATTGGCGAGGGTGCTAAAACAGTATTGCCATCTAAAGCTAGTGCTAAAATATCTATGAGATTAGTTCCAAATCAGGATTGCGAAGTTATTTCAAAACTTTTTGAAAAACATTTTATAAGTATAGCACCAAAAGGAGTAAAGGTTAAGGTTACACCTAAACATGGAGGTAATGGTTTTTTAATTCCTGTTTCTTCTAATGCTTATAAAGCTGCAGCTAAAGCTATAAAAGAGGTTTATAATATTGACCCTGTTCCAAGTCGTGGAGGTGGTAGTATTCCTATATTAGCAGATATGCAGAAAATACTTAAGGCAGATCCTCTTCTTATGGGGTTTGGCCTGGAACGTGATACTATTCATTCTCCTAATGAGAGTTATCTATTATCTCAGTTATTTAGGGGTATGGAATCTATAGCATTGTTTTATAAATATTATTAGAATTTAATTATCTATTGTTCATGAATTACGAAGAATTATATAAGCAGATTGAAAAAAAGAAGAGTTTTCTATGTGTGGGATTAGATTCTAATCCTCAACGTTTTCCAGAATGTATAAAAGGATTAAAAGATAGTATTTTTGAGTTTAATAAAAGAATTATTGATGCTACGGCTCCTTATTGCGTCGCTTATAAACCAAACATAGCATTTTATGAGGCTGAGGGTGCTAATGGATGGAATCAATTACAGATGACTGTTGATTATATTCGCAGGAATTATCCTGAAATGTTTATTATAGCTGATGCTAAACGTGGAGATATAGGAAATACTGCTGAACAGTATGCAAGGTCTTTTTTCGAGACTATGGATTTTGATGCTGTTACTCTTTCTCCTTATATGGGACATGATACTATGGCTCCTTTTTTAAAGTATAAGGATAAATGGGTAATTGTTTTGGCTTTAACATCTAATAAGTCTGCTGTTCAATTTGAGAATCAATTATTGGAGGATGGTATGCCGTTGTATAAACATATTATTAAAGATATGAGCAGTAAAGATGGCCATTCTTTTGAAAATACTATGTTCGTAGCTGGTGCTACTCGTCCTGAAGAGTTGGGCGAGATTCGTAAACTTATTCCAAATCATTTTATCTTAGTTCCTGGTGTTGGTGCTCAAGGTGGTACTATAGAGGAAGTAGCGAAATTTGGTTTGAATAATAAAATAGGTCTTTTAGTAAATTCATCTAGAGGTATTATTTTCGCTTCTGATGGAGATGATTTCGATAAAGCTGCGGCGAAAGAGGCTTCTGTAATGGCAAAAAAAATGAGCAAAGTTTTTTAAAACTTTACTCATTTTGATGCCATGGCTACATTGCCATATATATTTTTATTCTATCTCCATGCCTCCTACGAAGGCATCAATCTTAGATTTAGCTAGTTTCGCATCGACAGTGAGTTGTTTTCTGTCTGTACCTGGGAAAGTGTACATAGAATCTAGTAGTATTGCCTCACATATAGATCTAAGCCCACGTGCTCCTAATTTGGTTTTATATGCTGTATCAACTATCATATCAAGAACCTCGTCTTTCATTTTTAACTTTATTCCATCTAAATCGAACAATTTTGTATATTGCCTTATAATAGAATTTTTAGGTTCTGTTAATATTCTTTTTAGAGTTGGTTTATTTAGAGGGTCGAGATAGGTTATGACTGGCACACGTCCTATAATCTCTGGTATTAATCCAAATGAACGAAGGTCTTGTGGTGTTATGTATTTTAAGAAATTATCTTTATCTATTTTCTCGTTTTTCTTTTGAGAACCATATCCTACTACTTGTGTGTTTAGCCTTTGCGCTATTTTTCTCTCTATTCCTTCGAAGGCTCCACCACAGATAAATAATATATCTTTAGTATCTACGGCTATCATTTTCTGATCAGGATGTTTACGTCCTCCTTGAGGTGGGACATTTACTATAGTTCCTTCAAGTAGTTTTAACATGGCTTGTTGGACTCCTTCTCCTGATACATCTCTTGTTATAGATGGGTTATCACTCTTGCGAGCTATTTTATCTATCTCGTCTATAAATACTATTCCTTTTTGTGCTTTCTCTACGTTATAGTCTGCTGCTTGGAGTAGTTTAGTTAGTATATTTTCTACATCCTCGCCTACATATCCAGCTTCGGTTAATACAGTAGCATCGACTATAGCGAATGGTACATTTAACATTTTAGCTATTGATCGTGCTAAAAGAGTTTTACCTGTTCCTGTTGGACCAACTAGTAATATATTTGATTTATCTAGTTCTAGATCATCATCAAGTTTGGAATTAATCCTTTTATAATGGTTGTAAACAGCTACAGATAGAAATTTTTTAGCTGTGTCTTGTCCTATAACATATTGATTCAAAAAATCTGTTATCTCGCGAGGAGTTTTGGATAATTCTATTTTACTGTCTTTCTGAGAATGCGGATTTTTCTTTGGCATTCCAACTGAATGGTTTCCTACTATATCGTTTACATATTCTGATATAGTCATCGCACAGTCCATACATATAAGTGAGCCATTATTGCTCTGAACTAACATATCTACCTGATCCTCTCCTCTACCACAGAAAGAACATTTTTTATTTTCTTTATTAGCCATTTTATTTGTTCTGATCTTCTTTAGTCAATATATGGTCTATCATTCCGTAATCAAGTGCTTCTTTTGATGTCATCCAATAATCTCTGTCTGCATCTTTTTCAATTTTAGCATATTCTTGTCCTGAATGTTCTGATATTATATCATAAAGTTCTTTCTTCAATGTTTCTATTTCTTTAGCAACGATTTGTATATCAGAAGCTTGACCTTGTGCTCCACCCATTGGTTGATGGATTAAAACTCTAGAATGTTTTAAAGCTGAACGTTTTCCTTTTTTTCCAGATGTAAGTAAAATAGAAGCCATAGAGGCTGCCATTCCAGTACATATAGTAGCTACATCAGGTTTTACAAGCTGCATAGTATCATATATTCCTAATCCTGCATAAACGCCTCCTCCTGGAGAATTTATATAAAGTTGAATATCTGATGAAGGGTCAGTTGATTCTAAAAATAAAAGCTGAGCTTGTATGATATTAGCTACATCATTATTAATTTCCACTCCTAGAAAAATAATTCTATCCATCATTAGTCTAGAAAAAACATCCATAGAAGCTATATTTAATTTTCTTTCTTCTATAATAGTCGGATTAATATATCCAGAAACTATTTTTGAGTAATCATTAAGTGTATTACTATTTATTCCTACATGTCGTGTAGCAAATTTTTCAAATTCTGAAGCCATATTATATTTTTTATTATTGCAAATATATAAAAAAACTTGCCGATGTGGCGTAAATCCAACAACGGCAAGTTATAATTTTAAGAACTATATTATTTTCCTAAATTTTCTAATTCCGCTGAAGTTACTTCTTTTTCTTCTACTGTTACTACGCTACGTACGTATTTGATAACTTCATTATTCTCAACCATCTCGATAACACGACGAGCTTGGTCTTGGTCTTCAAGCATCCTGGCAGCATATTGATTAAGGCTTTCTTCAGGAACATTAGCCATACCATACATTTGGAATTGGTAACGTGCATAATTTTTAGCCTCTTCTAAATAAGCTTCTTTAGCTGGTTGTATTTTTTGTTCCTTCATAATGAATTGAGAAATAGTCTGCCAGTTGAAATCTTTAATAAATCCTTCAAACTCTTTATCAATTTGTTCTTTGGTAAATTTACCTTTATTAGCTAAAAATAACCATCTTCTTAAAAAGTCTTCTGGGAATTTAAGAGCAGCTTTTTTAACTAAATATTCACGAACCTCATTATTGAAGAAATATTCGCTCTGTTGTTCATACTCGATAGCCATTTTTTCATCAAGTTTAGCTTGGAATTCTTCTTCTGTCTTAACGACTCCACCTCCAAACATTTGAGTATAAAGCTCTTCGCCTAAAACTGCAGGAACGAAGTTTTTAACTTCTTTAATCACTACATGCCAAGTAGGCTCAAGTCCTTCTAACTCTTCTTTTTTCACTTGAAGTAAAGCAGCTCTGTCAGCTTCATTAGGGAATGCTTCATTAACATTTAAGTCAAATTCATCTCCTGATTTCTTACCTAAGAATAAAACTTTTGCAGCAGCGTCATCGACTTTATTCATAGCGACCATAGCATTATTAACTGTGGTTTCACCTTGAATTAAATCTACACTTACTATATCCTCAGCTTTAATCTCTTCGCAAAGCTCAAGTTTACTGTATTGTTTTAAAACGCCTTCTTTATATTCTTCTTTAGCCTCTGGTGTCGCTTTAATAGAATAGTGAGTTAATTTATCATCTTTAGATAAATCAAGCTTAACTTCTGGGGCAAGACCAAGATCGAATCTAAATTCGAAACTTTCACCTTTCTCCCAATCATTTTCAGGCTCATCTTCACTAGGAATAGGTTCTCCTAAAACATTTAGTTTGTTATCTGTAATGTATTTATTTAAACTTTCAGAAATAAGTTCGTTAATAGCATCAGACAAAACTTTTTGCCCATACATCTTCTCTACTAAACTCATAGGAACCATACCTTTTCTGAATCCTTTGAATTCAGCCTCCCTACGCATTTTATTCAGACCTTTTTTCTTTTTATCGGCATAATCATCTTTTCCAAATGCCATTGAGAGCTCGATTACGAGTCCATCATTCTTTATTTCTTTTATCTCCATTTTAAAATATATTATTTTTTCTTTATATCGGGGCTGCAAAAATACAAAAATTATTTAACTTTGCAGCCAAATTGTAAATCATTTATACGTAATTTATTCAATATAACAATATTATGAGAAAAAAAATCGTAGCTGGTAACTGGAAAATGAACACAACAGTTCCAGAAGGAAAAGAATTAGCAAGTGCACTTGTTTCAAAATTCGCAGGAGTTCCTGAAGATGTAACTTTAGTAATCGCTCCACCATTCACCCACCTAGATTCAGTTGGTGAAATAATCAAAGACTCTAAAATATGTCTTTCATCACAAAACTGTGCTGACCAGGAAAAAGGTGCATATACTGGAGAAGTATCTGCAGCAATGCTTAAATCAGTAGGATGTGAATATGTAATCTTAGGTCACTCTGAAAGAAGAGAATACTATGGTGAAACTTCAGCTAAATTAGTTGAGAAAACCAAATTGGCATTCGCTAATGGCATGAAAGTAATCTTCTGCTGTGGAGAAAACCTTGAAGATCGCGAAGCTGGAAAACATTTCGACGTAGTAGGAAAAGAAATCAAAGATGTACTTTTCCAATTCACTGCAGCTGACATGGCTAATGTAGTAGTAGCTTACGAGCCAATCTGGGCTATCGGAACAGGTAAAACTGCTTCATCTGCACAAGCTGAAGAAATTCACGCATTTATCCGTAAAACTTTAGCTGACCAATTTGGTAAAGAAGTAGCTGAAGACATGACTATTCTTTATGGTGGTAGCTGCAAACCAGCTAATGCTAAAGAATTATTCGCTCAGCCAGACATCGATGGTGGACTTATCGGAGGTGCTGCACTTAAAGCTGACGACTTCATCGCCATCGCACAATCTTACTAATTTTTAAGATTTTACACGGCAATGTCGCATAGACGTCGCTAAATCATTCAACGCGGTAGGAATTATCCTCCGCGTTTTTTTATTGTTTTTTTTAATTTTTTTTTGGAGAAAAAGAAAAAGATTGTATATTTGCAATCCCAATTCGAAAGAGAGGCAATAATCTCTAGAGAGTCAACGCGGGCGTGTTGTAATTGGTAGCCAAGCTAGACTTAGGATCTAGTGCCGAAAGGCGTAAGAGTTCGAGTCTCTTCGCCCGCACAAAAAGCAAAAAAAGCAGTCGAATAAATCGACTGCTTTTTTTTATGCTAGGTCACCTAGCAGAACATAAATTTTTATACAG
>Ga0172378_10004548_pt1 | contig 12983 bp, 14 predicted proteins | sample GrowelOW332metaG_FD_119755 | JGI IMG/M metagenome (GOLD analysis project Ga0172378, IMG submission 119755) | Groundwater microbial communities from an aquifer near a municipal landfill in Southern Ontario, Canada - Pumphouse #3_1 metaG | ecosystem: Environmental > Aquatic > Deep subsurface >...
ATACCTTTTTGAAGGTGCAGACAACACAATTTTATCTGCTATTTATATTTCACTTGAAGATGTAATGAGAACTTGTCTTTCTAAATGTAAAGTAGAAGCTGCTGAAAGAGAAAAACGCAGTCGCGATTATACATATTTAATCAACGCAATTTCAGAAGGTCAAATTGACTTAGCAGTTGCTATGATATTAATGCTTTTAAATACTATCCAAAAAGAAGCTGAAGATTCTTTCTCTGAGGATAATTTCCAAAAAGTAGCAATGGGTAGAGCTTAATAATCACTTATGTTTGATTTAAAGCATGCCTCTGTTAGACGCAACGGCAATTTAATTGTTAACGATATCACGCTCTCCATTCAAAAAGGAGAGCATGTTGCTATTATAGGACCAAACGGAGCAGGGAAATCTACACTATTAAAAATCTTAACAAAAGAAATCCATCCACTAGCCTTAGATGAATTTTCTTATTCCTATTGTGGGGATAAAAAAATACCACTACTAGCGCTTAGAGCAAAGCTTGGTATTGTTTCCCCTTCTCTACTAGACGCATGTAACACAACCTACTCAGCTCTAGAAGTTGTTATTTCTGGTTTGTTTTCCTCTTATGGTTTAGATTTTCATCACATAGTTACAGAAGAACAAAAAAATCGAGCATTACATGAAATGGAAAAGATAGGCATTCTCTATTTAAAAGACAAATACATGAATTCATTATCCTCAGGAGAAGCTGAAAAAGTAATTCTTGCTCGTGCCGCGGTTCATGATCCCGAAGCCTTAATACTTGATGAAGTTTCAAATACTTTGGATTTCCCTACTCGCAGTAGCTTAAGAAAACTGATAAGTCAATATGCCCAAGAAGGTAAAACAATTATCCTAGTAACTCATGAGTTATCAGAAATACCACCAGAATGTAATCGTGTGATAATCATGAAAAAAGGGGAAATTATTCATGATGGAAATAAAAAAGACTTACTTTGTGAAGCGGTATTATCCCAAGTTTACGAACAACAGGTCTTTGTAAAAGAAATAAAAAATATTTTCACTGCTTGGTGCTAGCTATGTGTTACAATAAAGGCAGGAGGCAACAATGAGTAGATGTTCAATTATCATTCATTCTGTCAGCGGTAACATTTTTATTTTAGGTTCTTGTCTTCAAGAAAAGCTAAAAGCGAAAGGTATAGATGCTAGACTATATCGGGTCGAGGATGCAGATTTGCATATTTGGGCTAACCAGGAAGATTCTGCTAATGATTATTTAGAAGATATTCTTGCTCTTCCTCTTGCTACAGAAGAACTCTTAAAGAAATCGGATATGATTATTCTAGGAGCTCCCACACGTTTTGGTAACATGACTGCAGAAATGAAGGCATTTCTAGATACAACCTTTGAGCTTTCAGAAGATAGAAGCCTTGCTGGAACGTTGTTTGGTTGCTTTACAAGTTGTGCACATTCAATTTGTGAAGGCTCACATGCTTTAGATTCCATGCTCTATTGGGGACAAAATATGGGTATGATACATATTCCATTTGGTGTTCACCAAGAACTAAATCTTAAGAACCAACCAGTTGCAGGTATTGTTCACCTAGAAGGAAAAAACAATAACCTAATTCGACCTTCCGGCGAACTAGAACCTGTTATTGATACTTATGTAGACACTCTTGCTACCTATTTAGCAAATTAATTTTTCTTCAGCAGATCAACTATGTATTTTAGTTTTCTGCTGATTTTTTTTGGTTTATTTTCATCCTCAAATTCTTGAGCAACCTCATCAATGGTAATATTCTTTTTTGCCCTTTTCACATCATCCCAGCGTCTTACAAGCCATAAATATAAATCAGCTTCGGTATTCCCTGGAAACAAAGACAGCAATTTATGGCTTCTTATTGCATCTACAATTGGGGCGTAAACATTTTCATACCAACTCTTAGCGGCTTGAGCAAAAGGAATTTCTTCTTTTATCCCTTGGTTAATATAATATTTATGGACCAGAATATGGTTAACCATTTCAGGATAAGCACCAGGAGAAGTAAAGACAATCTCCCCCATTGGTAAATAGGTTGGCTTATATTGGGTTAAAAACATATTGCGTTCATACATAACAACCCTATGCTTCAATTCTTTCATTGTAAGACCAGGTTCTAATTTAATTTGGCTATCAAGTTTTACAACTTCAGCATCAATAAATTTTACCCCTTGAGATTTGGCAACAGAGACTCTATGGTTTCCATCTCTGACAAAATAAACTCCATTAATTTCATAAACTGAAATTGGAGGCAGAATAACACTTGAGTAATGCGCACGGTCTATACTTTCCCAGCGACCTCTAAGCATTTCTTTTCTAGGATAAAAGGCAGCTGTAAAATCTCTATAACGTCCTTCTGAACCAACAATTTTATCCACATCTATAGTTTTCATTCCTTCATAGGTTTCTTCTTTAGGTTTTATAATACGAGTCACTTCATAAAGGGACAGTAAATCTGCATTTTTCCACTGCAAGTTTTTAAGCAATCGCTGAAAAAGTGCACGTGTTCTAGCTTTTGAAAAGTCATCACTACTTTGCGTATTATCAGTCATACTCATTTTCTTACTCCCAACGAATCATCTTCTAAAATGTAATTCTTATAAATATTTATTATTGTGGTCTCACAATATTTAGTTTCCCTACGTGTATTTTCATCTATTAAATGAACATGTCCATGTAATAGATATTTGGGTTTATATTTTTCCATAAAAGAAAGAAAACACTCAAAGCCTCTATGGCATAAATCTTCTCCGTCCCCTATTCCTCTTGGAGGTGCATGAGTTATCAAAATATCCACATAACGACCATAACGTTGCTTATTATAGATTAGCCTTGGAAGGAGTCGCAAAATACGAGTCTTCATTTGTTTTTCTGAATATTGGCTTTGTCCATAGTTATATAACATAGAGCCACCTAGCCCCATTATTATTAAGTCATTCTTTTTATCGTAAACACAACTACCATCTATAATGGTACCACCACCATTAGTACTGGTATTTTCTAAATTAATTTTACCGTTTGCTCCAACATTAATCATATCTGAAGCACCAGAATGGCCCATATTCTGTTTAAAGTATTCTAGATTATGGTTCCCATAAACATAATATAAATCTTTACCAAGTATTGTAGTCATGTAATCATAATAGCGAATCGGAAGATCTCCTGCGCTTAACACGCAATCCACATCTTTATAGCGTTCTTTACTTGTAGGCGAATATATTAAGACATCTGTATCATCTGAAACACATAGAAATTTCATTAATCTTTAGCCCTCCACGCACCTTTTAAGAGAATCCTCTTCAAGCTTACCATAAGTTGCAATAAAATAGAAAGCTATTTAAGTTTTGTACAATTTGCATAAATGTGTAAAAAACTGTATCCTAAGTTTATATTATGAGTATTCCAATTATTACACAAATCAATAAAGGCGATAATGTTGCCATTGCAAATTTAACAATCATGAAAGGGGATGTTATCCCTTTTGATGGAAACATCATCACCGCTAAAGGCGAAATTCAACCAGGTAAGAAGATTTCTTTAACGCCTATAAAAGAAGGCGAATTGATCTATAAGTGCGGATACCCTATCGGTAAAGCCTTAAGTGATATTAAACCTGGCGAATATTTATCTTCCTATAATTACACCCAAGAGATACCAAACTTAGAAGAATTAGCTACAACTATAGCAGAACAACAAGAAGCTGAAATTCAAGTAGAATCTCAAAAATGGATGAACTATGCACCTAGAATTTCAGCTTTTGACAACTATGGTAAAACAGGTTTAAAAAAAGAACTGGTTATTATTACAGATGAAGCACATCTGTCTCTTGCAAAAGAAATCGATAAAGATGCAAAAATTATTGTTGCTAAAGCGCAAGAAAAAGTTGAATCAATAATTAAGCATCCTAATCTCACAAGTGCCTTAGTCTTAGGTTTTAACTTAGAAAACCAAGAAAACATAATCAGTTTTAATTCTGTTAGTCTTAAAGATGGGCAAAACGCTTATAACCAGTTGAAAGCTACCATATTACACCGTAAAAAAACTTCTTTCCCTTTGAGTTCCTTAGTCTTGGAAATCTATGGCAAGACAGATAATCTTTATTACAACCACATTGTAGGTTGTGCAATTGATAAATTGATCGAACTTGGAGTTTCTGTAATAGTAGATATTGCAACACCGCTTTCCAAGAGCCTACCTATTTTAAAGGCTAAATTTGCAGACCCAACATTATATACTTCAAAATGGGTAAAAGAGGTTAAAGATTGCGCTAATAACCAACTTGAAAAAGAAATGAATTATCTAAATCTTTTAGGGAAATCACGAATTCAGAACATTATTAATGGTGGTGGCGAAATTAAGAAAGGACTTAATATTTATTTCACAGATGAAGAGCGAGAAGAAAAGATAATAAATTCTCATTTCCTTCTTGATTTATCCTCAACTCTTTCGCCTTTAATTCTTTCCCCTATTCTAAACTATGAGTTTGGAAAAGAAGAAAGTGAAGATGAAATGATTGAAGCCTTTTTGTTCTCAATTACCACAAGAATGTAATCGTCTGTTATTTTTATTGTGCTAAGCGAATTTATTAATTAATATATTTATAGAGGTATAATAGTTTTATGGAACAAGATAATAATGAAAAACAAGTTAGTGGTGTTAATAGAGCAATTACAATTCTTGAAACTTTAAGTAATATTGAAAGAATAAATTTAGAATCACTCTCAAAAACCACTAATATCCCAAAAGCTACTTTACTTAGATTTCTTCAGTCCTTGATCTCTCTTGGATATGTTAATCGCGACATTTCAGATCAATATAGTCTTACTTTAAAAATGTTTTCTGTTGGTTCAAAAGCTTTAAAACATACTGATTTAATAAATACAGTACGACCTTATGCAAAAGAGTTATGTAATAATTTTGGAGAAACTGTTCATATGGGTATTAAAGATGGAGAGACAGCCATCTACGTATTAAAAGAGGAATCCTCTTACACCCTTAGAATGTATTCTAGAATTGGTAAAGTGATTCCTCTCTATTGCACAGCAATTGGCAAAATCTTTCTTTCTCAAATGAAAGAAAAAGAATTTGATGAATATCTATTAAATAACCCACTTAAGCCTTTTACTAAGAATTCCTTACGAACAAAAGAAGCTCTAAAAGATGAAATAAATAGAATAAAATTTCAGGGCTGGTCAATGGATAATGAAGAACATGAAGAAAATGTAATTTGCATCGCTTGTCCTATCTTTGACTACACAGGCAATGTCATTGCGGCCTTATCTGTTTCTTGGCCAATTTTCAGATTCGAAAAGAATGAAACAGCTAACAATATAGCAAAAATTAAAAACTGTACATTAATGATTAGTAAAATTCTAGGATTTGAGGGTTAATCCTTAACCCCCAAAATTAGATTAATTGCATCTAACTGACGTTTATTTGCTGCAGATAATTTGTAGATTATCTGAAGTAAACTTTCATCGTCACAAACATAACCTTTCTTTACTTCAGTTTCTTTTCCCGTCAAAAGCCAATCTAGACTTTTTTCTAGAACGAATGAAATTGCATAAGCAACTTCTAAATTGGGTAATTTTCCTTGGCTACGTTTATTCATAACGGTGCCATAATTAACTTTAGCCTTTCTACATAACTCTTGAAGAGTAATGCCAAACTGCTTTTGGGTATTATCTACTCGTCCCCAAAAATTCATAGCCAAGGATTCTAATAACTCTCTTTGCATATTATTTCCTACCACACTTTTTCATATTATATGATACATTCTACCATATTTTAAAAAAAACCCAATGTAAATAATAAAAATATGCATAAATTATCACTAAAAGAGTATCTTATTAACGTTGAACTCTTCCAGAACCATCACCTTTTGCTAAAGCTTCAACTTCTGAAAGTCTTGTAAGGTTAAAATCACCTTCAATACTATGCTTTAAGCAAGAAGCTGCAACGGCAAAGTTGATACAATAGTTTTCATCTTCAAAATGAGAGAGTGCATAGATAATGCCGGCAGCAAAGGAATCACCACCACCTACACGATCTACAATATCAGTAATATTATAGTGACGTGAAAGATAGAAACCAGTCTTTCCAGATAAAGCTGCGGACCAACCATTAGTATCTGCAGATTTTGACTCTCTAAGAGTTACAGCAACAACTGAAATATTAGGGAATTCTGCTTTTACTTTCTCAGTAAGAACTTTATAAACATCTGTATTTAATTCACCACTTGTTACATCAGAATCTGCCTCGATACCTAAACATTTTTGAATGTCTTCTTCGTTAGCAATGATAACATCAGCATATTTAACTAATTCTCTCATAACTTCTGGAGCTTTTTTTCCATAGTTCCAAAGTTTCTTTCTATAGTTTAAATCGATAGATACTGTAGCACCTGCCTTCTTAGCAGCTTTCATAGCTTCTAAGGCGCAATCTGCTGCACTCTGGCTGATAGCTGGAGTAATACCGGTGGTATGGAACCAAGTAGCACCTTCAAGAATTGAAGCAAAATCAAAATCTTCCGGTTTTGCTTGAGCAATACAAGATTCAGCTCTATCGTATACGACTAAGCTAGGTCTTTGGTTAGCACCTGTTTCTAAGAAGTAAATTCCTAGTCTTCCACCATTAACTTGTTTGATAGCTGAAGTATCTACACCGTATTTCATCAGTTCTCTAACGCAAGCTTCACCTACAGCTTGTTTTGGTACAGCAGTAACGAAAGCGGCTTTTTCACCGAAAACTGAAAGAGAAACAGAAACATTAGCTTCTCCACCACCAAAAGTAGCTTCTAATGCTGGGGATTGAAATAAACGTTCTCTTCCTGGACTTTTTAAGCGGAGCATGATCTCCCCGAAAGTAACATATTTGTTAGACATAAAAAATTTCCTCCTGTTTAACTTGACAAGTTCATAATATACGGTAAAATAAATACAGTCAAGAATTATTGAAACAATGTTTCATTTTTATAATAAGGAGTAAAAATATGTCAGATATGTTTACAGAGCTTCACAATTTAGGAATAGTACCTGTTGTTAAAATCGACGATGCTAGCAAAGCTGTTAACTTAGCAAAAGCTATGATCGACGGAGGTCTTCCTTGCGCAGAAGTTACTTTCAGAACAGAAGCAGCTGAAGAATCTATTTCTTTAATGAGCAAAGCTTTTCCACAAATGTTAATCGGTGCCGGCACTGTATTAAATCCAGAAACTGCTGAAAAAGCTGTAAAAGCTGGTGCTAAATTTATCGTTTCCCCAGGTTTTGATGAAGAGACTGTAAAATGGTGTTTAGCTAATAACATTCCAGTGGTTCCAGGTCTTTGCACTCCTAGTGAAATTCAAAAAGCTATCAATATGGGACTGTCAGTATTAAAGTTCTTCCCAGCAGAAGCTTCTGGTGGTGTTGGTATGTTAAAGAACTTTGCAGGCCCTTTTCCTAATGTTAAGTTTATGACAACTGGTGGTATTAACCAAGATAATCTTGGCTCTTATGCTTCAGCTTCTAATGTATTAGCAATTGGTGGTAGCTGGATGGTTAAAGATAGCTTAATCAATGATAATAACTGGGAAGAGATTACCAGGCTTTGTAAAGATGCTGTTGTTAAACTTCAAGGCTTACAATTCCTCCACATTGGAATTAACAACCCTAATGAAGAAGAAAGTGAAAAATCTATCGAAGGCTTTGCCAAATTTGGTATGAGCATCAACCGTGGCAATTCTTCTGTTTTCATGGATAAAACAATTGAAATTCTTCCAAAACAATTTCTTGGAAAGAATGGTCATATCGCTTACAAGTGCTACGATCTTGAAAGAACTGTTTACTACATGGGAAAACAAGGTTTTACTGTTAACAAAGACAGTGTAAAACTCGATAACAAAGGTTTAATGAAGGTTTGCTATTTTAATGAGGAACTCAGTGGCTTCGCAATCCACTTGGTCAAATAATTTTCCAATCAAAAGACGAAGAGGCTGTTAACAATCCTAACAGCCTCTTTTTTTTCAACCAACTAAAGTTTCAAGAGCAACCATTATCATCTGGTTAAACCCAATTTGTCGCTCTTCAGAGCTTAAAGCAGTCTCTTCTAGAATATGATCTGATACTGTTAAAAGAGATAATCCCTCTACGCCATATCGACTACAAAGCGTATAAAGCTCTGCACTTTCCATCTCAACAGCTAAAGTACCATAGCGTTGAAGTAGTGTATTCTTCTCTTCTGCTCTATCATCATAAAACTGATCAGAGGTAAAAACCGAACCTAAATGGTAAGGCACTTTTAACTCTTGTGCTTTCTCATCAGCTTTCTTTAAAAGGGAGAAACTTGCAGTTGGAGCAAAAGAAATTGTACCAAAACGTTCTCTATTCATCCCGCTATCTGTATGAGAGGACGTTGTAAGAATTAAATCTTTAAGTTTTACCTCATGGTTTATAGAACCACAGCTTCCAATTCTTATCAGTTGCTTTGCTCCATAAAAGGTTATCAATTCAGTTGCGTAGATAGAAAAGGAAGGCATACCCATTCCACTTCCTTGAATACTAACTCTCTCTCCTTTATAAAGACCTGAAAAACCATACATTCCTCTAACCTTGTTATAACAAACAACCTCTTTTAAATAAGTTTTTGCTATATACTCAGCTCTCAAAGGATCTCCTGGTAATAAAACCTTAGAAGCTACTGCATCTTTTTCTGCACCTATATGAGTACTCATAATTCTCTCCATTACCACAATAGTGGTTGTTCAAATGAAAATGGACGTTTATTCTCAGCTAAAACTTTTTCCATATATTTAGTATCTAACTTAAGCGAACTTGCAAATTGCTGTAGCAAAATTTCAGAAATTACATTTTGTTCTACAAATAAATAACACAAGGCTTTTTCAGCTATAAAACTTGGAAGAAGTGAATTTAAATATATTTCTCCATCCTTTTCTTTTTTATAACGAGCGTTTAAATTTAAAGCTAATAGAGAATCCGAAGACTTCTCCTTCAATTTCCTAAGTTCTTCTAATAGAGGTTTCTCATTTCCAAGAGACGCTTGTTCTCCTAAGGGCTTTAGCGTAAAGAAAGTATACTCTTTACCAGGAAGGTAGTGATGCTTATCACAGCGAGAGGCATAATTTGGCTCACTCTCATTATTCTTTATCTTATCACCCCCGACAATAATTAAGGGGTCAAAATAAAGTGCTGGGCATTCTTTGTTATCTACTAGGTAATATCGATAGGTATAAAATGCAGAGGACAAACATTCTTGAGCTTCACAGTAGGCGGTTAGTGGTATTACATCGGTGGCAATATCTAATAGAAGTCGTGCAGTATTATTAAATAAATCGCGTCTAAAATTAAGAACCAAAGATGGGAATATAAACATAACGCCATTTTCTAAGGAGTAGTTTCTAACCACATAGACAAGTCTTTCATCAAAGAAAGAAGCTTCATCAATTATGTAAGTACCTACAGTAGGATTGGCTTTTATTACAGCTTCAAAGTCGAAGGAATTTGCAATATAGGCAATATTTTCACCACACCGTACATAACCGGTACGGTATGCTAAAGCATCTTCAGGATAATCGGTAAATCGTGCTTTATCTAGTACAGAGCGAATAAAGAAGACGTTACGCCTATCTGCAACTCCTGTACTAGTGAGTTGTTTGACACCCTCACCTTTTCTTTTAGCCACTTCTGCATCTTTCCACACTTTTGCAGCAAACTCAGTTTTTCCCGATCCCATTGGCCCAATTAAAAGCACCCTACGACCAGGTAGGGTGAAATCAAAATGGGTAAAAGTATCGTGCACTGACAACACTGGAAAACCCAGCGATTTTAAAAAACTCTTATCGCTTTCAGCAGCCTCAATACGCGGCATCGCTCTTTTCTCCATTAACAATGGCAATACCTGCAGAACACCCTAAACGAGAAGCACCAGCCTTAATCATCTTCATGGCAGTTTCAAAATCTCTAATACCACCAGAAGCTTTAACACCTAGTCTTTCCCCAACTACTCTTCTCATCAAGGCAACATCTTCAGCGGTAGCACCACCTTTGGAAAATCCTGTTGAAGTTTTAACGTAATCTGCTTGAGCTTCCATTGAGAGCTTACAAGCAATCTCTTTTTCTTCATCTGTTAAGAGACAAGTTTCAATGATTACTTTTAAAAGCTTTCCTTGACAAGATTCTTTGACGCGCTTGATATCTTCTCGAACAAAATCATAGTTCTTGTCTTTTAAAGCACCAACGTTGATAACCATATCAACTTCTGTTGCTCCATCAAGAACCGCTTGATGAGCTTCATAAGCTTTAGCTGCTGTAGACATTGCGCCTAAAGGGAAACCTACAACTGTACAAACATTAACACCTGTATTTGCTAATAACTGAGCGCACAAAGGAACGTGAACGCTATTTACACAAACTGAAGCAAACTTATACTCTTTTGCTTCATTACAAACTTTAACAACTTTTTCAGTTGTTGCATCGGCCGCTAGAATAGTATGATCAATATACTTTGCTATATCCATAAAACACCTCTCAAATATACTTAGTATAAATCTAAACTAAACTTTTTTGTAGCTAAAAAGTGTTATTAAATAAAACATAAAAAAAGTAAAACGGCACAACAAGTTTTTGCAAACTACAATCCATATCTATTTCATTTAAAGGTATGTATTTATCAAGCTCTAAAAACACAAGCTACTGTCAAATACTTTTTCCAAAAAAACAATAAACTACACTATAAAAAATAGTAGAGCTTAATAATTTCTCTTGCATTGATTACATTCCTTCTTTAAAGTAGTCATATGATAAAATTTATTAGCGATAACTTTACTTGGTCTTTAATCATAATCTTATTGGTTAACATGTCCCAAAGAAAACTACGTCATTCGGATAAAAAACGATTAGCTACAATATTAATAGCTTTCCTCTTTTTGTTATTTTATATTGGAAACATTGTAATCTCTATTAATAATCTTTCCCCTTGGTTCTTACTTGTAGACTTACTAATAGTATTCTTAATAGGGTTTATCTTCAGAGCTAAAGTCTGGCCTTATCGTCTTCACTGCCAAAAATGTGGTAAGAAATTAGATTATAACCATATCATCGGTTACGATGACAACATCTGCTCAGCTTGTTATGATGAAGCACACCCTGAAGAGGCTCAAAAGAAAGCTGAAGCTAAACTAACTAAAGAAGAAAAAATACAAATAGAATCTTCAAAAGCTGAAAAAGTTGAGGATATCAATTGGGACTATTGGGAACCAACCGATCGTTGTGTAATAACCTATGTAGAAGATGAGGACAAACTGTTACTTATCGAAAAGAAACAAGGACTTGGAAAGGGCTATATTAATGCACCTGGCGGTCATATTGAAATTGAAGAAACTGCTATGGAAGCAGCTATCAGGGAAACCAAGGAAGAAACTGGCCTCGATATCTCCTCTTTAGATTACCGCGGAGTACTCCACTTCAACTTCAAAGATGGTCTTAAAGAAATTGGCTATGTTTATTTTGCTTCTACTTTTTCAGGCGAACTTAAAGAATGCGAAGAAGCTAGACCTTTTTGGATTAGCAAAGCTGAAATTCCATACGACAATATGTGGGAAGATGATAGATTATGGCTTCCTCAAGCGCTTAAAGGGCATAAATTTGAAGCATACTTCATCTTTGATGGCAAGACCATGTTAGATCATAAAATTACTTGGGATGAAGAACTCTAATACTTTAATCCTTGGAACTTGGCAATTTGGCGGTAGCTTTGGCTACTGGCAAGACCAAGGAAAAGATAACAGTAAAGCGGTAATCAAGGCGGCAATTTCTAATGGAATTACCACCTTCGATACCGCTTATAGTTATCAAAACACAGAAACCCTTCTCTCTTCTGTGCTCCCAAAAGAGGCTAAACTCTACACCAAAATTCAACCAGTTCCTTCCTTTGAAAAGAAAATACTCATCAGTTTAAAACGCTTAAAAAGAGAATCTCTAGAGGCTATCTTTATCCATTGGCCCACGAGTAACACACCACTTTTACTAGAGTGTATAGACACCTTACAAGAACTAAAAGATAAAGGCCTTTGCAAACAAATTGGCTATAGTAATTTTCCCCTCTCTTTATTAAAAACTCTTCCCAAACCCGATATTCTTCAACGCGCTATCTCTTTGCTGTGGCAACAAGATTTAGCTGAGACGCAGCTTTGGTGTCAGACTAACGAGGTCAAGCTTGCAGGCTACTCACCACTTGCTATGGGCTTACTTTCAGGTAAATATAAAACTAAAGCAGATTTGACAGATAACAGACAAAACTATTATGCGCTTTCATATCCTGTTTTATTTACAGAACTTTTAAGAAATCTATGCATTCTTGCAACTAAATATAATACAACACCCTCTCTTATAGCGCTTACTTGGGCAAGGGCTATGGCAGATTTCACTATCTTTGGTGCCAGAAATAGTAAAGAATTAAAAGAACTTGTAACTCCTCTTTGTTTAACAGAAGAAGACTTGTTATACTTAACAGAGCAAGGGAAGACTATATCTAGCCTTGCAACAATGGATAATCAACTAAATCATAGGTGGATGGAATGACTCAAACTTTATTAAAGCGCTGTGAGACTTCAATTGAAGTTAAGAAAAGCAAGTTTATAGCAATTGCTCTTCCAACTTCTACCTATGAAGAAATAAAACAAAACGTTGCTCTAATTAGAAAAGAACATCCACAAGCCACTCATGTAGTACATGCAGCAGTACTGGGAAAGAACCGAGATGTTTTTTCCTATTCCGATGATAGAGAACCTAAAAACACAGCAGGACGTCCTGCCTTTGAAGTTTTAAAAGGTAGTGAGATAACTAATGTTACAGTCTGTATTGTGCGTTACTTTGGTGGAACTCTATTAGGAACTGGAGGACTAGTAAAAGCATATCAAGACAGCGTTAAGGCGGTACTGCCTTTACTAAAAACTGAGCCTTTGATAGA
>Ga0172378_10004549_pt1 | contig 12983 bp, 12 predicted proteins | sample GrowelOW332metaG_FD_119755 | JGI IMG/M metagenome (GOLD analysis project Ga0172378, IMG submission 119755) | Groundwater microbial communities from an aquifer near a municipal landfill in Southern Ontario, Canada - Pumphouse #3_1 metaG | ecosystem: Environmental > Aquatic > Deep subsurface >...
CCCACAGCATATGTTTCCATGTTTTTACCCTTTTCACCAATTAAATATAATGCATTAATTAGGTCATCAATGTATATATAGTTCCATTTTTGTTCTAATTTTGTGAAATTAGGCGATTCATTTTTCAACAAGGAAGTTATAGCGTAAGTTAAAATATTATTATCCTTACGTCCTGGACCATAAAGACTAGTAATCAAGCACCAATTAAATTCCATATGGTGTTGTTTTGCGAAAATCATAGAATAATATCTAGCGGAAATTTTAGATACTGAATACAAATCAGATGGGCTTGGTAAATTTTCCCCATTAATCATTTTGGTACTATAAGCACATTCTGATGCGGATCCTGTTGACACAAATTTTTTACAATGTAAAGATTCAGCCGAGCAAATGGCATTATAAGCGAATTTAACATTTTCAAATTGTATATCGAAACTGTTTTTAAATGTAGTACTAACTCCCGCCCAAGCTAAATGGAAGAAAATATCGACACTTTTTTCGTCAATTAATTCGTTTAGTTTATTAATTTCATTAAGACCGCAATAAATTATTTTAACATTTTTCGAATTTTCAATATGCGAGATGTTTTCTTTTTGGTCTTTAATTATTGCATATACTTTATAGTTTTTTTCTACTAGTTTGTTTACCAATTTTGATCCAATAAATCCATTTGCGCCTGTTACGATAGCTGTTTTCATTTACTTCTCTCCTAAGAATTCTTTTATTTGTTTGTCCATAATTGTAGGTACATTTTTCTCATTTTTAAAATATACTTTAGTCCACTCAGCAATCATCTTCATCGCTTTATCTATATGCCAGCGAGGCTGCCATCCAAATGTTTCTTTGATTTTAGTAGTATCTAATTTTAAAAAGTTAGCCTCGTGAGGTCCATTGTCATTTAGACTCTTCCAATTAGCACCATCTTTAAAACACTTGCAGAATAGATTAGCCAAATCTCCTGTTGTAAGACAATCACAATCATCGGGACCAACATTGAAGTATCCTTCATATTTTAAATTGGTATATTGCTTTTCAACTATCATTAAATAGCAGTAAAGTGGCTCTAATACATGTTGATAAGGTCTTGTAGAGTTAGGGTTTCTTACAATGATATCTTTTCCTTGCTGAATAGCTCTTACACTGTCAGGAATAATTCTATCATTTCCAAAATCACCGCCACCTATAACATTTCCAGCCCGTGCAGTAGAGATAGCACATCTTCCATCTTGGAAGAAAGAATTCTTATAAGAGTGTGTGACCAATTCACTGCAAGACTTGCTATTAGAATAAGGATCAAATCCATCGAGTGGTTCATCTTCTTTAAAACCATAATTACTTAATTCATTATTCTTATATACTTTGTCTGTTGTAATATTTAAAAATGATTTAACAGAAGAAGTTGTTCTAATGCACTCTAAGACATTTGCTGTTCCTATTACATTTGTTTCGTAGGTATATAAAGGGTCTTTATATGAATCTCTAACAATTGGTTGAGCGGCTAAGTGAAATACTAACTCGGGTTGATATTTTTCAAATGCTGCCTTTAGTTTTTTATAATCTCTTATATCGCTAATTATAGATATCATATCTTTTTCAATATCAACCAACTCAAAAAGATTCGGATTTGTAGGAGCTTCTAAAGCATACCCAATTACTTTCGCGCCAGCATTAATTAGAATCTTGCACAACCAAGATCCTTTAAACCCAGTATGACCAGTAACAAGTACAACTTTATTTTTGTAAAAATTTAAATCTAGCACAATGTTAATTCTCCCAAACTTTCCAAGGGGCTTTACCTGAATCCCATAACTTTTCTAGTTTTTCTTTTTCACGTATAGTATCCATACACTGCCAATAACCTTTATGAGTGAAAGAATTTAATTGGTTAATTTTAACTAATTTTGTGAGCGCATCCTTTTCGAAGTTCGTTTCATCATTCTTTAAATAAGAAAAAATTTCGGGCTCTACTACCATAAATCCAATGTTTATCAAATCACCATCCAAATCCGATTTTTCTCTAAAAGCATTAACGTTACCATTAGAATCTATGTCTAAAACACCTTTACTTTGGCCGAAATTATAAACGGTGGTTGTTACTATTTTTTTTGTGGATTCATGGAACTTTACAACTTCTTTTAACTTGATATCTCCAACAGCATCTCCATAGGCTAAGAAGAATGGTTGGTCACCAATGTATTTTTGAATTCTTTTTACTCTTCCACCGGTTTGAGTATTTAGTCCTGTATCAACAACTGTTACATTAATATCATCTGAATTAATAGTATGAATTGTTCTTTTGTTGGTTTTAAGATTAAAAGTAATATCGCTATTATATAAAAAGTAATTAGCGAAATATTCCTTTATTTTTTCTTGCTTATAGCCAGCACAAATAATGAAATTTTTGAATCCTTGAGCGGAATAGATTTTAATAATATGTACTAATATAGGCATGCCGCCTATTTCAATCATAGGCTTTGGTTTTAAATAAGATTCTTCGGATATTCTAGTTCCAAATCCTCCGGCTAAAATAACCACAGGTGTATTTGAATTAATCATGATTTTTTCTCCATACTTTTATTATTTTATTTTATAACAAAACTTTTAATAATTAAACATTTTCTACGTAAAAATGTATAATAGGCTAATTTCTTAATAAGTATTTATAAAAGATTCCCCTAATTGTTGAAATAAATAAGCCATATATAATGGAAAGTATGTAAGAAGTCCTAATATGAATTGAACATAGGAATTACGAAGTCCATTCCACTGAGCTTTAGATGAGTGCACTTCTTTTTTAAAATCAACAAATTCATAATCAATTTTGCAAGTATATAGATTAACATACGTTTTGTGAATTTTGCGATTTTAATATTATATTTTAAAAATATTGTTAATTCTAATTTCATTTTTAAAATTAGAGTTTGATTTACATTATTTGAAATGAGATTAAAACAAGTATATACTGATTCGGTGATTGTCTAATACGATTAATAATTGTTTTGTGGCCAAAATAGGCAATTAAAGCCTTATGAGTCTTACTAATAAAATAATTTTCAATTAAGTGGGATTATTTATTGATTTATGCAATTGAGACATATAGATTTTGTACTTCTAATGTATTATTGAAGCAGAGACTTTAGCCGCTTTATTCTACAATATATAAAGACTATTATTTTGAACTGATAGAATCGTTATTTATACACGCTTATGGAATAGACAATAGTAAACTCTTTTGCTATAATAAAAATTGTGTTGAATATTGTTTGAGAAGTTAAATTTCGTAATATTATTTTTTTTCCAACAATGTAAAAAAATAAGGACATGATTTGATATTAAATGAAAGGATATGTATAAAATGCGCGTATGTATTATTTCTGCGGGATATTTTCCTGTACCCGCCGTTAAAGGTGGTGCTGTAGAAAATATCATAGAAAATATCATTAATGAAAATGAACTATACAATAAATTAGATCTTTCTGTATTAAGTTGCTATGATAAACAGGCTAAAATAAAATCGGATAACTATTTAAATACTGAAATCATGTTCGTAAAAATTCCACATATAATAAAAATGGTGGATAAATTAATTTTCGTATTTAATAAAAAAGTTATTAGAAAGAAAAAAGTCTTTTCTTATAGATTTATAATTCAAAGACTTTGGTATATTAAGAGAGTTTCCGATATTATTAGTAAGGGTAATTATGATAGATTAGTTTTCGAAAATCATCCTAGTCTATTACTCTCTTTGAAGTTTCATAGAAATTTCAAAAGATATTCTAATAAATATATTTATCATATTCATAATTCGGTAAAATCTTATTATGGGTGCGAAAAATATATGAAAGAATGTTCGCTTTTTCTTGGAGTGAGTAATTTCATAAACAAAGATGTATGTTTTTTTATGGGTCTAAAATATAGTGATGGAAAATTTAAAAAACTCGCTAACAGAATAGATGAAAAATACTTTTTGAACAATCAGCAGAATTTTGATAAAAGGGAAATATATTCTAAATTAGATATTCCCTTTAATAGTAAAATTGTTCTATTTACTGGTAGAATTTCAACGGAAAAAGGTGTTTTAGAGCTTATTAAAGCTTTTAATAATATTATCATAAATGATATATATTTAGTGATTGTAGGAAGTAGTTTTTTTGGCAGCGATGTGAAATCCAAATTTATGGAAGAATTGAAAGAAATAGCTATTATTAATAAAGAGTATATTAGGTTCACTGGATATATAGAATATACTCAAATGTATAAATTTTATTCTATTGCTACTATAGTTGTTTTGCCTTCAATATGGGAAGATCCGGCGCCATTGACTGTTATAGAAACTATTATTTCAAAAAAGCCATTAATTACAACTGATTCTGGAGGCATTCCTGAATATGCTAATTCTGGTTGTGCGATAGTATTGGAGAGAAACGAATCTATTGTTGAAAAACTTACCGATAGTATTAATAGTTTGTTAAGTGATAAGGAAAGATGCGAGCAAATGACTAAATTTGCGGAATCTATTTCCGATTCATGGACAATAAAAGGGTATTATGATGATTTCGTTAGTTTAGTTGAAGGAGATTCGAAAAATGAAAATTAGCGTTGTTTTAACTACATATAATGGGGAGAAATTTCTAAATCATCTTTTAGAATCGGTCTATAGTCAAAGTATTGCTATTGATGAAGTACTTATTTTTGATGATTGTTCCACTGATTCGACAGTATATTTAATTAAAAATTTCATCTCGAATAAGAAATTAAATGACAAATGGAGAGTTGTTGTGAATGAGGAAAATAAAGGATATGAAAAAAACTTTTTTGATGCAATATCTAAAGCAATTGGAGATATAATATTTTTTTGTGATCAAGATGATGTATGGAAAAAAAATAAAGTTGAAATTTGTCGTGATCTATTTCTAGAAAAAGCTGACATAAATTTGTTGTGTACAAACAATGATTTCCTAATTCAAAATACTGATAAAACACGTAAAAATCCTTGTATAGTTTCTAAAATGTCTCAACAAGGTGAAATTAACCATATTCAGTTTTCGCAAAAAAATTTCAAACTTGGTAGACCAGGGTGTGACATGGCTGTAAGAAGAATCTTTTTTTCGGAAATAAGTAAATATTGGATTGCTGGATGGGCACAAGATGAATTCGTATGGAAATTCGGATTTGTGACAGATAGTATATATATTATAAATATTATTGGAATTACTAGGAGAATACATGATGAAAATACCGCCCATAAAGAGGGTGTGAATAAATATAGAAACAGAAAAGGAAGAGTGAAACATTTAGAATCAAACATAAATGAATTCAATTCTTTGATAAAATTCTGCCGAATCAATAAAATAGAAGAGAGACGAGTAAAAATTATAGAAAAAAATATCGAATATTTAAGACTTAGAATCAAATTCATTGAAACAAGGAATCCAATAGTGTTTTTGATATTATTCGTAAAATATTTTAGATTTTACTCAAGAAAAATGGGCTTTGTTTTAGATTTTATGGTTACTTATTTAGGTGAATCAATATGCAAAAAGTTTTGATTCTTTTATCTACTTTCAACGGTGAAAAATATTTGAGTCAACTTCTAGAAAGTATTTTGAATCAAGAAAAATCAAATTTTTCAATTAATATATTAGTGAGGGATGATGGATCACAAGATCAAACTATTAAAATATTGAAAAAGTATACGAAAATTTTAAATTTAGATTATTACATTGGTAAGAATATAGGACCAGCTAGTAGTTTTATGGATTTAGTGAAAAATTGCGCTATTTCATTTGATTACTATCTATTTTGTGATCAAGATGATATCTGGATGGAGAAAAAGATAAGTTCGGCTATAGAAAAAATGGAGAATATGAACAATAAGCCTTGTTTGTATTATTGTGGTGCTGATATTGTTGATGAAAATCTAAATTCTATTGGAGGATATTTTAGAGATAATCGTTTTACAAAATCACTAATCTATTCTTTAATAACTGGAAGTTTAATACCTGGATGTACTATGTGTTTTAATAGGAATCTTATTGCAAAGGCAAAACAATATATTCCTTCTAAAATTGGAATGCACGATAGCTGGATGCATTTGATTTGCTTACTATATAATGGTTTTGTAATTGGCGATGAGAATAAATATATTCTATATCGCCAACATGGAAACAATGTTGTAGGTGCTGGAAAATCTTCACGATTTAAACGATTAAAACGTTTAGTATTCTGCAAAAACATTTATAGCAATACATATAATCAGTTGTTAAAAGTTGATGTTAATCATAATGCGAAAAATCGGCGGATTATTGAGATGTTTGTGGATTATAAGTTGGATTTTTCTAAAAAGAAGGCTTTATTGAAAATAAAAAATAAATTTTTATCTAAGAAAGAAAAATTAAATTTCTCGTTGAAAATTATTTTTAATTTATTTTAAAAGAAAGGAATCTTGATATGAAAAATTATTTTTATGATTATTTCGCAATGACTGGAAAAAAATATGGAAGTTTTTATAGCAAAATATTAACACTGCAAAAACCAAATTTAAAATTCATATATTGCGGTAGAAGAGCCATAGAGTCTAAAATATGGCTAATTCGAATTTTCTTTGATTACCAACGGTTTTTGTTGAGACGAAAATATGGTTTAGAAATTTTCTTTAATAATATTGGTCCGGGATTCAGGTTGGTCCATGCATATAATGTGACCATTTCAGATAAAGCTATATTGGGGAAAAATATCACTATATTCAAGGGTAGCACCATAGGGGAAGCTTTTCGTGGGGACAAAAAGGGCAGTCCTGTTTTAGGAAACAATATTTGGATTGGTCCCAATGCTACCATAGTCGGGAAAGTTAAGATAGGCGATGATGTAGTGATTTGTGGGAATTCATACATTGATTTTGATGTCGCAAGCCATACTGTAGTGAAAAATGGTCGAAATATCATATATAAGAAAGAATGCGCAACAAAAGATCTTATATTGTATGATATAAATAAGATTGTTGAGGGATAACAATGGTTTTTTATTTTTTACTAATTTGTATCTTTCTTTTATGGATAATATCATTATTCATTTTTAATAAGGACATTTTATCACCATCAGTAGTTACTAATACAGTCTTTCTAATTAGCGGATTTTGTGTATTATTCAATTATTCTTACTGGAATGTAGTATATAATTTACAAGCTGCATTAATAATAATTTTGGGACTAATTTTAATAATTTTGGTTGAATTACTAGTAAAATCTTTTAAAAACAAACTTAATTATAGAAAGAATAAAAATCGAAAAATAAATATAATAATAATTCCTAAGTATTTACTTCTAATTATTAATGTTGTTCTTATAGTTTTATTTTCGATATATATAATAACTACTATAAAATTGGGCTTGTCAATAGGAGCAACTGGTTTTTTAATTTTTGGGGCTGTCAAAGAGTCTACAGAAGTTTCTATTTCAGGATTTCCATTAATATGTTATGATTTATGTTATTTTACCGGATTCGTTTTTATATACCTATTTTTAAATAATGTCATCAAGATTAAAAATGGAATTCGCAAAAATCTATTTTTACTAATACCAATCATTATCGGAATATTTTCAGTGTTGGCTATGGGAGCTCGCGGACCTATTATGCAGTATTTAGTTTGTTTTATTTTTTTACTAGTTTCTTTGTATAGGCGAAGATATAGAATTAGTATTAATATCAAGCGTAGTATTTTCTTTAAAATCATATTAAGTACATTTATATTTTTAATTTTGTTTTATGGAGTGAGAGAAATTGTTAAGGGAAGAACAAACTCCTCATCATTCTTGCAATACATTACCTATTATATGGGAAGTCCACTTTATTTATTTTCGTCATTTATAAAAAATACAAGTTCTGTTTATTCGGGATATTCATATTTTGGCGTTGCTACATTTACTAATTTTTATGGAAGTCTATATGATTGGGGATTAGTGGATTTTCCTGTCTCAACATTAAATTTTTTATCTATAAACGGTGGCATTAGCGGAGGAAATGAATTCACGATTTTTATGAGACCTTACTATGATTTCGGATTAATTGGTATGCTAATATTTCTTTTTTTGTTTTATTCGATGTTTAATTTCTTTTACTACTTCAAACTTAAAGATCAAACGAAATTAGATGATTCAGGATTATTGATATATTCAATGTATTTTTATATGGTGGTTATGTCATTTTATTATTGTTTTACTTGTCAAGATTTCCGTTTGCAAACAATCATCATTATTATATATGTGGTGCTTTTATATAAATTTATTTTGAAGGTTAGTACCAAAATAAAAATATATGATTTAAGGTCGATGAATGAAAAATTATATTTGTAATTATTTAAAAATTTGTTTTAATAATTTAAATACATGGTGGATACAGAGAAATGGAAATTAAGAAAAAATCTAGTAAAAAAAAGACATTCGGTCGAAATAAAACAATTAAAAATATTATTCAAATAACTATTAGTAATATTGTTATCATTTTAGCTGGAGTGGTATCTGGATTTTTACTTCCGAAGATTTTAGGAATCTCCTCGTATGGTTATTTTAAAACTTATACTCTATATATTTCATATGTTGGCTTGTTTCATTTTGGCTTTATTGATGGAATATATTTATTTTATGGTGGAAGTGAATATGGTGATTTAAACAAATCACAATTTAGATTTTATTTTCATTTTTTATTACTCATGCAAGTCATTATTTCAACTATAAGCATATTAATTTCCATTTTTTTCCTGGACGGGATTTATAGAATTATCTTTATTTCGGTTAGCATAAGTATTATCTTGTTAAATCTTACTTCATTTTTCCAATTTATTTCTCAAATCACTGGTAGATTTAAGGAACTAAGTAGTAGAAATATTATTCGTTCAATACTCACAATCATTTCTATAACCGCATTAGTTATATATTTTTATTTGAACTTTGAAAATTATATTCCATATTATGTGTATATTATTATTTACGAACTTATATACTTTATTTTGCTCGTTTGGTACTTACATACATACAAAGATATTGTTGTTGGGCCAAGAAATAGTTTTAAGAACGAAAAGCAAAACGTTTTAAATTTTTTCAAGATTGGATGGCCATTGTTAATTGGAAATTTGTGCGGTGGAATTGTATCTGTTATGGACAGACAATTTGTTAATGTATTATTTAGTAATGAAATCTATGCTGTATATGCTTTTGCTTATAGTATGCTGGCTCTTGTTACTACTGCCACAAGTGCTATTTCCACAGTGTTGTTTCCCACTTTGAAACATGCTGGTTTGGATTTTTTCATTAATAAATATAGCAAATATAATTCTATGCTAATAATATTGGTTAGCGTGTGTATTACTTTATATTTCCCTCTAATTTTTGTTGTTAACACATTTTTGCCAGAGTATGCAGGCTCATTAATAATTTTTAGAATAATTTTTCCGGGTATAATTATAAGTTCGAGTATTTCAATTATAATGCATAATTTTTATAAAGTGATGAATTTAAACAAGCTGTATTTAAAGAAAACTATCATTATTTTGTTATTGACGTTTATATCAAATTTTTTGTGTTATAAAATATTCAAAACGACAGTAGCGATTTCAGTAGCATCTATTTTCACATTATTGTCATGGTACATTTATGTGGAAATAACAATTTCTCATAAATATGGTATTAAATGTGGAAAAATATTTTGGTACATGATTATACAAATTTGTGCATTCTACCTAATTACTAGTATTGATATATGGTACTTGGGTTTTGTGATTTATCTTACAGAATATTTATTTGTTACTTGGGTCTTTTATAAAGATTTCATTAAACACTATGTTTGTTCATGGAAAAATAAAAACCATCCAAAGTAAATTTTAAATATATATTTCGAATGGAATGAGGTAAGATAGTGACAATAATAATATAAGGTATTTATTGAAAAAAAGGAGACTAAATATGAAAGGTATAATACTCGCAGGAGGAATATAATACTCGCATGAGGAAGTGGAACGCGCTTGTATCCGTTCACAAAAGTAGTAAGCAAACAGTTATTGCTGATTTACGATAAGCCGATGATCTATTATCCGTTGAGCATGCTTATGTTAGCAGGAATTAAAGATATATTAATTATATCTACTCCTACTGACACTCCTAGATTTAAAGAAATACTTGGGGATTTGGAATAAACGGAAACAACTTTATAAAAACAATGCCGAAATCAGGAAAGATACACGATAAATTTAATATTGTATGTGACCAAATAGGATCACCAACATTCACATACGATTTATCTAAATTGATGTGTGACATGATGATTACTAGCAAGTACGGAATATATCACGCTACTAACGATGGTGTGTGTCCATGGCCAGACTTTGCTAAATATATATTTGGAGCAGCTAACTTAGATGTAAAGGTTAATCTTGTTACATCAGAAGAATACAAAAAGTTAGTCCCTTCTCAAGCTGATATACCTTTGAATAGTAGAATGTCTAAAGATTCGCTTACTCAAAATGGGTTTAATAAGTTACCTACATGGCAAGACGCTACTAGAAGATACGTAAAACAACTGGAAGAAAAATAGAATGAAATTTTCAGTTACAGGTTGAGCAGGATTTATAGGCGGTAATTACCTACATATAATGCTTGAGAAGTATCCTAACGACCAATTTATGTGTTTAGACGCACTTATGTACTCTGGCAACTGGAAACCTTAGAAGATGTCTTGGCCTTCTCAACTTCAGCTTTGTAAAAGGCGACATTAGAGACAAAGATTTTATCTTTAAACTTTTTGAAAAAGAGAAGTTTGATATTGTCATAAACTTCGCTGCAGAGTCTCACGTAGATAGATCTATTGAGAACCCTGGAATATTCTTAGAATCCAATATACTTGGTGTTCAAGTACTTATGGATGCCTGTAGAAGATACGGAATCAAGAGATATCACCAAGTATCTACTGATGAAGTATATGGAGATTTACCCTTAGATAGACCGGGCTTACTTTTTAAAGAAGATACACCATTACAAACATCAAGTCCTTATAATGCTTCAAAAGCTTCTGCTGACTTACTAGTAATGGCATATCACAGAACATTTGGGTTACCAGTAACGATTTCTAGATGCTCTAACAACTATGATCCTTATCAGTTTCCCAAAAAACTAATACCTTTAATGATACAGAAAACTAACAGAGGAGAAAGTCTCCCTGTATATGGTACAGGAGAGAATGTAAGAGGTTGGTTACACGTATACGATCATTGAACCGCTATTGATTTAATAGTACGCAACGGAAGAGATGGAGAAGTTTACAATATAGGTGGTCACAACGAAAGAAGTAACTTACAAGTAGTAAAGACTATCTTAACTTCGCTAGATAAACCAGATAACTTAATTACTTATGTTAAAGATAGACCAGGACACGATCTAAGATACGCTATGGATCCTACTAAGATAGAAAAAGAATTAGGATGGAAACCAAAGTATAACTTTTATACAGGTATAATACAGACTATTAAATGGAATTTAGAAAATAAAGTGTGGCTTGACCACGCTGAGTCAGGTGAATATACTAAGTGGATGGAACTATACTATATTCTAAGAGAAGAATTTATAAATATAATAATGAGTAGCAACATGGAAAGAGAGAGTAAATATGATTATAGGAGTTTGTGGATATGGGAATACTGGATCAGGAGCCGTAATTGATTTATTAAAGGAATATGAATGTAATCAAATTATAGATAATTTTGAATTTAAATATACTTACATGGTTGACGGACTAGAGGATCTCAAATATCATTTAACCGAAAATTGTATTAGAAATAGTTCGGGAGACATGGCTATAAAAAGATTTATTGATACAATGAATTTCATGAATGTCCCTTTTATGAATAGAGTCATTAACAAAAAAGAACTTAAAATAATTACAAATAATTTTCTCGATCAAATCGTTCAAACTTCATGGAAAGGAATGGAATCAAGAGATTACGAACAAGGAAATTTAATAAAAGCTTTTTTTTATTTAGCAATGAAGAAAAAAATTATGCCGATTTTATATGAAAATATTTTTAAAAAAAGTTGGAATATTTTCCCTTCTCGTAAAATATATTGCTCCATTATGCCGAAAGATTTTATGAATAATTCCAAAGAGTTTATTAGAAAAATATTATTGGCTAAAGGTTTTGATATTAATAAAACGATAATTATAAATCAAGCGTTTGAAGGAAACGATCCAACGAATAGTTTCCCCTTTTATGATAATCCCAAAGCGATAGTATTAGATAGGGACCCGCGGGATATATATATATCGAATAAACTTTGTAAAACTGGTGAAGGAAGATGGTGCCCTAGGGATGATGTGGATTCATTTATAATATTCTATAAAAATATACATCATAATACTCATGTTAAGGAAAATAATGTATTAAGAATTTCATTTGAAGATTTGATATATAATTATAAAGAAACGGCTGATGATATAGAAAAATTTACAGGACTACATAATCATATTAGTGAAAAAAAATATTTTGACCCTCAAAAGAGTCTTGTTAATACTCAAATCTATAAAAGATTTCCAAAATATGATAATGATATTAAGAAAATTGAAGAGGAACTTAAGGACTATTTATATCCTTTCGAAAAATATGGCAAAATTGATATTAAAAATAAAAGTTTCTTTTAAAACCATTTTTTTGATTTATTTCGCATGTTTTTCCATTTAGTAGAAAAAACTGGGAGGATTTAATTTATTTTTAATTCAGTTTTTTTATAATATATTTTCGAAATAATTTTTTATCAAATGTAATATTCTGGAACTAATTTAATTTGAAATTTGTTGTTTATAAAGAAAAGTTTATTAGTTTGTATGCATGAAAGATATCCCCACTTGTTGAAATACCTGAGTCTTATATACTGGAAAGTATGTAAGGAGGCCTATTATTTATGGGGAAAAAGAACTACGAAGTCTATTCCGCTGAGTTTAAG
>Ga0172378_10004550_pt1 | contig 12980 bp, 7 predicted proteins | sample GrowelOW332metaG_FD_119755 | JGI IMG/M metagenome (GOLD analysis project Ga0172378, IMG submission 119755) | Groundwater microbial communities from an aquifer near a municipal landfill in Southern Ontario, Canada - Pumphouse #3_1 metaG | ecosystem: Environmental > Aquatic > Deep subsurface >...
ACTTACTTCAGCGTCATAAATCATTGCATTTATTTCAAAGTTGTGGTCGAAACTGCGATGGTCAATGTTCGCTGAGCCGACTGTACATATTGTGTCATCTGCGACGAGCATTTTGGCATGTAAGAAGCCATTTTGATATAAGTATACTTTGACACCAGCTTCTAAAAGATTTTCCAGAAAAAACAAACTACTGAGTTGAGTAATGATGTTATCCCCTTTTTCTGGAATCATCAGTTCTACAATCGTTCCAGATAGAGCTGCCGTTTGCATTGCATTAACAATCTCATCGCTAGGTATGAAGTAGGGGGTTTGCATGAAGACATATTCACTACTAAAGGTAATCAGACGTACGAATCCTTGATGAATCTCCTTCCATTTATAGATTGGATTACTTGTGACCATCTGCATCAATACAGTTCCACCGATAATTGGATTAGGGAAATATTTCTTTTCAGTTAAGATAGAGCGATCAACAAAATACCAATCAAGAAGAAACGAGCTCTGTAACCCCTGTGCCGCACTTCCTACTATACGGATATGAGTATCACGCCAATTTCCAAAATGCCCACCATCTATATATCGTTGTGATAGATTCATCCCTCCGATATAACCAATCTGACCATCAATAATCACTACTTTACGGTGATTTCTATAGTTAATATGAGAAGTGAATTTAGGAAAACGAACTTTTAGGAAAGCTCGCACTTCAATACCAGCTTTGTACATCGGTTCATAAAAAGATTTAGGTACATTCCAGCAACCCACGTCATCGTATATGACACGAACCTCTATTCCCGCTTCAGCTTTCTGAATCAATAAATCACGTACTTGAATCCCCACAGCATCATTTGCTATAATATAATATTGCATGTGGATGTGGTCTTTAGCTTCAGCTATATCCTCGAGTAAGGAGTTTAATTTTGTTTGTCCAGTAGTAAATATGGTCATCCCATTATTAGCGAAAGGGACAGATTGATTCGTATGAAGAAATAGTCTAGTCCACGATCGATAGATAAGCGGCGTGTTTTCTTCTGAACAATGATTCGCTGTCAGCGTTTGTCGTTTGATTAGGTTAGCTTGCCGTTTAGAGATGATACGCTCTTTCTGAGAATAATGCCCCAAAAGAATATATAACACAACGCCTATAACAGGAACAAAAATAAGTACCATTAGCCAAGCCCATGTTTTGATAGGACCCTTATTATCCAGGAGTACAACGATGCTAGTCAATGTGATAAACAAGATGTATATCCATTTAGAAGCAATCCATATTCCTTGCGGTATCTGTATATAATCAAACATTCTCTTTATGATTAATGATTTAGTAAGTTCCTTCCTATAGCCAATGAATCGGTTCTTTATGGTGTCTAATCAAGTAATCATTGGTCAAACTGAAATGATGATTCCCGAAAAATCCCCTATATGCAGAGAGTGGAGACGGATGTGCTGAAGTCAGTACTAAGTGTTTGTTCTGATCAATATTCTTGGCACGTTTTATAGCAGAATTTCCCCACAATAAAAAGACGATATGCTCCTTTTCATTAGCCAAGTAATCAATGACAGCATCTGTAAATGTTTCCCAACCCTGTTTTTGGTGAGATGCTGCCTCATGAGCACGAACAGTTAAAGTAGCGTTAATCATCAAAACCCCTTGATCCGCCCAATTTGAGATATCACCCGTCTGAGGAATCTGCCCCCCTATGTCATATGTCAATTCCTTATATATATTGACTAAAGAAGGAGGTATTTTGATTCCTTTATTCACCGAAAAGCAAAGTCCGTGGGCTTGACCCGTATTGTGATAAGGGTCTTGTCCGATAATGACTACTTTCGTATTGGTCAATGGGCAGCGATTGAAAGCTTCAAATATCTGTTCAGCAGGTGGATAGACTGTTTGAGTTTTGTATTCTTCCTTCACAAAGTTAGTCAACTTCGTAAAATAAGGTTTATCGAACTCATTTTGTAAGGCTTTCTGCCATGAATCTTCTATCTTAATTTCCATTCTTTATTTTCTACTAATTTGACTTTTGATTTGCAATCGACTTCCTTACAAAATTAAGATAAATTGTCGAATAAGAAAGTTCTAGTGCCCTTTTTTAGTGATACGACGCTCTTTTATTCTCTTTGTTTTAGTTCTAAATGATGTTTTCTCTAGTAAAATAAGTCTATAATAAGGTTGCATCGAATTTGTAAGTCCACTTTTGTAGCATGTACATTATTCTTTATTCTGTTGATAATCAATCAATTAGAATTATTCTCGGTAAGCAGACATCCACTTTGTATCTATATCCTCTTTTTCCTGCTATATAATATCAATACATTTGTTTTGAAAACATACGTATTGATATTAATCTTAACTAGTAATTAAAAAATTATGAAAAACCTTTTTTTATGCCTAACCTTATTTTTATGCACTTCTGTGTATGGGCAACAATTAACCGTAACAGGTATAGTGCTTGACGAAGGTCAAGAACCCCTGATTGGTGCAGTTATTTCGACTGACCATTCCACTGGAGGTACGATTACTGACCTAGATGGTCACTTCTCCATTAACTTGGTTAAAGGAACAATTCTACACATCTCTTATGTAGGATATCTCACGAAAGATGTCGAAGTGGAAAATGCCGACCCGCTCCACATCGTTCTTAGTAAAAACTCAGAATTGCTTGATGAAGTAGTCGTTATTGGCTATGGCTCCGTCAAGCGGAAAGATGTGACGACCTCTATTACTTCAGTGAATACAAAAGATATAGATACTCGTCCTATCATATCAGCTGGGCAAGCCCTTCAAGGCAAAGCAGCCGGAGTCAGTGTGATTCAGACCAGTGGAGCTCCCGGTGCAGAATTGTCTATTCGAGTACGTGGAACCACTTCCTTCAATGGTAATAATGATCCACTCTATGTGGTTGATGGCGTGCCAGTAGATAACATCAAATTCCTTTCGCCCAATGATATTGAAAGTTTGCAAGTATTGAAAGATGCTTCTGCAGCAGCCATCTATGGTTCCCGAGCTGCTAATGGTGTGGTATTGATTAGTACTAAAAATGGAGCTGATGGCAAATCGAAAGTTACCTTCAGTGCTCAATATGGTGTGAGTGATGTAGTCAGTGATTTTGATGCTTTAAATGTAGAACAATACAAAGAACTTCAAGATGAAATCGGTATCGTTAATCTTCCAGAAGGACTGAAAGATGTCACAGATTGGCAAGATGTAGCCTTTCGAACAGGCATTTCTCAGAATTATCAAGTTGGCTTTTCCGATGGCAATGACAAACTGAACTATTATCTCTCTGCAGGTTATATTGATGAAAAAGGGGTTATAGAGACCACCTATTTCAAAAGATATAATTTCAATGGAAGATGGCACAATCAAATACGTGATTGGTTGACATTAGATGCTAAAATTACCTACTCTGATTATACAGGCAATGGGGTTACTACAGGTTCAGGAGCCAATCGTGGGGGACTTGTTTTGTCCGTGATTAATACGCCGACCTATGCTTCCGTCATGGATCCAAATAGTCCCAACCAATATAACAAGAACTTCTATGGAGTGAATAATGTAAGTAGTCCCGCCGAAAATTTAGCCGGAGGAGAGAACAATAAGAACGATGAGAATAGATTGATTGCATCAGCCTCATTGACTTTGACCCCTTTTGAACACTTCTCATGGAAAAGTAGTTTGTCTATGGATAGAAGACAGCTTCTCAATACCAGTTTTGTCGATCCTATCTCTACCGAAAATGGGCGTGTCAATAAAGGATTAGGCTCAGACAATCGGAACAGGAATACGGTTCTAACATTTGACAATGTAGCGAACTATACCCTTCAGTTCAATCAGCATCATCTTGATTTAATGGGCGGGTCTTCATGGACCGATTCCGATTATAGTAACAGTTGGATTAATGGCTCACACTACCGCAGTAGTGATATTGAGACACTCAATGCCGCGAACCAGATTTCATGGACCAATACCGGTACCAGTGCCTCCCAATGGGGTATCTTATCCTTTTTTGGACGAGCTCAATACAATTATAATAGCAAGTATCTCGTTACCATGAATATGCGTGCTGATGGTTCTTCTAAGTTAAGTCCAGATCATCGATGGGGCTATTTCCCATCTGCATCTGCTGCATGGCGCATTTCTAGTGAATCATTTCTGAAGAATCAGACCTGGCTCGATGACCTCAAACTACGCGTAGGTTGGGGGCAGACCGGTAATCAGAGTGGAATCAGTGATTATGCCTATTTACAGATGTATGGCATCTCTCGTCAAGCTTGGTTCGAAGAAGGCAAACAAGATGCTATCCCAACCATTTATCAACGAAACCTGAGAACCTCAGACTTGAAATGGGAAACGACTACACAAGCGAATATCGGTTTGGATATGACCCTGATAAATAACCGTATCAATATCAATATGGATTATTATATCAAGCGCACTAAGGACATGTTGATGAATGTAACTCTTCCTACCGGTGCCGCTGCCGCTAATACCATTACACGAAATGAAGGAGAAATGACGAATAGAGGTTTCGAATTCGCGTTGACTTCTCATAATCTAGTTGGCGCATTCGCTTGGGATTCTAATTTCAACATCTCATTCAATAAAAACAAATTGGTTAGTTTGGACTTGCAAAAAGTCTATTACGATGCTCGAACAAGTGATTATACGAGTTCTTATGTTGTAAGAAATGAGCCAGGCAGATCCCTTGGTGGATTTTACGGCTATGTAAGCAAAGGTGTCAATCCCGAGACCGGAGAATTGATTTACCAAGACCTCAATGGAGATGACAAAATCACCTCTTCTGATAGAACCTATATAGGCAATCCGAATCCTGATTTTACTTATGGGTTGACCAATACCTTCAGTTGGAAAGGAATCGGTCTAAATATCTTTTTACAAGGAGTTCAAGGCAATGATATCTTCAATGCTTCACGTATCGAGACCGAAGGAATGTATGATGGGAAGAACCAATCGACTAAAGTTCTTGATAGATGGAGAATACCTGGACAAATCACCGATGTGCCAAAAGCAAACTATGATTTGAAGAATTCCTCCTATTTTATCGAAGATGGTAGTTATCTTCGTCTCAAAGAGATTACCTTATCGTACAATGTAACGAGTCCACTACTAAAGAAATGGGGAATCAATAAATTGCAACCCTATTTTACCGCAAGCAATCTATACACATGGACTTCCTATTCAGGCATTGACCCTGAGGTTAATCAGTGGGGAAATAGTGGAGCTGTACAAGGCATCGATTGGAGTACCTATCCACAATCTAAGACCTATCTATTTGGTGTAAATATTGAATTCTAAAACAGAAAGACAAAATGAAAAAATATATATTATTAGCTGTTTCACTAATGTCACTAGCGAGTTGTTCTCTCGATTATGATCCTGTATCGGATTATAGTGATGTGACAGAAGGCATCACTGAAGTCAGTGCTGATGTCGTATTCAAAGATAAAGAAAGTATCGATAGTTATATGGTCTCCATTCGTGATGCTTTTAAAAACAGTCAAGAACATTGGTATTTAGATAACCTTCTCGAGGGAGATACCCATGCAGACAATGCCTATGGAGGAACGACAGGAGCCGAAGTGATTCCATTCGAAACAAATAGTTTGGATGGTGCTAATTCTGTTCTTACTCGTGATTGGGATAGACACCTAGCTACCGTAGCCGTTGCGAACAAATTGATTTGCCATATTGATGATGTGAGTGACCAAGTATTATCCCCATCTATCAAAGGACAATATGTATCCGAAGCCAAAATACTTCGTGCCATGGCTCTTTTTGATATGGTTCGCTTATGGGGTAATATTCCGGTTATCACCACGGTAGCAGGCACCATTACTAGCGAAACCATAGAAGAGGTGTATGGTAGTTATTTTCCTACTCAGTCGACGCCCATCGATGCCTATCAACAAATTGAAGCAGACCTCTTATCTGTTCTTGATAATCAATATGCCCCAACAAATGATGTGAACGATAAGACGAAACTAACGAAGTCCGTCGCTCGTATCTTACTAGCTAAAGTCTATGCAGAAAAACCCCTCCGAGACTATGCCAAAGTCATCAAATACGTGGACGAACTCACTAGTGATGGTTTCTCCTTAGTCGAAAATTATGGAGACCTATATGAGATGAATGAGGCCAATACAGATGCTAAATTTAGAAATACTTCCGAGAGTATATACGAAGCACACTTCGCTACCGGCAACGGCAATTGGGTCTCATGGATGTTTGGTCGTAATCTCATCAACTGGGATGAAAACTTTACTTGGGCCAAATGGATTACGCCCTCTAGAGACCTTATTAATTTATTTCTAAAAGAAGGAGATACCCAAAGATATACTCAATCAATTGTTTACTACGAATGTTCATGGAGTAACTATTACTCCTCTTCGAACTATCCGTTTATGTACAAACTCAGAAGTAGTGTGAACAGTATGATTAAGTTTAGATACGCCGATGCTCTTTTACTCAAGGCAGAAGCCTTAATCATGGGAGATTCACCTAATCTAAGTGCTGCTGCAGTGATTATCAATCAGATAAGGAATAGAGCTGGCTTAGCTAACTTATCCACTTCGATTACTTCAAGCAAAGAAGCGATGCTTCAAGCCTATATGGATGAACGACGGATGGAACTTTGCTTTGAAGGTCAGCGATGGTTCGATTTAGTTCGCCTAGATAAAATGACGGAAGTCATGAATGCCGTTTATGCCAAAGATAGTGGGCGACTTAGTCAAAAACAAAGTTTTAAAGAGATCAACAAAATACTTCCTATTCCACAAATGGCAATAGATTCAAATCCTAACCTAGTCCAAAATCTTGGCTATTAAATTAACAATCATGAAAATAAAAAGAATATCCAATATGCTATTGACCTTTGTGTCCTTGATGACTGTTCTGCTCGTTTCCTGTTCGAATACAGTAGATAAGAGCGTTCCAGAACCCATAACCACTAGTGATGCAGACGTGTCTGTCCTTGTGACAACCAATTTGCGCAGTTATGACTTAACTCCTGATTCTTGTTCGTTTGCTACTGGTGATAATCTCTCTCCACATACCATAACCGTAGATGATCAACAAATCTATCAGACTATGGATGGATTTGGCGCAGCAATTACGGGCAGTACCTCTTATAACCTGATGATGATGACCCCTGCCAATCGCAAAGCATTCCTCGAAGAAACCTTCTCCCCAACAAGCGGTTACGGATTTAGTTATGTCCGCGTGGCTATCGGTTGTTCAGATTTCTCGTTCAGTGAATATACTTGTTGTGATACAAAAGGAATCGACAATTTTGCACTGACAGCAGAAGAGAACGAATATGTGATTCCTATCCTAAAGGAAATAATCGCTATCAACCCTGATCTGAAAATCATGGCAACTCCCTGGACTTGTCCCAAATGGATGAAAGTGACCAATCTGACTGATTTAGTTCCTTATGATTCATGGACCGGTGGGGAACTCAATCCTGCATATTACGATGATTATGCCACTTATTTTGTTGATTGGATTGAAGCCTTTCAAAGTAAAGGCATAGCGATTTATTCCATTACCCCACAAAATGAACCATTAAATAGAGGCAATTCCGCTTCACTCTATATGGCGTGGGAACAAGAAGCCGATTTCATCAATGTGCTAGGGCCTAAATTGGAAGCAGCAAATCTAGGCGTCAAAGTAATAGCCTATGACCATAATTACAACTATGACGATATAGCTAGTCAACAAGACTACCCTGTGAATATCTACAAAACTGAAGCCGCTAAATATGTCGATGGAGCCGCTTTTCACAATTATGGTGGTGACCGTAGTGAGCTTCTTCGAGTTCATGAAGCCTATCCATCCAAATCACTAGTCTTCAGTGAATCTTCAATCGGTGAATGGAATGCAGGACGAAATCTTGAGGCTCGATTGATACCCGATATGGAAGAATTGGGATTAGGTACCGTTGCAAACTGGTGTACAGGCGTGATTGTTTGGAACTTGATGCTCGACAATGACCGCGGACCAAATCGAGAAGGCGGATGTCAAACCTGTTATGGTGCCGTAGATATCAGCAATGACAATTACAAGTCAATTATTCGCAATTCACATTACTATGTCATTGCCCATCTTGCAGCTGTTGTCAAACCAGGTGCAGTCAGAATAGGGACCTCAGGATATGCTCCCAAAGAGATCGCTTTGCAAGCATTCAAAAATACAGATGGCTCTTATGCGATTGTAGCATGCAATACTTCAGATGAGTCACAAGAGATTACTTTCAGCGATGGAACTCATTATTTTATGTATAAGATGATGATGAAAAGTGTCGTTTCACTAAGATGGAATAAATAAGAAAAGATGATGAAAACAAATAAAACCAATCTAATCACACAGCTAGGACTATTGAGTCTTGCTTTGTTCACTATTCAGTGTACTTCTGACGATCATGAGACAGTCAATATCCCAACTTTTGAAGTGACCTCCATTCCCGCTACTGCTTTTTTGGGGGATAGTCTTGCTTTTAGCGTACATGTCGATGACAGCGATACGCCCTTATCCACATTGAAAGTGAGTGCTTTTTATGGAGAGGAAGAGATGGAACAGACCGTTATCAGAACTAAAAACTCAGATTATACCTATTCAGGAAAGATTTATTTCCCTTATTATGCAAGCATTCCAGATGGACAAGTCAAACTACATTTTACCCTACAAAATATTGATTTTGCCATTCAAGAAAAGATAGAAGAAGTAGCTACCACACGTCCTGATTTTCCTTATGTAACTTTGCATACAGAAGAGGGAGACATTACGATGACCCGTAGTAGTCAATATACCTATCATTATGTAGGTACCTTGCCTAAAAAAGTGAAAGGCTATATTGAGACACCCACTTTAGAAGGCTCCAATCATTTCTTGACTTTTGGTTTAAATAATGAAGGTGAGGTGACCGAAGGATCTCAACAACCGATGCTCTTTTCAAACAGTGAAGCAGGAGAATATGAGTTAGTCTTCAACACGAAAGATTATCAATTCACTCCACAAATATCACTTCAAGCAAATGGAATAGATCTCACTGTGGCCAGTGAAGATCACTATACTGTTGATTTATCCTTATCATCCAATCAACCAATCGTATTAGAAGGATTGGGCGAGCTTACCGATTGGTGGATAGACACCGATTTCTTTGATAGAAAATCCAAAAATGAGATACAATTAGCTGCGCTCAATGGAACATATCGTATTTATTTCGATGCAGTTGAACAAACAATCTCTGCACGCGTTCTAAAAGATGGGCAGTTGGCTAGTCTTCAATCCGATGGAACCGGAGCTATATGGATTATTGGTGATGGAGTAGGGAAACCAAATCTCTCGAATCATCATGTAGGATGGAATACAGATAATGCACTTTGTCTAGCACCAGTAGCAAAAGGCATCTATCAAGTGACGCTAATCGCTGGTATCCAAATCAATACGGATTACATCAACTTTAAGTTCTTCCATCAAGCAGGTTGGGGCGGTGAATTCTCTAGTCAAACCCTTACGACAACCAGTGATTTGATTTTTGTAGGAGATGGGTCCAATGGTCGTGATTCGGGTAACTTAGGAGTCATCGAAGGACAACTACTTCAAGAAAACCATGCTTATCGCTTTACGGTAGATGTCACACAAGGTATTGATGCTGGAGTTCTTACCGTGCAAGAGGTGCCGGTTGATTCTCTTTAGTGGCTATTTCTCTATCAGTTGTATCGAAAAGACTAAACCTTTTATTACTTTTGTAGGTATAGGTAGTACAAAATCGAAAAACTAAATAAATGATGCGAAGAGTAATTCGACTATTTATTTTAGCAATAATCCTATCCTTTGGACGAGCTTATGCTGAGCCCGTCCAATTGGATTCTATATTCACTGTGTTGGACCAAACGATCCAACATAGTGCTATTTATATGCGCAATCGCCAAGAAAAGATAGACCGATTGACCCTGCAATTTGGGACTATCCCCGATAATCATTTGTTGGAACGATATGAATTTGCAAGGAAAATAGAAGAATCCTACCAGTCAGTATCCTACGATTCCTGTTTCTATTATAATCAACTAGCCTTAGGCATCGCTTTAAAATTGAAAGATTCCTCTCTTATCACCATGAGTAAGGCCCGTTGTGCTGACTTATTATGTAAGAACACCAATTTTCTTGAAGGAATTAGCCTAATCAAGGAAACCACTAGTAAAGGACTTAATCTAGCCGATCAAAAGAACTATTTCCGTATCTGTAGAGATGTGTACAAATCCATAGCCTTCTATACCCCCTTAAAAGAAATATCAGTTCAATCCTATGCCAAATCAGACACGTATAGAGATTCTTTAAGTCGTATTTGTGTGACTGATTCATTGGAACGCTACCGATTGAAAGAAACGGAAGGTCTTGACCAACATAACTATTCAGAAGCTTTGGCGTATAACCAGAAACTGTTTGACAGTAGTACCATTGGCACTCCTGAATACTCTATGGAAGCCTATCTGCGAGCCATTATCTATAGAGGGCTCAACCGCAGAGATATGACGATCTATTGGTTGGCAGTTTCCTCTGTATCAGATATCAGAAGTGGCATTCAAGATCACGCCTCCCTTTGGATGCTTGCACAGATGCTCAGTGAAGACGGGCAGACAGCTCAAGCCTATCGATATATCCAATTTTCATGGCAGTTGACCAAAGCATACAACGGGAAACTCAGAGTCATTCAGATGTCCTCTATCCTTTCGGCCATTATGCAAGATCATAATATGATTAAAGAAAATGCTGAAAGAAGGATGTATTATGTTCTGGTGATTATTAGTTTGTTGGTCCTATTACTATTAGCAGCAATGGGCTACACCTATCGTCAAAAGAAACATTTAGCCATTGCTCAAAAGCAATTAATGCAACGAAATGAAGAACTCGGCACCCTCAACATCAATTTGCGTACCCTTAATTTGCAGTTAGACCAGACCAATCTGGAACTCGCATCTGCAAATAAGAAATTACTCAAAAGCAATAAGATGCGGATTCACTATATCGGTCAATTCCTTGAATTATGTGCTTTTCATATTCATAAAATGACGCATTTTCGTCACAGTGTTCTGACCAAATCCAAGTACATACGAACAGCCGATTTGGTTAAGTATATAAAATCAACTGAGTTCAGTGAAAATGAGTTAGACATCTTTTATAAACAATTTGACCAAGCCTTTTTAAATCTATATCCGACTTTTGTTTCCCAGTTCAATGACTTATTAAGCGAAGAACATCGGATTTTGATGGATGAGTCAGCTCCATTGACCACTGAATTACGTATCTTTGCACTAATCAGAATAGGCATTTCAGAGAGTAAGAAGATTGCCGAATTCTTGAATTATGCCCCCAATACAATCTATAACTATAGAGCAAGAATCAAAAAATATGCCTTGAATCAAGAAGTAAACTTTGAAGATTTAGTCATGGAGATAAAATAAACCAATAACTACGACACGCGGTGTCAATTAATAATTATAACATGATATACCTAAAAAAAAATTTTCTATTATTAATCCTCTTCAGTGCGCTGACTTTATCTGCGTATGCCCAAGAGGATAAGCCGATTTATCTCGATTCGGATGCGCCGATGGAAGCCCGAATTGATGATGCCCTTAATCGCATGACGCTCAAAGAAAAAGTAGCCATGATTCATGCGCAGTCAAAATTTAGTTCCGCAGGTTGTCCTCGTCTTGGCATACCAGAAAATTGGATGTCAGATGGCCCTCACGGAATTCGTCAAGAAGTATTGTGGGATGAATGGTTCGGAGCCTCTTGGACCAATGATTCTTGTTTCGCTTTTCCAGCACTGACCAGTTTGGCCGCTACCTGGAATCCCGATATGGCTCTTTTGTATGGCAAATCCATTGGAGAAGAAGCCCGCTATCGCAATAAAAATGTATTGCTCGGACCAGGCGTAAATATCTATCGTACCCCTCTCAACGGACGTAACTTTGAATATATGGGAGAAGACCCTTATTTATCTTCTACCATGGTCGTTCCTTATATCCAAGGAGTCCAGCTTAATGGCGTAGCCGCATGTGTGAAACATTTTGCTTTGAATAATCAAGAGATTGATCGAGACAAAATAAATGTAGTAGTCGATGAACGAACCTTGCGTGAAATATATCTACCAGCTTTCAAAGCAGCTGTTCAAAAAGGTCACGCCTGGGCAATCATGGGCTCATATAATCAATATAAACAAGAACATTGCTGTCATAACCAATATCTACTCAATGATATCCTCAAACAAGAATGGGGTTTTGATGGAGTAGTCATCTCTGATTGGGGCGGTGTACATGACACCAAACAAGCTGTTCTTAATGGCTTAGACATGGAATTTGGAAGTTGGACCAATGGCTTAGATTGGGGACAGAGCAACGCCTATGATCATTATTTCTTAGCCAATCCATATCTCGAAGCTATTGCGAACAATGAATTAGGTACCGACGAACTAGACAATAAAGTACGCCGTGTATTGCGTTTAGCTTTCCGTACCACTATGAACCCTCAGCGTCCATTTGGTAGTTTCAACACCCCAGCACATAGTCAAGCCGGTAGAGCGATAGCAGAAGAAGGCATGGTCCTACTAAAGAATCAAACGAACCTTCTTCCATTGGATAAAAACAAGGAACAAAAGATCGTTGTGATCGGTGAAAATGCAATCAAACAAATGACCATTGGTGGAGGCTCCTCTTCCTTAAAGGTGAAATATGAAATTTCTCCCTTAGCAGGAATCAAAGCCTTAGCTACACATCCAGAGAATATCGAATTTCTTATGGGCTATACTTCCCCTGCTGTTGCTAAGCAAGACATGAAAGGCCCCAAAGTCACAACAATCACTTAGGATGCCAAAACCATTCATGATGAGGCCGTAGCCGCTGCGAAAGATGCTGACGTAGTCATATATGTAGGTGGCCTCAATAAGAAT